>Ga0256408_1000739_pt1 | contig 20964 bp, 19 predicted proteins | sample PhyAR1_FD_185998 | JGI IMG/M metagenome (GOLD analysis project Ga0256408, IMG submission 185998) | Leaf surface microbial communities from alfalfa plants in UC Gill Tract Community Farm, Albany, California, United States - DLSL A.R1 | ecosystem: Host-associated > Plants > Phyllosphere >...
TAAGTTAATTTTGTGTATGAATTAGTTCTATTCTTCTACTTCAATTTTGTGTGACATGTAAACCATCGATAAGGTTACGAAAATAAACGCTTGGATGGTTCCGATAAACAATGAAAAAGCAATCCAAATCATTTCTAGCACAATGGCTAGTGGCGCTACCCAAAGTCCTACGCTTGAAACTGTACTGGCAATTAAACCCAGCAAAACTTCACCAGCGTAAATATTCCCGTACAAACGTAAGCCTAACGTTAGCAAGTTGGTAAATTCTTCCATTAGCTTCACCGGTAATAAGAAGGTCAATGGTCTTAGGTAACTGTTAACAAAATAGCCTTTAAAACCAAAACGTTTCACGCCGAACAAGTGAGTTAAAACGATCATCATCAATGCTAACGTTAACGTTACCAAAGGATCGGCTGTTGGGCTTTTCCACAAACTGATATCATCGCCTACGACGATTTTTGTTACTAGCCCTAATGTATTAGAAACTAATACAAACATGAAAAGGGTGAATGCCAGTAAATGAAAGTTGCTGACTTCCTTCCTGGGCATATTGTCGGTAATAATTCCACGAACGAAATCAATTAACCATTCAATGACGTTTTGTTTGCCTTTCGGTTTTAATTTCAAATTTCTTGTGCAGAAATAAACGAAAGAAAAGACAATGACGCATGTTAACAGCACCATCAGACAAATGGTTCCATCAAACCAAATTGGCCCGATATTGAAGAGCAATTTCTTCTCTTCCAATTCATTTCACCTCTTTTCCAACAATCTCTCAGAAGTAAGAACACTTCTGTGTGCTAATTATAACCACTGGTATCATACCACCAACCATTAATAATTTCAAAAAAATTTCATGAAAATATGACACTTTTTTGTAATTGATAAAACAGACGATTTTCTCATTTTCTTCATGATACAGAAAGCCTAAATAAGTGGTATTCTAAGTGAAATAATCAGTTGAAACAAAAATCGAAACTTTCGTTTCTTTAACACTCTAACAAATATTTTTCATAATATAAAGAAAGAAAAACAAATATGCGAAAAAGAATAAAATACTCGTTAGCGAGACTGGTTCTTTAATGTGCGGCTAATTTGCCGATCCACTTCTTTGCGTTTTAAATCTTCTCGTTTGTCGTATTGTTTTTTTCCCTTAGCCAAACCTAGTAATACTTTAGCGTAGCCATCTTTAATATAAACCTTTAAAGGAACCAGAGTAACGCCGGTATTTTTCGTTTCGCCGATTAATTTGGCAATTTGCTTCTTCCGCAATAAAAGCTTACGAGTTCTCAACGGGTCGTGGTTAAAAATATTACCTTGTTCGTAGGGACTGATGTGTACGTTGTATAAAAATACTTCGCCATTACGAACGCGAGCAAAGCCGTCTTTCAAATTAATACGACCATTGCGAATTGATTTGATTTCCGTTCCCTGCAGCACAATGCCGGCTTCCATCGTATCTACGATAGTATAATCATGTCTTGCTTTTCGATTTTGTGCAATTATTTTGCCTTCTCCTTTTGGCATAGTCAATCTCCACTTCTATTTTTTCTTTTTCGTTTTTTTCTTTTTGGCAACTTCTTTGTAAAAAGGCTTTTTGCCTTTACTTTTTTTCTTGTTACCTTTTTCAAATTTTTTCTTTTTTAATTTTGTTTGTTGCCCTTGGCGATTCTTTTCCTGATGACGCCGCTTAGAAGAGCGTTGTTTCGGTGCTTCAATCCGCGTCACTGCTTCAGCTTCCAAGAGTTCAAAATCCACTTCTCGAGTATCTGGATCAGCTTTTTCAACTCGTATACGTACTTTTTGACCAATTTTTAAAGTCATCCCTGTCCGCTCACCAACTAACGCCATATGGTTTTCAATAAAATGAAAATAGTCTTGCTTAAGGCTGTTGACATGGATTAGGCCTTCGACTGTATTCGGCAGTTCTACAAATAAACCAAATTTTGTCACTGAACTAATAATTCCATCGAATTCTGCACCAATTTTTTCAGCCATAAACTCAGCTTTTTTCATCGCATCCACTTCTCGCTCTGCTTCTACCGCCCGTCGTTCCATCTGAGAACTATGCTGGGCAATATCAGGAAGCAAGGCTGCCCATTTTTCTTTATTGGCTTCTGATAAATCTTGACTGTAGCTACGAATTAAACGGTGCACGATTAAATCAGGATAACGCCGAATAGGAGAAGTAAAATGTGTATAGTATTCCGCAGCCAAGCCATAATGACCTTCATTAGCTTCAGAATACTTAGCTTGTTGCATACTCCGTAATAACATGGTATTGATAACTGCTTCTTCTGGCTGATCTGCTACTTGTGCCAGAACCTTTTGCAAATCTTTAGGCGTGATATCTGTTTTGGTTCCTTTCACCAAAATCCCTAAAACAGCAGCAAAGTCAAAAAAACGTTGCATTTTTTCTTCTTTTGGCTGTTCATGAATACGATAAATAAACGGCGTTTTCATATCACAAAAATGTTTAGCTACTGTTTCATTGGCCACCAACATAAAGGATTCAATCATGCGCTCGCCAATTCCGCGTGTTCTTAATAAAATATCTTCCGGTCGTCCTTTAGGATCGACCAAAACTTGTGCTTCATGATCTTCAAAGGAAATTGCGCCTCGTTGAAGCCGCATATTTTCTAAAATACGATGTAATTCAGCCATTTCGTTAAACATCGGCACAAGCTCAGCGTAACGTTGTAATGTCTCGGGCGTTTGTTCTTCTAAAATTTCATTGACTGATGTATACGTCATCCGTTCAGTCGTTTGAATCACACTTGGAAAAATTTCATGAGTTACTACCGTTCCAGCTGCTGTAATCTCCATTTCACAGCTTAGCGTTAAACGCGGAACTTGTGGGTTTAAAGAACAAATGCCATTTGATAAACGTTGAGGAAGCATCGGAATTACACGATCAGTCAAATAAACACTGGTCCCTCGTTCATAGGCTTCCCGATCCAACTGGCTATTTTCCGTCACGTAATACGATACATCTGCAATGTGAACTCCTAAGAAATAATTACCGTTGGCTAATTTACGTACTGTAACGGCATCATCCAAGTCTTTGGCATCAGCCCCATCAATGGTTACAATAGTTTGCTTACGTAAATCTTTGCGGCCGACCAAATCTGCATCCGTTATAGTATCAGGCGTTGCATCTGCTTCGGTCAATACTTCTTCCGGAAAGGCTGTTGGAATCCCGTGAGCAACCACAATGGATAAAATATCCATTCCCGGATCATTTTTATGACCGATAACTTTAGTCACCAAGCCTTCCAAACTTCTAGGATATCCTTTTTCCGGATAATGAGTAATGTCAATGATCACTATGCTACCGTCCGCTGGTTTCAGACCTTCTGTTGCAATAGATACCTTAAAATTAGCTAGCTTCTTTTCTTTAGGAATAGCATACCCATATAAGCCCATGGTTGCCATTTCTTCCGGACCATAAGCCACAAATTCACCCACTACCTGAGTTACGGCTCGTTGGTTAACTGTGACTATACGTCCTTCTGCTCCACGATCTGATAAAGCATCGGCTTGGCTCAAAATGTCAATAGTCACCTGATCTCCATCCATTGCATAATTCGTTGCTTCTTTAGGAATATAAATATCCGGTTCTTCCGGATCAATGGTTACAAAGCCAAAGCCCCGCTCGTTGCTGCGAAATGTTCCTACTAGCACCAGGTCTTGCAGCGGCAAGGAAATTTTGCCTTTTTTGGTCAGAACGATCGATTGTTCACGCTCCATCTGAGCGATTGTTTGCACCAGCAATTTAAAGTCAGCACTTTTTTGTAAATGCAGACCTTGAGCTAGCTCTTCCATCGAAAGGCTTTTTTTCTTTTGGCCTTCCATATAAGCAATAATTTGCTCTTTAATTGTTTGTTTTGTCATTATTTCTCCTCATTCCAAGATAACGAAGCTAAAAAGCTCAGGACATCTTGTTCTAATTGTTTGTGATCTGGTCCTACCGTGATCACGTGACCACTTTTGGGATACCAATGGAAAGTGATTGTAGTTTGTGTTAACTGAGCCATCGTTTGCCAAACTCCGTCAGGCTCTATCATTTCATCTTGCCCAGCTTGCGCAATAAAAACCGGTAACGAAACAGCCGTCAGTTTAGCAGCGGTAAGCTGCGCTTGTTTTTCGATTGCTTTTAATTGCATGGTTACATGTTTTTCAATCTGTTGCAATCGGGTTGCTTTTTCAGCAGTTGCGACGCCAGCTACCGTCAGCACTTGTTCCGCATACTTTAAAAAGTTTTCTGGCACATGATTTTTTACCGGCAAAATCGGAGAGCAAAAAAAGCCCCCACCAAGAACGCCCGGCAGACCTTCCGTAATCGTTCGTATAGCAAAGATCCCGCCCATTGAAAGTCCAAAAATAGCGATGTCGTGATAGCCCTGTTCCTGTAAAAAAGCGATAGCCGCTTGTGTGTCTTGCCACCATTTTTCACCGGATTGTTCTAAAATATCTTCCGGCCGCAAGCTTGCATGCCCAGAAAAATTAGGGGCATAAACGGTGTAATTGGCTTTTTCTAAACTTCTACACATCATCCGGACGTCATTGCTACTGCCAGAATAAGCATGTAGTAAGAGAACAGCTTTCGATCCGTTTTCAGAAAAGAAAGGTTTCGGTAAATTTATTTTTTGCGCCACATTGTTCACCTCAGTTTTATTTTATCATAATATTGAAAGAAAGCCTTAGGAAATGATGAATACTCTCATAGCTGTAACTCAAAAACAGGTCGGAAGGTTTTCTCAAGGAGAAAACTTTCCGACCTTAAAAATTATTAACTGCAGCGAAAGCCGATTACGTCAAAAAACACTAGCTGATAAACTTTGTCACTATCGCTACAAATATCCAGCATGCGATTATTTAGAAGATAAGAACGCCAAAAGAAAGAGTAAGATCATCCAAATTCCGCCTAAAGTAGCAGTAGAACGTTGCATTACCGCTTCAAAACCACGCGCTTTTTGTTTTCCGAATAATTTGTCGGCTCCACCAGTAAAGGCACTGGCTGCACTATTTTGTTTGCTAGGCTGCATCATTACTGTCAATACAATTAAAACGGACAAAATAATAACCAGCGTTAATATAAAACTATACATGTTTAATTCTCCTTTTTCATCCAAACTTCTCTATTTTACTGTAGCATATTTCACAACCAAATACTAGTAAAAATTCAAGAAGCCTGAAACAGATTTCCTCAAGTAGGATTGCTAAGTTATCAAAGCTTTTTAGCTTATCACTATTTGATCACAGCTGTAACTAAAGGCTATCCGTTTCACTTCTTGGATGTTTCATTTTTTCAATACGTCATTGTATGCCGTTTTTTCTTGAAATTCTTTTTTGGCAAAAGGACATAATGGAATGATTTTTTTCCCTTCATTGCGAGCTTTCTCTACACCGTGAGCCACTAATTTTTCTGCTAATTTTTGGCCGCGATAAGCCGGTTCAACGAAGGTGTGGTCAATAATCATAATATCGGTTCCAGCATCAGACCAAGTCATTTCACCAATTTCTTGTTGCTCGTCATTAACTAATACTAAGCGATTGTGCTCTTCTTTAATATCCATTGTTGTTTCCTGCCTTTCAAATAGATTTTTGGACGTCATTTAGACTGGTAGTGACAATCAGGTACCCTTCATTTCATTAGTCGTATTTAAAGCAAAACTAAAGCATTCCCCGACTGATAAAATCCTGTAGTTTTAGAAAATAACGGCTATTTGTGGGCAGCAAACTAAAAAATAGTGCTACTTGATTGGCTTATTTACAGTAGCTTTTAGCCGATGACTAAACTTACCGTGATGGCTCAGCTTTCTACTTACGATTCATCACCTACCACTTCTGATGGCTATCCCTCATTCAGTAAAAAAACTAGCTTTAGTTTACCATTAATAAAGCTAATTGTGCACAGTAAGCTCTCTGCCGTGACGAGCTTTTAAGGCAAATAAAATTGAAACAGTGTCGATTACTTCCTGCAACGCAGCTCCTAATAAAGCTGGAATAATCCCCGTACTAGCTACCAACATTAAGGCAACACAGATAAAAATACCAATTAACACAGACTGTCTGGCAATGCGCATTGTGTCTCGTGAAATCATAATGGCTGTACTAACTTTTTCCAAATCGTCTTTTAAGATCACCGCATCTGCTGTTTCACTAGCTGCAGTTGAGCCATGAGCGCCCATAGCAATACCGACATCAGCAGCAGCTAAAGAAGGCGCATCATTTACGCCATCGCCTACCATCACTACCGGGTGCTGTTCCTTAGGAATAGCTTTTAACGTTTGAATCTTATCTTGAGGCAGACATTCTGCATGGACTTCTGTAATGCCGACTTCTTCTGCGATAGCTTCAGCAATTTTTTGATGATCCCCTGTAACCATCAATAAACGTTGAACATGCATATGCCGTAATTGAGTCATCGTGGTTTGTGCTTCCGAACGCAGCGTATCAACAAAAGTGATGCACCCAAGATATCGACCGGCTCTTGCAACATAAATAGCAGTTTGATTCATTGAATCAGCCACTGTTTCAGCTACAAACGATTGTTTGCCGACACGCACTTCTTCTCCGTCAATGTAGGCTTTAACACCAGAGCCTGTTACTTCTTCTAGTTGCGTCACTTCTTTTAACTGATAGCCTTGATTTTTTGCATACGAAACAATGGAACGGGCTAGAATGTGACTGGATTCTTGTTCTACGCTAGCAGCTAAAACCACTAATTCTTCTTTAGTTATTGGGTTTTGCGGTTGCACGTTTTCAACTGACAAGGCTCCCTTTGTAATGGTTCCAGTTTTATCAAAGGCAACAGTTTGAGCCGTAGCTAATTTTTCCAAAGTCGTTCCTGTTTTTACGATAATTCCGTTACGGCTGGAGCGGCTCATTCCAGCAACCAAAGCAATTGGCGCAGCTAAAATCAAAGGACAGGGAGAAGCCACCACCAATACTTCTGCAAAACGAGTCGCATCTTTTGAAAAAAACCACGCAAGACCAGCTATAATATACGCCGCTAATGTAAAAGGAACTGCATAACGATCCGCCATTCGTACAAAACGAGCAGGTTTAGCCTCTGACTCTTTTACTAATTTGACAATTAATTGATATTGACTATCTGCTGCTTTCTTTTCAGCTACCATTTTAATGGAACTATCTCCATTCACTGAACCTGATAATAAAGGATCTCCATTCTTTTTGGAAACCGGCCGTGATTCTCCAGTTAAAGAAGATTCATCCACCGTTGTATCTCCGGCTAACACGTAGCCATCTACCGGCACAATTTCTCCTGGTTTAACCATCAACTGTGCACCAACTTCGATTGCATCAACGGTTTGTTCCACTACTTCGCCGTTAATTAGCTGATGTGCTTTTTGAGGCGTATGTTTTAATAACGTACGTAACTCTTTGTTGGCTTTGCGAGCTGCATAATCCTCCAAAGAATCTCCGCCTGTCAACATAATTAAAATCATCAAACTAGCGGCATACTCACCTACTGCCAAAGTAGCCACGATCGCTGTAATTGCAAGGATATCAACGCCATATTTTCCATTTTTCAGCGTTTGAATCATATCAATCAACATTGTGAAAGCTATAACTGAACCTGTAATCACAATGATACCTCGTGAAAGAAATGGTTGGTGCAAGCCATATTCAAAAAATAAAGCTAAAATTCCTGTTATAATCGTAATCGTTAATTTTGTTACGTTCTTCATTCTACTATTCTCCTCTTATTTGCCATTTTCTAGTAACAGAGTACTATTAATTTTATGAAAAAGAAAGAGAAAAATGCTAATTGAAAACGAAAATCATTTCCAATGAAATGTTGATATATCAACGTTTAAATCTAATCTAAAGTGAGAATCATTATCAGTGTATTTTTTTGAAAATTTTCAGAAAAACCATTTTTTTCGCAAATATTTTCTTTCCATTTTATGATAGGAGTATCACTAATTTTGGAGGTATGAAAATGATTCCTAAAAAAATTCACTATTGTTGGTTTGGCGGAAAAGAAATGGGCCCTGAACAAAAAGCTTATTTAAAAAACTGGGCTTACCACTGCCCAGATTATGAAATTATTCGTTGGGATGAAAGTAACTTCCCTATTGATCAAGCTGGTGATTATGTTAAAGAAGCCTACGAACAAAAAGAATGGGCTTTTGTCTCAGACGTAGCACGCTTACATGCTTTAGTCACTCAGGGTGGGATTTATTTAGACACAGACATGGAACTTTTACATTCACTTGATCCATTTTTACAGTATCCGGCCTTTTTTGGTTTCGAAATTGAAACAAAAATCTCAACTGGGATAATTGGTAGTGAGCCAAACCACCCTTTATTGACAGAATTTTACCATGATTATGACGACCGTCATTTCATCCGTGCTGAAAAAACGGAAGATGTGGAAACCAACGTAATCCGTATTACTAAAATTTTGGAAAGTTACGGCTTAAAATTAAATAACACACATCAAGTCATACGCGATGCTGTTATTTTCCCGCGTGACGTCTTTTCTCCTAAAGATTATATAACTCGCGAAGTTAATTTAACGGAAAATACCGTGGCAATCCATCAATTTTCTGGTTCCTGGTTATAAAAAACGAGGATGCTTATAAACAATTTCCATAGAAATAGTTTAGCTACTAAAAAGTACATCACAAAAAGCAAGGGAATCGACGACAACAATTGTTGATTCCCTTTTTTAAAAAATAAATGCTTATTTACAATCCTTCAAAGAAAAAACTTCCTGCCTGTCACGCACAAGTTCCCCATTACAATTATTTCGTCTACAAAGCCCTTTTCAAATAAACATTGCTCACCCTCACACTATTTAAGCTCAATGAAAAACAAGGGATTTATTGCTGCTAAAAACACCTAGCTATCAACATCTCGAAAAACTTGCAGTTATGCCAACTAAAAGCAGCTCCCACTCTTACCACGACCACAGAATTTATTAATAAAGTCAGCAATGCACACCGAAATAAAAACAGGTACCGAGCCACAGTGAATTTCAAACCAAGAACGAGCTTCCTTTAAACGTAAATAAGTACATAAATCAGCTTAATAAAATTCATTATAATAGGAAAGCTCTTCATGATATACTTCAAGCAAAGAAAGCTATTATTTTTGTATTTAATATAAATATTAAGGAAATGCGATGAAAAAGAAACGAATTTTTAACTTGATTGTGACCGTCTTATTACTAATGGGAATTGAAGGGAAATTTTACATGGATAAATAACGAGAGGTAGCTCAAATTGTTCGTTGGGAGAAAGTCGCTGCGAAACAGCTCAAAATTATTTTCAACAGTATTGAAGAAATTCAGTTTTCTAATACTTATAATTATAATTATTTAGCTGGATTTGTTTCAATAGGAGTAAACATTACTTGCAACAAAAAAGAATATGAACAAGTAATAGAACTTCCACCTAATAAGGAAGTATATCCTTATTCTTATACTCCTCAGAATGGACTAAAAGAGGGGATCACGAATTCTATTGTTAAAGTATTATATACCAATAAATCTAAGAAGGAGATCTAATTGTATCCAGACAGAGATTTAAATGAATTGAATCAAAAAGGATATTACGTTGATCCTGATCATAACAATAAAGTAACCTATGTCGCAAAAAAAGATAGAGAACTTACGAAAAATGAAGAAAATACAATTGTAATAGGTACTAAAAATAATCGCAAAAGTTATAAATTCCTCGCTTCTGCCAATGTGGCTCAAAACGGTTATCAAGGATTTGCCGTAGTGCCTGTTACAGCGGAATATCCTGATGGCGATATTAATGTTGTAACGATTGTTTCAGCTGGTACTACCCCGCCAGCTCCCTTTGGTGTCGGTTCAGACGTTGCGACTGATTTTATCACCGCTATTTCCGGATTTAATACAGTGGTTCAGTGCAAACGGCTCAAGCAGAGCTTTTCGTAAATTATATCATCAATGACTTAGGATATACCGTTACACAGCTAAGTGGCTATAGTCAAAGCGCCTATATGTTAAAAATTGGTGCTAAATATCACTTACCTACCACTGTCTTTAATGGATGGTTTTTGTGCGACTGTCTAAATAAAAAAGAACGAGCATACATACAGAAATATCCGGAAATGTTTCGCAATTATCGCAAAACAAAGGATACCGTGGTCAAATACTTAGATGGCAACAATCGCGCTAAAATTGATGGAGGAGGCACTATTTTTTGGTTAGAAGGTAGTAGTCATAGTCTAAAAGATTGGGAATTTGATGAAAATGGTCAGCTGCTATTTCCTCAAAGTAACAATACCATTGTCACAATGTCTTCAATTATGCATCAAGCAGCACTTGATAGATTAAAGCTCAGTGACGTAAGAAAAAAGTTCGTCGCTAGTGGAGGCAAGCTAACCGCTAATGAAAAAATTTACTTAGACGACAGTGAAACCCTTATTCTTCTAACAACCTCACTAAAAATAAATGATACTATCTTAGCAGATTTAAAAAAAACCTATGTAACAGCAGAATCTCAAGCTGAAGTGCTTTGGCAAAAAGCTGACCAAGCAGCCCAAACGATCGGAGCTCAGCTTAGTTCCGCTGAGGCTGCCACTGCTTTGGAAATTGGCGGTGTTTTAAAAACAACCCTTATCGATCAGCCAGCTATAGAATATGAGCAACAAATGAAACTTGTGACTAAGTAAATCACTGAATACAAGACAATAATCGTCGAAATCCGAGCTAGCATTGCCAAACTAATTGCTAAAGTTCAAGAAATAGCTGAGCAAATTCAAGGTTAAAGGAGTGCAAGTTAATGACGAACTTTGAAAAAATAGCATCAGACTATTGGCAGAAGCGGCAGCATTATGAGACAAAAATAGATGCTGTCCTTATCACTAAAAATAAAGGCCTTCAAATAATCGAAGAGCTAGCCCAAACTACTTATTATTACGTCAACTCGATTACCGATGAGCCAGCTATTTTAAATGATGGCTTACAAGCTTTATATTCATTAAGCGATGAGCTCAAAGACGACTGTCAACAAGAACTCAAACAATTAGACCAGCAGTTAGAAGAATTGGAAACAAATTATCGACACCAACTACAAAATGAAACCTAACAAGGAGGTTACAGAATGCTTTAAGAATTACTAGCAGAAGTATGTAAAACTGGAGAAAAACTATTGATCCAACGGTCAATTGCACCTGCAATCATCATGGAAAGTCAAAAGAATCAGCAAAAACTCCAAAAGACTTTTCAAGAAAAAGTGACTATTTTACAAGAAAGTATTCAAGCAACAGCAAAAAACCTGGGCAGCTCGCTAAAAGGACAATTTGGAACAAAAGCTCGTGAAACTTTAACGACTCAAACTGAATTTCTAAGCAGCTTCTAATCATCAGCGTCCAAAAGATAGTGTTTAAGCCCGTCAAATAAAATAAGCAATAATAGTCCAGCTTCCTATAAAAAAACTGAACAAGCCACCAGATGGCTTGTTCAGTTTTTCGCTATAATGCTTATCTTTCAGTAAAAAGGTTGATCATTCTTTTATTTTACTGCGTTTCCATTTTCGGCTAATTACTGGCCATTCTTTCGCTAATTTTGACATAAGTTTGGCCATGAAGTTAAAGATTGACCGACTACCCAAAATAAGTGGCAAATAGAATAAAACATTTCTCGTAAACAACGTTGTATACATAAAGAAATTGCCGAAGAATAAAAAGCAAGCTAGAAAGCCGGCTAATAGTAACCAAACCATGATTTTTCTTCGTTTGTCTAGCGGTTTTGCTACTCGTCCTAATACTTGAAAGCCAATGCACCCTGTTAACAACACACACATCGTAGATACTTCAGCATGGGTTAAATCAAACCAACTACCGGCTAACTGCAACGTAAAAATACAAAAAATAACGGTCAAAGCTCCCGGAAATGAAATCCGCAAAATATTAGTTAAGAAATGGCCTTTAATTCGTTCGTAGCTAGGTTTCAATGCTAAGATAAAGGAAGGCAACCCGACCGTTAGCGTGTTGATCGGCGTTAATTGCAATGGCGCAAATGGATAAGGCAAGGCTAAAAAGATAAAGGACACGGCCAGAATAGCAGAATAGATAGTTTTTACCATATACATAGCTGCTACACGTTCAATGTTATTAATCACTCGTCGACCTTCATGCAATACCTGAATCATATTACCAAAATCAGAATTTAACAAAACCACATCAGAAACAGCCCGAGCTGCCTCACTGCCGCTGGCCATCGCCACACTAACATCTGCTTCCCTTAAAGAAAGAATATCGTTGACGCCATCACCGGTCATACAAGTTGTATGGCCGTTTTCCTTTAACGCCCGAATCAGTTCTCTTTTCTGATAAGGTGTGACCCTCCCAAAAACCGTCTTTGTTTCTACCAGTTGCTGATAATCCACCTCTTCAGGCAAACTGCTCATATCCACAAAGTTTTCCGCCCCTAAAATACCGGCATTTATGGCAATATTAGAAACAGTCACTGGATTATCACCGGAAATAACTTTCAAAGTGACATCTTCATTTTCAAAATATGAAAACGTCTCTTTGGCGTTTTCCCGAATTGTATCAGCTAAAACCAGGATAGCCAAAGTCTCCATTTTCTCAGGAAACTGACCGGCTGCTAAGTCTTCCGAAAATCCTACCAGTACTAATACACGATGTCCTTTTTGGCTATATAAATCAATAATCGCTTGAATTGCTTCCGGAACTTCTGAATAAATAAATTCCGGTGCACCCATCACATAGGTTTCATGCTCTTTAAAACTGACGCCGCTCCACTTTCTAGCAGAAGAAAATGGCATAACTGATCTGACTTCCCATTGTTTTTGCTTTAAAGGAAAACTGGCTCTTAATGCTTGAGCCGTTGCATTTTGATCAGCTAAAGCCGTCATAACTTGGCCTAAAACATTTTCCACCGTTGGTCGGTCAAATGGCGCTTCTACAATGAGCTCTTTAAAATAAAGAGTACCATCTGTAATGGTTCCTGTTTTATCCAAACAGATCGTATCTACTCGAGCTAAAGTTTCAATACAAGCCAGTCGCTGAATCAACGTTTTCTTTTTGGCTAAGTTGGCCGCACCTACTGCAAAAGCTACACTGGTCAAAAGCATAAGCCCTTCAGGAATCATACTGATCAATGCTCCGGAAACTCCTAAGACCGTTTTAGGTAACGATTGAGTGGAAAGATACTGAGACCAAAATAACAAAAGACCAATTGGAATAATCGCAAAAGTTAAACTACGAATCAACAGATTTAAGGAACGCATTAATTCAGAAGTTGATTGTTTCTCACTTTTGGCTTCCTTGGATAATTTGGCTACAAAATTATCCTCTCCAACGGCGGTTACTTCTGCATAAGCATAACCAGAAGTGATAAAACTGCCACTCATTAACGGATCATCAATTTGCTTTAAAATATTATCTGATTCACCGGTTAACAACGATTCATCCACTTCCAAGCCGTCTGTGTAGATCACGGTCGCATCAGAAGGAATCTGATTGCCAAGCGTCAGATACAAAACATCTCCTAAAACCAACTCTTCTTGGTAAAGTTTCAGTAAGTGTTGATCCCGCAACACAGTAACTTTTGTTTTATTGACTAAAGATAAACGATCAATCGTTCTTTTAGCATGAATTTCTTGGATAATACCGATGGCGGTATTGACAATAATAATCCAGAAAAACAAAGCATTTTTAGGATAACCAACTAAAAAGACAGCGACTGCTAAAAATAAGTTGATAAAATTAAACAAAGTTATACTGTTTTCCCTAACGATTTGACTGGTTGTCCGTGATAAATCTTCTACTTCTTTATTGTACTGACCACTTTGATAGCGTTGTTGAACAGTTTGTTCAGATAAGCCTTGAACAGATTCCGGTATCCGGATCAGTTGTAAATTCTCTTCTTCATTTTCATCTACATCTGCCTTAACATCATCGTTTTGCTTTGTACGTTGCCACCACTTTTTCATTTAACCGACACCTCCCTTTTTTATTCTAGTTGATTTTTCAAAGTTTTTCACATATTTGTTTATATTTTTTGAGTTTCTTAAAAACACTTACAAAAATGAAAGAAAGCTTGTTAGTTTGTTGTTATTTGAAAAGTAAGTTTTCAATAAAAAAAACGCAGACCCTGCTGTTTTATTGTAGCTTACTAAGAAAAAAAGTGAAATACCAGTTTATTGACTGTTATTCCACTTTTTTAAAGATTACCATATACTATAAGTTACACACTTTATAAAACTTTCTATCCAATACTTTTATCTATTACCAATCTTCAACCTTATTCTTTCCAAAAGGTATCGAAAATAGAAATCGGTAAATGGCGCTTATGCTGTGTTTTTTTATACCAGCGTTCAATAATCGCTTGTTCTTGATCAGATACTTTTTTGCCTTCCAGATAATCGTCAATCGCATCATAGCTAACACCTAACGCTGCTTCATCAGAAACTAAGGGTTTATCGTCTTCTAAATCAGCTGTTGGAACTTTCAAATATAATGCTTCAGGAGCCTGCAGCTCTTTTAATAACGCTCTACCTTGACGCTTATTTAAACGGAAAAGCGGTAAAATGTCCGCACCGCCATCACCGTATTTTGTAAAAAAGCCAGTAATATTTTCAGCAGCATGATCCGTGCCAATTACCGCACCGGCATGAGCACCAGCAATAGCATATTGCGTAATCATTCTTTGACGAGCTTTAATGTTTCCTTTGTTAAAATCGCTGATCGTTACGCCAGCTTCTATTAAAGAAGCTGCCATAGCATCGACAGCTGGCTGAATGTTAACACTCAAAGAGCTATCCGGCTGAATAAAAGCTAAGGCAGCCTTAGCATCTGCTTCATCCACCTGTTTCCCGTAAGGTAACCGAACTGCGATAAATTGGTAACTATCATCGTTGGTTTCTTCACGTATTTCTGACATAGCCATTTGCGCTAATCGACCCGCTAAAGTCGAGTCTTGTCCTCCACTAATTCCTAAAACAAAGGTTTTTAAAAAAGAATTTTTATACAGATAAGCTTTCATAAAATCAATGCTTTTACGAATTTCAGTTTGTGGGTCAATTTCTGGTGCGACGCCTAATTCAGCAATAATTTTTTCTTGTAAAGATTCTATCATGAGTCCCTCCAATTAGTTTGGTTTGATTGTTTGCACATCTTTTCTAACTTTTTCCAATAAGTTCATCTTGTGATTCCAGCAGTCAACAGATAAATCAACTGGATATTTTTGGGGATTCAAATCGCGCTTGTACTCTTCCCAAAGCGACTCCAAATTTTCTTTGGCATATTGTTTGGTTTCTTCCAAACTTGGTAATTGATATACCAGTTCTCCATCTACGAAAATATCTTGCAACACCGGACGCGCCTGGAAATTACGTACAGTTTTATTAATAAAGGTATGCAGAGGATGAAACATAAAAATTTCATCGGCTGTTCGCGGATCCTCATTCCAAAGCGTCACGTAGTCACCTTCTGATTTTTGATCTGACTTACGAGTAATCCGCCATACTTGTTTTTTACCTGGTGTAGTTACTTTTTCAGCATTGCTGGACAATTTAATTGTATCTTTCATTTGACCGTTTTCGTCTTCGATAGATACTAATTTAAAAACCGCACCTAATGCAGGTTGATCATAAGCGGTAATCAATTTTGTCCCAACGCCCCAAACATCAATTTTCGCTTTTTGCATTTTCAAGTTTAAAATCGTTGCTTCATCCAAATCATTGGAAGCATAAACTTTCGCTTCGGTGAAGCCGGCTTCGTCCAATTGTTCACGAACTCGTTTAGAAATATACGCCATGTCACCACTATCAATCCGAACGCCTAAAAAATTAATTTTATCTCCCAATTCTTTGGCTACTTTAATCGCACTCGGAACACCTGATTTTAATGTATCATAGGTATCCACTAGGAAAACACAGTCTTTATGGGTTTTTGCATAAGCCAAAAAGGCATCGTAGTCATTACCGTAGGATTGGACAAGAGAATGAGCATGGGTACCACTGACGGGAATGCCAAAAATTTTGCTCGCACGTACATTGCTGGTCCCATCAGCACCGCCAATATAAGCAGCTCTGGTGCCCCAGATAGCAGCGTCCAATTCTTGTGCTCGGCGTGTACCAAATTCTAACAATGGATCATCGCCAATGACAGATTTGATTCGAGCAGCTTTAGTAGCGATTAATGTCTGAAAATTCACCATGTTTAAAAGAGCTGTTTCAATCAATTGACATTGAGCTAAAGGTCCTTCAATTTGAATTAATGGTTCATTATTAAAAACCAAATCCCCTTCAAGGGCTGAACGAACGGTACATTGAAATTTAAAGTCTTTAAGGTACGTTAGAAAAGCTTCCGGATAGCCGCCGACTTCTCGTAAATAAGCAAGGTCTGATTCAGTGAACGTTAAATTTTCTAAATAATGAACAAGCCTTTCCAAACCGGCGAAAATCGCATATCCATGGTTAAAAGGCATTTCTCTAAAATAACATTCAAAAACGGCGTGTAACTCCGCACGACCTAATTCCCAGTAAGTTTGCATCATATTGATTTGGTACATGTCTGTATGCAAGGTCAAACTATCATCTACATATTTATTTTTCATTCTGAAACTCCTATCTTGTGATCTACAAAAACTTTTTGTTTAATTATAACAGATATAACAATGAAAATTAAATACTTCTAATTACAAATTGCTAGGCTTTTTCTTTTTTAAATATAAGCCATTTACTAAAAAAGTAATTGAGGACAATAACCACTACTTGAGTGATTACTTTGGCCCACAGATCGGGAAACTGTAATTTTTCAATAAACAGAACCATCAACCCCATATCAATCACAAAAGACAATGCCCGGTACCAATAAAATAAAGCCATTTCTTTAAAAAAAGCCGATCGACTGTTATGTTGACTAGCAAAAACAAAATATTTATTGGTATAAAAAGCAAATAACACCGATAAAAACCAACTAATCGGATTACTGATGGTGTACTTTAGTCCGAAGAAATCTTGACAAACAAAAAAGACGATGATATTTACTAAAGTAGTAGCACCACCAAAAAACAAATAGGCAATAATTTCTTTGTATTTTTGAAATAATCCTTTCACTATTCACGCATCCTTTCAACTCTTTATTTTAACAAAGAAGTTAATGAAAACCCAGTTATTTATGTAAACTTAACAAGTGTAAGCTTTTTAAAGAAAAAAATTTTTTTCTAAAAAGGACTTGACCTTACCGTAACGGAAAGGTTTAAGCTTTGACTATAATGAACTTAGCAGGAGGAAACGAAGATGGAGTATACGATCAAACAAACGGCTGAGCTTGCCGGAGTCACCCCACGAACACTGCGCTATTATGATGCAATTGGACTTTTAAAACCTGCGCGAGTCAATACGGCTGGTTACCGTATTTACGGCAGTCGGGAAATTGATCAATTGCAGCAGATTCTTTTTTATCGCTCGCTTGATTTAAAGCTCGATCAAATCCAGGCAATCTTAGCTCAGTCAGACACACAAGTCCACGCTTCACTGCAAGCTCATTATTACGAATTAATTGAAAAAAGAAACCAGCTGGATCAATTGATTCAAACCATCAAAAAAACGTTACATTATCAGAAAGGAGCATTAACAATGACCGACTCAGAAAAATTCATTGGCTTAAAACAGGCAAAATTAGAACAAAACGAACGCCAATATGGCAAAGAAATCCGGGAAACATACGGGACAGAATCCGCCGAAAAGGCAAACCAAAAGTGGTTGAGCCTCAGTGAAGCAGACTATGAAAAAATGCAGCAAACCGAAGCAGAATTATTTGCCTTGTTAAAAAAGGTATTGGTCTCCCAAGACTATAACGCATCAGAGGCAAAAGCAGCTTTTGAAAAACATCGCGATTGGCTGCAATTTACCACACCACATTATAGCGCTCAAATGCACAAAAGCTTAGGAGAAACATATGTCGCAGATCCACGCTTTGCCGCTTATTATGACCAACGTGTAGGTGAAAATGCAGCACACACACTTTGCCAACTTATCCAGTTATATGGGTGAAAACATCATAACAAGATTCAAAAAGAATAAATAGCAACAAGCATTGTTTCATAAATATTTTTATTTGCTATAAACAAAACTGATAGAGTGTGAGATAAAAGTAAAAAATACTTTTTTCTCACACTCCTCAAAATAAAATAAGCTGTGGGAGCAGAAGCAATGCTTTCAAAAATAAGCTGAAATTCACAAGAAATTAACAACAATTTCCGTAAATTTCAGCTTATTTCTTAGCGTTTAACACTTCTACTCCCAACTTCTAGCGGCTTAATTTTTTCTATTACTTTTCAATAGAAACTCTTACATCGCTTTCTAAGTTTTAAGGGAAACTTAAAAAGGCGAAGACGGAGCAATTCCTATTTGAAGGCGATCTAATGGTTCACCATACATTCCGGCCCAGCCATCAAATCCGGCGACAGAAGTTCCATCATCACAACAAATCGGCAGCCAGCCTGATCGTAGAGTCGTTTGCGAACGATAGTAAGCCTGAGAAAAAGCTTGTCCTTTTGGTGTAGTGCAATAAATTTGTACTCCATCAATTGCTTCGCCTGGCATGCCGGCACAGCCATATACCTTATCATTAGGATTACCTTTGTTTACCCAATCCAACCAACCGCTTTGTGCTGTATGAACACGATAACGCAAGTCGCCTTTATCCACTTTGATATAATCATGACTATGAAAAGGCAGTCCCGCAAAGCCATCAGAGGTAGACTGATTAAAATTCGTTACCTCTGGCAGCCAAGCAACACCTAAAACTCGTAGTCCATAATGGTTGTGTTCCTATTGATTAGCGCTTTTTGCTTATTATATAAATGAGTTAACTGAAAGAATTATAGCCATCTATACAGCAGAACCAGCTTTCATTCTTACAAATACTTCGCAACCGGATCTCCTATATCTAAAGGTAGGATCAAAACGTTCCATTGTCGAGCTATTACGGAGCGTATCGGTCTTTTAGGTCATTCTGGAGACAGCGCAGCCTTTTCCAACTATAACCATGGAACAAAAAAGGAAACAACAAATAATAGCTAAACTAAGTCTTTTTTCATTTTTTTAAGATCTTTGCCCCTTTTCTGCCCCTTTTGCTTTATATTTCTATGTAAACAAAAAAAGAACCCCGATTTCTCGGAGCTCTTAATTGTTTCTTACATCATGCCGCCCATGCCCATAGATGGATCCATAGCCGGTGCTGCTGGTGCTTGTGGTTCTGGTTTGTCAGCTACGACTGCTTCAGTGGTTAATAATAAAGCTGAAACTGAGGCAGCATTTTGTAACGCAGAACGAGTTACTTTCGTAGGATCCACGATTCCTGCTTCCACCATGTTAACCCATTCTCCAGTTGCCGCATTAAACCCTACACCTAAGTCAACATTTTTAAGTTTGTCAACGATAACTGAGCCTTCATAGCCTGCATTTTCAGCAATTTGGCGGATTGGTTCTTCTAAAGCACGTACGACGATTTTCACACCTGTCGCTTCGTCACCTGTTGCTTCAATTTGAGATACTTTGTTTATCACATTGACTAGTGCTGTACCACCACCGGAAACCATACCTTCTTCCACGGCAGCACGAGTTGCATTCAATGCATCTTCAATACGTAATTTTAATTCTTTTAATTCAGTTTCAGTTGCTGCGCCGACTTTTACAACAGCTACGCCGCCAGCTAATTTTGCTAAGCGTTCTTGTAATTTTTCACGGTCAAAATCAGAAGTTGTTTCGCTGATTTGGTTTTTAATCAATTGAACACGGGCGTCAATAGCCGCTTTTTCGCCAGAACCTTCAACGATTGTTGTGTTGTCTTTGTCAACCACTACTTTGCTGGCATTTCCCAGGTTTTCGATAGTTGTATCTTTTAATTCTAAACCTAAATCTTCTGTAATAACAGTACCGCCAGTTAAGACAGCGATATCTTCAAGCATTGCTTTACGACGATCACCAAAACCAGGTGCTTTAACAGCTACTACATTGAAAGTACCACGAATTTTATTTAATACTAAAGTAGGTAATGCTTCTCCATCTACATCATCAGCGATGATCAATAGTGGACGGCTTTGTTGTAAGATTTGTTCTAATAAAGGTAAAATATCTTGAATGTTAGAAATTTTCTTATCAGTGATCAAGATATATGGATTTTCAAGGACTGCTTCCATCTTATCATTATCCGTTACCATATATTGAGATAAGTATCCACGGTCGAACTGCATTCCTTCAACTACATCTAATTCAGTTTCAATCCCTTTAGATTCTTCAATAGTAATTACGCCGTCATTGCCAACTTTTTCCATCGCATCAGCAATCAGTTGTCCAACTTTTTCAGAGCCGGAAGATACAGCTGCAACTTGAGCAATCGCTTCTTTTGAATCAACTACTGTTGAAATATTGTGCAGTTCTTCTACTGCTGTTTTCGTTGCCAATTCAATCCCACGACGAACGCCTAAAGGATTAGCACCAGCAGTCACGTTTTTCAGGCCTTCACGTACGATTGCTTGCGTTAAAACAGTTGCTGTTGTTGTACCGTCTCCAGCAATATCATTTGTTTTAGAAGCAACTTCAGAAACTAATTTTGCTCCCATGTTTTCAAAATGATCTTCTAATTCAATCTCTTTAGCGATGGTTACACCGTCGTTAGTAATTAATGGTGAACCGTAAGATTTTTCCAAAACAACGTTACGACCTTTAGGGCCTAAGGTTACTTTTACTGTATCTGCTAAAACGTCTACTCCACGAAGCATTGCTGCACGTGCATCTTCTGCGAATTTGATATCTTTTGCCATGATTTCGTCACCTCATAATTTTTATTTGTGTTTTCTTTTTCCTTGCATTAACTAAAAAATAGTTATTATTCTACAATAGCAATAATGTCTTTGCATGACACGATCAAATATTCAGTACCAGCATATTTGATCGTGTCATGCAAAGACATTAT
>Ga0256408_1000743_pt1 | contig 20885 bp, 20 predicted proteins | sample PhyAR1_FD_185998 | JGI IMG/M metagenome (GOLD analysis project Ga0256408, IMG submission 185998) | Leaf surface microbial communities from alfalfa plants in UC Gill Tract Community Farm, Albany, California, United States - DLSL A.R1 | ecosystem: Host-associated > Plants > Phyllosphere >...
ACTTATGAATACGGATAACGATTATCTCGGTAACCCATCGGATATTCTTGTCACCACTCATGTCTTGGAAGAAGATTTACGTGACGTCATTGCGATTGAATTTAAAGACTTTTGGCATCCGAAATTACGGATTACCCCTAACGAGCTCGTCATCACCGGTTCGACTGTTTCAACGGAACATCGATTCGCCCATCATAAGCCGTTCACCCTCACGATCGCCCCGTTTCGTATCTGTCATAACATCATCTCTTTCCATATCTACGACATCAGCCCGGCATCGCAAGAGCAGACAATCCTGAACATAATAAAAGCACACCCGAATGTATCTTACAGCTACCACATGATCCATATTCAACTCTTACCATGTGACTTCGGCAATGAATTCTTCCATACGCTCCAGTATACGAAACTACTCGATCATAAAATTCTCGTCGGTCTCCATCTGTAACTCACTCCCAACACATTTTTATTTGAAATAAAAGTACGATTAGGTGTTTGCCCCCTCAAAAAAATCAACTTAAAATAAAGGCGACACACCGATTACTCGCTAGTGTGTCGCCTTTCAAGCAGTATTCTTCTTTTTCATCTAAAACTGATTTACTTGACTAACACATGTATCGTTTCCGTATAGGCTGGACCTTGGATGTCATCATGGAAAACCGATTCCGAGCGAACATGATAAAAATAAGTCCCAGGAGAGCTGGTCTTCGTTCTGATGAGGAATGCTTCTGGTTTATCACCGTCCACTCGGAATAGGTACTTGCGAACTTGCTTTTGAACTCCTTTTGAATCAATTTTGAACATGAGAACACTCGTAAATTGACGTTGATCATCCTGATAAGGAGATTTAAAAAATATAGTATGATAAGTTGTCTTTCCTACACGTTCTTGACTCCACGTATAGCTATGTCTTCTCATTCCTTCATTCCCTTCTAACCCTGGAAAAGTAAGCTGTGTGTATCCCATCGCAACGATTTTTGCATCTGCTTTAGGGGCATGGAAGAATACACTTGTGACACATACACTGATCAGCAGGATTACTTGAATAATTTTTTTCATGATTCATCCTCGATTCTATTCATTAGCAATATGTTTACATTTTAATTTTACAATAATTAGTAATTTAAAAATAATTCTTTCGTGATAATAGGTCAATTTTTAATCATTACATAACTTCAGTCTTTACGTTGGATACAGTTAAAAATCAGTATGCGTTATTTTCCAAGTTCAATTTCCATGATACTTACGGAGACTCACATTCATCGACACAACAAAATAGCGGAACTCCTGTTGGGGAGAACCGCTATTTGCGTTTAATACTATGCATCGAACAATTAGAGAGTAACTACTATTCGTCATCGTACGTTTAATATCCGCAATTTCATTTGATTTCATCAATCACATTCGTGTAAACATCGCTCTCGTTACCATGTGACATCTACTTTATTTCAAAACGAAAAATGAATCTCTTTTAGTTGACGAATCCGTTCTGTATCTTCAGCATACTCGCCAGCCTCATGCCAAGATCCTGACTCTCCAAACTTTCCTTGATTCGACAAGAAATTATAGCTACCGATGACTAAATAAGTCTCATCACACATCAAGAGTTTGAAATGGGTATTCGAAACATGTAACTTTACTTTCCCTGGGTAGCCTTTTTTCAGCCACCTATTCTTCAAGTCTTTCGCGACCTTTTCAGACGTGACTGCTCGATCGTCCCGTATTCCTTTATCCATTCCGATACCATAGACGATTTTGATATCCACGCCACGTTTGAGTGCCGCCTCTATTTTATTCTTCAGGTTTTTGTCTCTCAGTAGCCAATTCCCTAACCACGGACTGACAATACAGATGTCAGAGTGTGCTTCATCAAAAGCGCGATAGAATAAATCCTTCATCTGTTGGTTTTCAACGTAGTGCCGATTCATGGGTTTCACATCTTTCAGTTGTAAATCCTGAATGATTTGCCGCATCGTCTCGACGTCTAATCCGTCAGAAGACTTTTCTTTCAACAGTTCCATGACTTCTTGTAACGTCTCATCTTTGCTTTCATGAAGACGAAGAGCCATCTGTAAATCAGCCATCATGGCTTCCGACTGTTCAGCTGTCACGTCTGCAGTTCGATCAATCTTCCCATGCAATCCTTCAAGATCTTTCCTCATGTGCAGCGAATGATTTTCCATCATGGCGTGCAGTTCAGCCATTTTTTGATTGGATGACGATTCCGTTCTTTGCATGACGTTCTCCATCGTTCGCAACACCTGCTCCATGTAATGATCCATCTGCATCATCAGTGCTCGTGTCAATTCGTGTTCTTGACGTGCCACGTCCATGGTAGGTGTTGATTTATAAGCAACTATTTCTGTAGCCTCAGGAGCAACCTGTATTTGCTTTGACAAAAGATTGATTACGATAAAGCTCATACATAAAAGGACGACATAGAGTGCCGACATCAATTGATCAAATAAAAAGAAATGGAACGTAGTCAAGAGTGTCATCCCGACAAGTGTCATATAGGCGGTTCGTTGATCATAGTCGCGCTGTATGTACCAGGCGTAGACACTGATTAGACCGAGGATCAGTAACATCACTAAACTGATTCCCGCGGGAAATACCCATGGTAAAAAAGATACCAATACATTGACGATGAGTAATTGTCGTTGTGTCATGAGCGTCTCCTTCAATCCACTAAAACTTTATCAATGATGAGTTCGAGTTCATCTTGATAGACATCGACGGTCGCTACGACACGAATCGGAAAACGAGAAGTCATCGCATTTTCAATGCGCTCTTTTCTTCCCTTGATCTCATCATTGTCGGCTTTGAATAAGACCGCTTTAATCTGTGAATCGTCTTGCGTCAACTGCAAGAAGAGATGTCCTTTCTTCTCTGTTACTTGCTCGACCATTCCTTCGACGACGACTTGTGATCCACGGTCTGACGATTTAATGGATGAAATCTGACGTGTTTGCACCGTCTCTGCTTTTTTATTTGTGACCTCCACATCACCTAACGTCTCCGGTACGAGCTCTAACTCACCTTTGTATTCGGTTACTTTTCCTGTGATTATAGCTGTAGCATGAACGGGGTACGACGTAGCATCTGGTTGTAATGTCGAAAATAACGGAACTTTCAGTGACTGTCCATTTTCACTCTCGACCGTCAAGAAAATATGCCCCTTCGGATGAACATATTTCGAAACAATTTCGGCAGAGATCGTCTTCGTTTGTCCGATGTCGTCATTTGTGAGACGCTCGCTTTCTTTTGTCTCCATCACGACGAGATCCTTTGGGGCTTGAGGAATGATTTCAATCTTTCCTTGGTATTCATTCACTTCCCCTGTAACAGCAATCTTCTGACCGACACTCATTTCTGTCGCATCAATCGCTTTGTCTTTAAAAATGGGCACACTGATCGTTCCAGTCGTATCTTTGACTTTTAGAAAGACATGCCCTTTACTCATGGACCGATCTAGAATCGTTCCCGTAATGGTTTGTTGTTGCCCTTTCATCGAGGAATCAATCGTCGCAATCGTCGTCGTTTGATTCTCTTCCTTCGTTTCATCCGCTTTTACAGACGGGACGGGCTTTGTTGCGTTGTTTGAACTCGAATCAAACAGATTTAACTTATAGATCGCTCCCCCGACGAGTAATATCAGTATGCATGCAGTCACTACGATGAACGTTCCTTTTGATTGTTTCACCTAAATTCACTCCTTAAGAAATCTCTAGCTAATATTTATTTTTGTATTATATTTCTAATTTTACACAACCATCCAAATCCTCATATTTATTTTCTGTACAAGTGGTCAATGTCTATTTTTTCAATACAGTAACTTTCAAAAGTTCATTCTGCAGATGTTTTTTAGTCTAATACCTGTCCACATCTTTTATTATTAAGTAAGTCTATCTAGCGGAAGGTATCTTCGGTATCACTAGTATTATTTCCTTGGCAATGATTTCAGTAAAAGAAGACGAGTGATCGCTGCATACGAATGAACCTTACTCGACACACAGCACTTCACTTTTGGATGAACAATAAAAAGACATCAAAACAAGCCTGAAGCGGCTCGTTTTGATGTCTACAGCATCCGTGGGTATGCTTCTTATCTTTTCTTTAATGAAATCATTACTGGAATGGTTAGAAAAAGAGCGCCTAACGCTACGTATATAATAGTCAAAGCTTGCATCGCCTCAACGACAATACTTCCTGAAATACCATAAGCTAGCTGCAATTGATCTAATTCTCGATACATATTGAAAAAGACGAGTGCAGATAGCAATGTAATACTACACGGGATGATCCATACTTTTTTCTGATTCGTTTTAATCGATGTCGAGAGGAAAACAAACTGTATCACCACAATAAGAAGAATCGGCACGAATACCGACATCACGTTCTCTTCGCTTTGGAAGAAAAATCCTCGATTGTGTTGCTCTTTAAAGTATGCAGAATAGATCCACAAGCTGATCAAGTAAACAATCAGACTTCCCCACATCATAAGTCTAATCAACGGACCATCTGATGTTCTGGTCACGATGTTTTGCTGCTCATAAAAATTAACCGGCTTTTCTTCGTTCAATTTTTTGAGTTCTTCATATTGAACCTTGTTTCCGCACTTCGGACAATACTCATACTGTTTTTGAATACTCGTTTGGCAACTCGAACATGTCGTCATCTTCCTGTCCTCCTCATCCTTATTAAAGATACGATTCATTATTCAGGAGTTGACTCAAACAGATGCAAATATCGGACATATCCTTTTTCATCGTAGACTACTTCTAAAGCATTCTTCTTTTTGACAGTATAGAGACTTATTTTTTTGATTTGATGTTGATCAAGCGCGCTGTTCCCTCGCATCAATTTCGAAGACAACGCCGGGTCGAATCGGTAAGACTTCTTCGGTTTTCCGAAAACATCCATTATTTGTTTTTCACTAATATCGTTCCGTTTTTCCGTACTCATCGGTAAAAGTATTTCGTCCACAGTTTTCTTATTGCGATATGTTCCGTACAACGCATTCCCTTTAAAAATACCACTCGTATAGACTTTTCCTTGGTAATAGAACTTTCCATTCGTTCCTTTTACTTTAGAGTAAGAATCATACAACTTATGCGAAGCCTTCACGAACGTTCCGGTTTGATTCAACATATTCTTCTGAGACGTTAACCATTTCACGTTCGTTATGTTTGATGCTTTTTTGACGGTTAATGAAAGTGTGGCCGTGTACCCTTCATATGTCCCTTTGATTGTTACTTTACCAGGCGATTTTCCGATTAACTTCCCATTTGAGAAGTAAGCGATTTGTGAATTATCCGAGCGCCACGCGACTTGATTCGTCAATTTCGTTTTCGTACCGTCTTTCGCTATTGCGACAAACGTCGGCGTCATATCATTTCGAACAATCAATGAATTAAAGTCTGTACTAATCTGTGCGTTCACAGTTCGCTTTTTTAAGTTTTTCGTATCGTAGACACGAACCGGGTCACCTGTCGTAATGATTCTAGACGAGTTTTCGTTAAAGGCAATCCGTGACTCGTCTAGATTTGTATAAATTCGCTTCGCTGTTTGCATATCATATAAGATTCCTTTAGAAGTACCAAGGAACATGCCACTCTCGTCTAAATCAATATCATCGTAGGTTTTCAGTGTCGAGAGGACCGACTTATTGTATGGACTCTTAGACTGATAGATACGGGAGCTATACGTATTAAAAACAAGCGTATTCGATCGTGTCAGATCGTATGAGATGATATTTTCTGATGGTAACACTTCCGTTATCAAATCTAAGTTATGGTTCATGACACGAATCGAGGTGTTATCACCAATCATGATGTAATCATTCGATACTTTTAGCGCACCATATGTGTCAATCCCGCGAGCAGCTAATACCTTTTCACTATTCAGGTCATATAAGAAAATATGGTCGTCTGATGCGATGACGAGTTTCGAGGAGTTCGGCAAAAAGTTCACTTTGATCCCGCTATTGAATCGATACGTCTCTCCATTGTATTCAAGACTGTCAATCGTACGAATTTCGTCTCCGAACGCATCATAAATCGTAAAGTACGTGTGCCAAAATTCTTTGGCGATGAATTTCGACTCGTCCTTACTAACATCTAGCAATGTATCCCCCGTAGGATTTTTCCGTAACAATATACCTGTTTTTAAATCAAAGAGCTTCGTTCCTTCGTAATCGGAGTGATACATCGTATTGCCTCGAATGATCATGTTATTTCCAGTCACATCGTTTTCTTTAATTTGAGCGACAGTTGGCAGACTGACACTTGCTGATGCTGGTATTCCAGGGTACAACAGCGAAATCACTACAGCTCCTGCTATCATTTTTTTCATTTTTTCATCTCCTTATTCTTCAACGGCTATCCTACATATTATAGAAAAGCTAATAAAAATGAAGGACTAATTTGAAATATAAGGAAATATCATTTTAAATACAATCGTTACCTATATCAGTGAATTCTAAGCAAGACTAATTTGATTTTATTATTCATCTTAATGGAATCCTAAAAATCACTCTTTTAAACAATTAATAAAAATACATCTTTAATAAAAGTTATTTTTTAGGTATATACATAAATTAACATGTTATTATCTGTATATTAAACATTTATTTCAGAGGTGATCATGTGATCGACATTAATACTTACGGACTTATTCCTGACTTGAAGGCTAATCACCTTGAAAATCCTGAATCCAGTTCTCATATTAAAGATCTTTTAAAACAATATGAAGGAGTACTGATAAAAAGTTTAATTACTTCATTTGGCTTAGATCTATTGTTTATACAAGATCGTCACGGCGGTGATGTAGACACCATTCACAATGTACGCGCTGCCTACAACGGTGATACACGATTCGATGGATATGCAAATCAACAAAATCAAATTAACTATGATTTAAACGGAAACTACGATAAAAAGAAGTCTTCTAAATATCACAGCGATCCGAACTATATCTCTCAAAACCGCACAGGATCCATTCAAAAAAAACAAGGAACTTTAGTTGATGCGTATACTGGAAAAACCGTCGCTAGAAATGCCGATATCGATCTAGATCATGTAATATCAGCAAAAGAAATTCAAAATGATCCAGGTCGAGTTTTGGCTGGTTTAGATGGTGTCACTTTAGCTAATCAATCAACGAACTTAAAACACACTAACCGTTCCATCAATCGTTCAAAGGGAGCTAAAACGACTCAAGAATTTACTTCATTGTTAAATGAGAAAAGAGCAGAACGCCAAGGTCGAATTATTGAACTCAAAAGTCAGTCTCAACTTAATGATCGAGATAGAAAAGAATTAAATAAACTGACACAGCTCGAATCGGTCGATGCGAAGAAAATGGAGAATGCAGAGAAAATAGCTCGAGAACATTATGATCAACAAATTTCTAAAGAGTATTATTCAAGCTCTAAATTCTTAAATGACACAATCCAAGCAAGCTACAAGTTAGGATTTAATATGGGTCTAAAGCAAGCATTAGGAATCATCTTAGCTGAAGTAATTATCTTAATAAAAAAAGAAATTCCACAACTAGTAAAAACGATGAAAAATGAATTCAAGTTAGGTCTATTTTTCCAAAAAATTTCAGAAATCATAAAACAAGCTTTTATTAATGTACAAGCAAAATATAAAGAAATCATTCAAGGATTCGCAAATGGCGTATTATCAGGAATTCTTGCTTCATTGGTAACGACTCTAATTAATATATTTGTTACTTCTGCAAAACATGTAGTAAAAATTATCCGAGAGAGCCTTTCAACAATTGTAGAAGCATTGAATATCCTCATTATCAACCCTGATAATCTTCCTTATGGAGAAGTTTTAAAGGCCGTTGCCATTCTACTCTCTACTGGTATGTCAGTCATATTAGGAACAATCGTCACGGAAGCCATGAGTAAAATTCCTGCTTTGAACATTCCGATTATTGGTGAAGTATTAACGACCTTTATCGGGGCCAGTGTGACAGGATTAATGAGCGTAAGTCTGCTTTACTACATTGAGAACTCAAAACAAATAAAGAAAATTGTCGACTGGTTGAATCAGTTTAAATCATCGTTCGATCACAAACTCGATTATTTTAAAAAGGTTCATGCGTCACTAATTGCTTATGTGGCTGAACTTGAAAATATCGATTTAGATTATTTTAAATTACAAGTAGAGATGACGAATGAAATTGCTAACCAAATAGAACACACCACATCTGATCAAGAAATAAACTTAACTCTTTCAAACATCGTCGAAAAATATAATGTCTATTTAGCTTACGATGGAACGATTGGTGGTTTGGATGATTTTATGGATGATTCTAATACAATTTTAGAGTTTAAATTATGAGTTTCCCATGTAGCCAATGCGGACTCTGTTGCAAATCTCTAGATAATTCTTCGATTTACGATGATTTAAACCGTGGTGATGGCATCTGTGTTCACTTTGATGAACAATCCAATATGTGTTCAATTTACGAAGAAAGACCTCTGAAATGTAAAATTGATGCGATGTATCAGCATCATTTTTATAAATTTTATTCTTTAAAAGAGTACTATGCGTTAAATGAAGCAGCTTGTAATGAATTGAAAAAAAAGGAGACTTGATGAAAATGCCACTTCCATTTATTATTGGCGGAATCGCAATCGCAGCAGGAATTACAGGTGTTACAGCGGGTACAAAAGGTGTAAAAAAAATTGCTGATGCAAAGGCTATCGTCGAAGAAGCTGAAACTAAGTACAATAAATCAAAACGTGAACTTACTAAAGTTGAAAGTGAAACGGGAGCACAATTAGAATCTTTAGGGAAACTAAAAGTTGAAATCTGGAAAGATTTCGATCGCTTTTCAAGCGCTTTCGAAAAGATTAAAAACCGTCCGGAATTTGAGAACAAAACAACAGGTGAGTTCAAGATGCCTGAACATTCTCTTCATAAAATCGAAGAAATTCAAGTACAAGCCATTGAAGTTTTAGGTACGACAGCCGCTTCCGCTGGAGCAGGCGTAGCTACAGGTTTTGCTGCATATAGTGGTGTCATGGCTCTGGGGACAGCTTCAACTGGAACTGCAATCAGTTCTTTATCTGGAGTCGCAGCAACAAACGCAGCTTTAGCTGCTCTAGGTGGCGGTAGTCTAGCTGCAGGTGGTGGTGGAATCGCTTTAGGTTCCCAAGTATTAATGGGAGCAGTGACAGGTCCTGTTGTTGCCGTCGGAGGACTACTTGTAAACGCTAAGGGGAATTCAAGCTTAGAAAAAGCATATGAAGTAGAAAATGAAGTAGACAGTGTCATTAAGGTCATTAAGCGTTCTTTAGATTTTTTACGTCGTGTAGCTGTATTAGCTTCTAAAATGGAAGCTGATTTAATCCTTATTCAAGATACCTACCTTAAACAGGTTAGTCGTTTAGAAAACTTAGTTTCTCGTAAAAATGACTATAACTTCTTTACTCATGAAGAAAAAGTATTAGTTGATACGAATATCAAAATCGTTGCGATTTTGTATAAGTTATCGAATCAAGATCTAGTAGAGCATAATTCGGAATCAAAAGCTCTTCCAACATTACTTGATAATCAAGTTGATGAATTGATTCTAGAATCACAAAAAGCAATGGTAGCATTAAATATTAAAAATTAATTCAAGAATTAAGAGTTTATTATGCAAAATAGGAGTGCAGAATTGTACGTCAAAAGCGTACTTAATTCTGCACTCCTATTTTTGAACCCATACATGTCAAAGCTAATTAATCTCTACTATACAAATCTCGCGTATAAACCTTCTCTTCCACATCACTCAACTCTGGATGCATCCGATTTGAAATAATGATATCCGATTCTTGCTTAAACGCTTCAATGTCACGAATGACACGTGAGTTGTAGAACGTATCTTCAGTTAAGACTGGCTCAAAGACAGTCACTTCAATTCCTTTTGCCTTGATTCGCTTCATGATACCTTGGATCGATGACGCACGGAAGTTGTCCGAATCTGTCTTCATCGTCAAACGATAGACGCCAACGACTTTTGGATTTTGTTTGATGATCGTATCTGCAATATAGTCTTTACGCGTCCGGTTTGCTTCGACGATTGCACCGATGATGTTGTTCGGAACATCCTCATAGTTCGCAAGTAGCTGCTTCGTATCTTTCGGTAAGCAGTACCCACCATAGCCGAATGACGGATTGTTATAGTGATTCCCAATCCGGCTATCGAGACCAACACCTTCGATGATTTGCTTCGTATCTAAATTACGCACTTCCGCATACGTATCAAGTTCATTAAAGAACGCGACACGCATAGCAAGATAGGTGTTCGAGAAGAGCTTGATCGCTTCTGCTTCCGTCGAGTCTGTCAATAAGACAGGAACGTCTTTCTTCACTGCCCCTTGCAATAATAAATCAGCAAACTGTTGTGCGCGCTCTGAACGTTCGCCCACGACGATACGAGATGGGTACAGGTTGTCATGTAACGCCTGTCCTTCACGCAAGAATTCTGGCGAGAAGACGATATTCGGTGTATCGAATTTTTCTTTTAATTCTTCTGTATAACCTACTGGTACGGTCGACTTGATGACCATTGTGGCATCCGGATTAATCGCAAGTACCGTTGCGACGACGCTTTCGACTGTCCGTGTGTTGAAGTAATTGCGTACTGGATCATAGTCTGTAGGAGTTGCGATGACGACGAACTCTGCTTCTTTGTAGGCTTCGAAGTTATCTGTTGTAGCGTGTAAGTTCAATTCCTTATGTTGAAGGAAGTTTTCGATTTCTGCATCAACAATAGGCGATTTACGGTTGTTAACCATTTCTACCCGTTCTTTAATGATATCAATCGATGTGACTTCATTATGCTGGGCGAGTAATACGGCCATCGATAGACCTACGTATCCTGTTCCTGCTACTGTGATTTTCATGTGACTATCACTCAATTTCTTGTTTGATTTTTTGTTTCTGCTTAAAACGATTTAAAGCATCCTGCCAAGTCGGAATTTCATAACCCAAACTCTCGATTGAAGATAAAGATAATATACTTCTCATTGGTCTTTTAGCTTTTTGTGGAAACGCATCAGAGTTACAAGCTAATACTTTAACTGCTTTCTCTTTAAGAATCTCTTGGGCAAAATCGTGCCATGAACAAACGCCTTCATTTGAAAAGTGATATAGTCCTCCTGCTACTTTTTGGTTTACGATAAACCACATAAAACGTGCTAAATCTTCTGAAAAAGTAGGTCTTCCCAATTGATCAGACACCACATTTAATTCACTTCTTGTTTCCGATAGCTTTAACATTGTATACACAAAATTGTGACCATGAACCCCAAACACCCACGATGTTCGAATAATAAATCCGTCTTCCTTTAAAATCTCTTGAACAGCTTTTTCTCCAGCCAATTTTGCTTTACCGTACTCGTTCAAAGGATTAACAGCGTCTGTAGTTTCATAAGGCGTTTCTTTTGTACCATCAAAAACATAGTCCGTACTCACGTAAATCATTTTAGCATTGACTGTCTTAGCAGCTTTTGCAATAATTTCAGTCCCTGTAGCGTTCACTAGCCAGTTCTGTTCCTTCCCTTCGTCTTCTGCTGCTTCGACATTCGTATATGCAGCAGCGTGAAGAATCCAGTCTGGTTGAATCGAGTTCACGATGGTTTGAACTGCACTCTCATTCGTGATATCAAGTTCTGATTTTGTAAAAGCAACAACTTCAAATGCTGAAGCGTCAATTAACTCAACGAGATCTTTTCCTAATTGACCATTGGCACCTGTTATAATGACTTTCTTCATTTAACTAGTGTCGCTTTCTCTTTGAGTGGACGCCACCAAGCTTCGTTCGCTAGATACCAGTCGATAGTTTCGATAATTCCTGTATCAAATGTATATTTTGGTTTCCAACCGAGTTCTGTTTCTAATTTAGCTGGATCAATCGCATAACGACGATCATGTCCTAAACGATCTTCTACATACTTCACTAGGTCAGAAGAAACATTCAAACGTTCCACAATCAAGTCTACGATTTGGTTGTTTGTTCGTTCGTTATGTCCACCCACATTATAGACTTCACCCGATTTTCCATTATGGAAAACTAAATCGATTGCCGCACAATGATCGGTTACATGCAACCAATCTCGAATATTTTCACCATCACCGTAAATCGGTAATTCTTTTTGATCCATCGCATTGGTAATCATCAATGGGATGAGTTTTTCAGGGAAATGGAATGGACCATAGTTATTTGAACAGCGTGTAATGTTGACATCCATGCCGTATGTTTCAAAATAAGACCGTACTAACATATCTGCTCCAGCTTTAGAGGCAGAGTAAGGACTATTTGGTGCCAGCGGCGTATCTTCAGTAAAGTATCCTTCTGCGCCTAGAGAACCGTATACTTCGTCGGTCGATACTTGTACATATTTTTTAAGATTATGTTTCCGTGCAGCGTCCAGTAATGCAAGTGTTCCTTGAATGTTTGTTTCCACAAACACTTCAGGATTCAATATGCTTCGGTCTACGTGAGACTCTGCTGCAAAGTTGATGATACCTTCTACGTTATGTTCTTGAATTAATCGATCTAACAATTGGCGATCAGTAATGTTTCCTTCTACAAATATATGATTTGGGTTGTCCATGACATCAGCTAAGCTGTCTTTATTGCCTGCATACGTAAGTAAATCTAAGTTAATGATTTTATAGGTAGGATATGTATGTAACATATGGCGAACAAAGTTACTTCCAATGAATCCAGCTCCACCTGTAACGATAATATTCATTATTATTTCCCACTCCATTCAAAGTTGTTTTCTGCTTGTTCAAATGTCGGATGTTTTGTATCTTTATCTGAAAGAATCGGATTAGAAATTGGCCAGTTAATATTTAGTGCTGGATCATCCCACTGAATTCCTCGATCGTGTTCAGCTGAGTATAATTCGTCAACTTTATAAAAAACATTTACATCCTCAGTCAGGGTACAAAAACCATGTGCAAAACCCTTAGGAACCAATAATTGTCGTTTATTATGTTCACTTAAAATAAAGCCTTCCCACTCTCCATAAGTAGGAGAATTTTTGCGCATATCTACAACGACATCATAGATTGCACCAGTACCTACACGAACTAATTTTGTTTGCGCTTTTGGATTTAATTGATAGTGCATACCTCGCAAAACACCAGCTTCTTTAGATAACGAATGGTTATCTTGAATGAAGTCATGTTTAATACCTGCCGCATGAAATGTTTCTTCGTTGTAACTTTCCATGAAAAAACCACGATGATCGCCGAATACTTTCGGTTCAAGCAATACTACACCGTCTAATTTACTTTTAATTACTTTCATGATTGAACACCCTCCTCCTGAAGAAATCGATCTTTCACGGTGTTAGCGACATGCAAAAGATATTGACCATAAGCATTTTTCTTCAACGGTTGTGCTAAATCAATCAATTGTTTTTTTGAAATGTAGCCCATGCGATATGAGATTTCTTCTAAACAGGCAATCTTCAATTTTTGTCTACGCTCAATGGTCTCAATAAAAGTAGAAGCTTCGAGAAGTGATTCATGAGTTCCTGTATCAAGCCATGCAAAACCGCGTCCGAGGAGTTCAACACGTAATGAATTATCTTCTAAATAACATTTATTCAAATCAGTAATTTCAAGTTCTCCTCGAGGAGAAGGTTTCAAGGATTTTGCAAATTCAACTACACGATTATCATAGAAATACAAACCAGTAATCGCATAATTACTTTTAGCGACTTCTGGCTTCTCTTCAATTGAAATAACATTTTGCTGCTGATCAAATTCGACAACACCAAAGCGTTCTGGATCATGTACGTGATAGCCAAACACCGTAGATCCTGATTGTAAGGAAGAAGCTTTTTGTAGAAGCTCTGTGAAGCCATGACCATAATAAATATTATCGCCTAATACAAGAGCAACTGAATCATCACCAATAAAGTCTTCACCAATAATGAAAGCTTGAGCTAAACCATCTGGAGATTCTTGAACTTTATAAGAGATCTTTAGACCCAATTCTTTACCATCTCCTAAAAGTTGCTCGAAGCGAGGAGTATCTTCAGGAGTAGAAATAATTAGGATTTCCTTAATTCCAGCTAACATCAGAGTTGACATAGGATAATAAATCATAGGTTTATCGTATACGGGTAACAATTGCTTTGAAATTGACTTAGTTAATGGATATAAACGTGTACCACTGCCGCCAGCTAAAATTATACCTTTCATTTTTAAAGCCCCTCTCTTTTTCCTAGTTCATTCTTTTTATAAGCTTTATAACCTAAATAACTGCTCTTTATTTTATTGACCTTATCTTTTTCGCTAAAAATTATTTTATATATATATTTACTTAGTAAATAGTAGGACATTTTAACTATTTCTTTATTATCTTTATATTTTTTTCTAAAATAAAAATTATTTCTAACCATATAGTAATATCTTGAATTATTATGTTGAGTTTTTCTCAATAATATATTGATTAAAGAACCTTTTATAGGATCACCTAATTGTTGATATTGCGTTGATTGACCTACTAATATAATTTTATAGTTATTTATTCTCAAGAAAGTTCCTAAGTCAATATCTACGTAGGATAAGAAGAAGTTTTCATCAATCATTCCAATATTTTGTATCGCTTCTAGATTTACAAAACTTCCAGATGTCATAGTCCAATTTTTTTCTATGACTTCATTAGTTTTTATAGCAGGTTTACTATTTTTATTAGTATATATTTTCACATAATTAGGAGAAAAAATCCCGACTCTAGAAATATCTTTTCTTGATTGATTAGATATATATTCTTTCATTTTATTTATTTCATTCTCTGTATATTCTGTGTCTTGATCCATAGTTAAAATAAAATCAGCACTGATCTTAATAGCTTCTTGAAATGACCAATTTAAAGCTTTAGAAATTCCATTATTCTCAAAATTAGAGTAGTACACAATTTTTTTACTACTTTCAACATATTCTTTAATTTCTTTGTTTAATTTACTGGAATTATCATATATAAAAACTTTTTCAGAAACTTTTTCTAAAACTTTAATTCTATTTACCACTTCAGATGAAGCATTATATAAAATCATCATCGAACAATATCTCATTATTTTCTCCCTCCACTATTTGTATTTATTTTTATTATTTTAAAAAATATTAATAATAATATTATTACCGTATACAGTCCTGTCCCCATTAAAATATTGATTATGAATTTAGCACTAATAAAAATATGTATAAAATCAAAAGTGATTTTTTTAGTTATCCATATTGATAAATATGATGTAACTATTATTATAAAAATTTCGAGTAACATTTTTTTGTCTATTATTTTTAACACTTTTTTATTTATATAGATATACATAACTAAGCAAGAAATCGCTGTAGATACACTCGTGCTAAATGCTAAACCACTTAATCCATAATTTCTATAAAGATTTAAACTTAAAAAAATATTTAAACACAAAGAAAATATGGATAATATTGTAACTTCTTTAACTTTTTTATAGGAAAAGAAAATTCTTAATAGAAATTCTCTAACACCTAAAAATACTAGTGATACTGAATAGAGTTTAAATACAGATATTGTTATATATAATGACTTATCAGTCATTCCTCCTCTTCCTAAAAGAACATTTACTATTTCTTCAGCATAAAAAAGCATAATTATATTAATAGGAAATAAAATCAAGATTAAATTTTTTATATTTTCAGTACAAAATTTTGAGATTATTTTTTTACCCTCATTATCTGAAATCTTTTTTGAGATTATAGGATATAATATTGAAACCAAAGTAACAGAAATAAGTCCATGTGAAAATAAAAGAAGCTTATTTGAATAGTTTAATATTGAAACTCCACCTTCAATAATTCTAGAAGCAAGATTTCGATCAATTATAGTATTCAATTGATTTATAGCAACTCCGATAAAAGCTGGTAAAGCAATACTTAACATACCTTTAATTTCATAACTTACTTTAGGCTTTTTACTAAGTTTAAATTCAATATTGAAAACAGTTTTTTTAAACAGGAAATATACTGTTACAAATTGAACAAAAACTGTAATTAAACTAGAATACCCTAAAAATAACGAATTTGTTTTGTAGCTTATAAATATTATAAAAATAGAAAATAAAGACGCAGGAATACCTGCAAATATAGCTAAATAGTATCTTTTGTTAATTTGAAGTAATGTATTAATTATAAAGATACTCCCAGAAAACGCTAAACTAAGTGAACCAATTCTTGTAAACAAAACAGTCGTTTCAATAGCTTCTTTATCAAAACCTGTAGCAATTATTTTTGTTAGAGGAAAAGCAGTAATCCAGATTATAATTGTCAATACTAGAGAGAATAGAATTACTATTGCTGCTAAGTTATTTAAAAACTCTTGAGTGTATTTTAAGTCTTTATTTTTTTTTACTTCAAAATAAATTGGTATTAAGCTAGTAGTTATAGCAATACCGACATATTCATAAATAGTTCCTGGGATTGTCAAAGAAATTAAATAAGCATCTGTAATCGAATTTGCACCATAAAAATAAGCTAAGCTTATATCCCTAACAAACCCTAAACCTTTGCTAATAAATGTAAATATAAATACTAGTATGAAATCTCTTTTCATTGATTTCCCTCTTTTTATGTCTCTTTATAAATTTTTATTTTATTACGTATTAAAATCAAATATACACAAAAGAATACAAATGATGCTATAAAACTCATATATGACCATGCGCTAGTCACAAAATAAGTTAAAAAGAAGAGTATAGCTGTTAACAAAACACTGCTTAATTTATCTTCATTATTATTTTGTATTTTAAATGTGTATTTCGCGATTAAAATACCAATTCCGATAAAGATTAGTAGAGAGAAGAATATTCCAAAGTCCTCAATTAATGGTCTCATCCAAGTGTAAACATTAGTAGAAAATATGGGACCTGTAAAAACAACTTCTTTATATAAACCTGGTTGACGTTCTACAATACCTAAGAAATCAAAAATGCCATAAAAAGTTTTAACACCGATCGAACTAATATCAGTAAATTTGTAATGACTTATCCATTCATCGAATGCAGGAATATGACCAAAAGCATATGTTAAAAATTTATTTGATAAAAGTTTGATTGTAAATATATCGAATTTCCCAACTCTTAATAACATTGCAGTAAACAATAAGCTTATAATTATACATAGACTTATGATTATACCAAAGAAATTCTTTAGGGTTTTCTTCCACGAAAAACCCGATTTTTTTTTAACTAAATTCCCGACTAAATATGCAGAAATAAACAAAAATGTACTAGAAATTACTCCTGCTTTGGCATTTTGAGTAAGCATTATAGATATACTAGGCAAAAATGTAAGTATACAAAAAATTATTTGTGACTTTTTAATTGTAAAATTCAAATTGTATCCACCAATTAAAGGTGCTAAATATACGCTTATCAATAAAATACTATTTAAAAGTGATCCATTATTACTTTGTCCAGCGTATCGTTCTGTAGCCATTAAGTTGTTTATCTCTAATAAATTATTAAAATTAAATAATGAGGATAAACTGATATTTTGTTCGTATATATTTTTTATTGGAAATATCATAGAAAGAATAATAACTATTAACATTAATTTGAACGCTAAGTTTTCATTAAAATAAGTTCTTTTCTCCTGATAACTATTATTTTTTACAGTTGCAAAAAATAATAGTTCTCCAACAAATAAGAATATAATCATAAACTCTATATACAATATTCCTAAATAACTAAAATTGAAATTGTAAAAAATTATTAATGAAATCGAAACCATTATAGTCCACAGACTACAAATTAAATTAAAAGGTGTATTTAATCGATCATAGTTTTTGGATGACATAGAAATAAATAGTAAATTTAATATCAAAATTGAAATAGAAACTAGTACATTCATATTATTTAATACCTTCTCTTGATATATTCATCATAAAAAATAGTAAATGAATTCTTCCAATAATTAAACTTTTTGGTGTCGTTAATGCCAGACATTGATCCATCTTCTTTGTGAATAACTTCTAATTCATTAATATATTTAAATTTATACATATTGTTTCTCGCAAATAAAACTAACCATAACTCCTCAGCTAAAAGAAACATTTCATTGTTAAATATTTTAAATGAACTGTCATAACTTTTTTTAGCTACCTCATATGGAATAATTATAAATGCTCCGTGTAAAGCATCTACTATATTACTGTTATTAGATATAATCTTCGAAAAATTGTTAATAAATTTAGAATAAACAATAGAGATATACATAAAAATTTTAAAATTTGTTACGGCACTCAATTTTAATAATTTCATGCTTAAATCTGTTAGCTTATGGTAAAAAGGATTTTGATTATTACCACTTAATGTTGATATTTTAGGTCCTATAATTGTTTTTCCATCATCATATCTAGATATTTTATTATAAGGTAGGGTTTTTAAGAGAATGTCTGGATTTGATATAATAAGATGCTTAAAATTATAATTTTCTATAGCTTTATCAATACCAAAGTTATTACCGTAACTAAATCCTTTATTATCGATGGAATAAAAATCACAATTATATATAGCAGATACTTTCTTTAATTCATCATTTGTTAGATTGTCATAAAAGCTATTTACAATAATTACTTTATAAGAAAAGTTATTAGTTGCCTTTTCTCTTATACTTTTTACTAAATCAACTATATCTTCTGTATTTTTATATGTTAGTACAACAAATATCATATCTACATTTTTTTTTGTCATCTTTCTAAACCGTCCGTTTCTTATTTTTAAGACCTTTAATAATCCAGTAATGAATCAAACCAATTGTTTTAAATATCGATAATTTTTCATAAGTTCTATATACAATCCAGTGATATTTTATTAGTGAAAGTTTGTTTTGAGATATAGAACCACTTCTAATTCTATGACTGGCTAAAACTTCATTTAATCCATAAATTTTTTTTGTTTTTTTAATTATAGTTAACCACATTAAATAGTCGTTTCTTTTTCTTATATTTGGAATAAAAAACTTACCTATATTTTTAGCATTGTACATTACTGTAGAATTTCCACAGTTGTACTTTAGTAGGTTTTTGTAATCCATTTCATTTTGTACACTTATTTTATCTAGAATTATTTCATTATTCTCATTTATTTTATTGTATGCAGTACTAGAAAAATCATATTTATTTTTTATCATGAAATTAAGTTGCTTTTCTAATTTATATGGATCCCAGACATCATCACTATCTAAAAATGCTATGAAATCACCTCTTGCAACTTCAATTCCTTTATTTCTAGACAAAGCTGCACCGCTATTTTGCTGATTTTTTATGTATTTAATCCTTTCATCAAAGATTTCAAATTTCCTTATGATTTCTTTAGATGTGTCTGTCGAACAATCATCAATTAATATCATTTCCCAATTTTCATAAGTCTGTTTTTGAACGGACTCAATTGTCCTAGTTAAATATTTTTCACAATTATATACAGGAGTTATTATTGATACTTTATTCATAGTTTTTACTTAGACCTACTTCCGTAATACGAATACTTTCTTTAAAATCATACATTTTATTTTTTATATTTAATTGATCAGTATCTTCTTTGTAATACAAATCTCCAAACAACTTGTTTAATGAACTATTTTTTTTAGAAAAAAACATTATTAAAGGATTAAGCAACTTAAAAGAAATTGTATGTTTTCTTTGATTATTCCGAATTTCTTTTACTAAATTTATAGTAGAAACATATTCGTTGTTTTGTGGGAGATAGATTCCACTGGCTCTTCTTAAAACAATCTCTTTTACATAAATTTCTAAGTTTTTCACAAAAATCATGCTTCTTTTATTGTTAATATTAGGGAAAAATATTATTTTCTTACTTAAGTAAGAAAGTTTTCTGTAATTACCAGGGGAACTATTACCATAAATCATTGGTGGTCTTAAAACAGAAACTGTAAAATCTTTTGATGCTAATTCTAATAATAAATTTTCAGCTTTTAATTTTGATTGTCCATAAAAAGTTTTTGGATTTGTTTGTGTGTCTATACTTATTGGCCCTTCCTCAACACCATATACACTCATAGTACTAAAAAAAATAAAGTGCTTAACACCTTCTCTTTTACTTTTTTTAGCTAATTCCAATGTTAAATCGCTGTTTACTTTCATATAATCTTCTAATTTATATTTCTGCTCGTTTTTATGAACTAATGCTGCGCAATGAATTACAACATCAGTATTACTAAAATCGATTTTTTCCCATTCATTATTTCTCAGTGAAATTGTCTTAGCATAAAATTGATTGACTTGTTTATTAAAGAATTCTTTTAGTGATGTACTTAGATATCCCTTAGAACCAGTTAAAATTATATTTTTCATTTTTTATTCCTTTGTAGATGCAATTTCATCTATTTTTTTTTGAGCAATATTACCTTCAACAATCCCATCACTTTTTAGTACACTAATAATCGTCAAAGCAAAGCAACGAACGTCCATAAAAAATCCTATTTGTTTTATATATTCTCCATCAAACCGAGCCTTAATTTCAATCGGTAATTCATCACGACCGTTGATTTGCGCCCATCCTGTCAGGCCTGGTAATGTATCATTGGCTCTATATTTATCACGTTCGTCTATCAAGTCATATTGATTCCATAATGCAGGACGCGGTCCAACAAAACTCATCTCACCTTTTAAGATGTTAAACAGTTGTGGTAGCTCATCTAAGCTTGTCTTCCGTAAAAACTTCCCGACGCGCGTAATATAAACATCCGGATCAGCAAGCAAATGAGTCGGTGTATCTTGTGGTGTTTCAATATACATGGTCCGGAACTTCAAAATGTTGAAATGACTTTTCTTCAACCCAACTCGTTTTTGTTTGA
>Ga0256408_1000748_pt1 | contig 20789 bp, 15 predicted proteins | sample PhyAR1_FD_185998 | JGI IMG/M metagenome (GOLD analysis project Ga0256408, IMG submission 185998) | Leaf surface microbial communities from alfalfa plants in UC Gill Tract Community Farm, Albany, California, United States - DLSL A.R1 | ecosystem: Host-associated > Plants > Phyllosphere >...
TGCGCTTTACCTGTCAAAGAATGTGAACCAAAATCAATCGCCTTTGGTGCATCACTGATATTTAGCCCTCCGCTAGTAAATGTAACTGAAGAATTCGTGTTGGCGCTCGTTTGGTCTTCTGCGTGAGCCGCTTTTGGCAGCACGCCAGCACTAACACTCGTTAATAATCCCAATGAAACAATGGTAGCTAATGATTTTTTATTCATACTTGCTTCCTTCTTTCTTTTTTATAATAATTGCAGCAGTCGCCAACATTAAACTTCCTAGAACAGATAAAAAAGGCAGACGTTCTTCATTTGTTCGCGGAAGAGTTGCCGGACGATCCCTGCTACGGCACTGATCTTGATTCATCGGTACAATTTGATTTGGCGTTGGGACAATTTCTGACTGAGTAATCGTTATGCCAACCGGCGTTTGAGCTGTTTGCTCGGCTGCACTAGCTTTAGAAGAAAAAGCCCCCAGCAATAAACTGATGTAAAGCAAGGTCAATCGTTTGTGTTTCATTTTTGCTTCCCCCCTTTTTAAGTCGGACTTTTAACAAGCGACCAATTAATGGTGGCTTGATAAGAACCGACTTGTACTTTTGCTGGAGCTGATAGCGTCGGATTTAAAGCAATTGTTTGTTCCGTTTGGCTTCCTTTTTGCTTTTCGTCCGTCACTTGAGCAACAAGCTGAAAGTCCGATGTTAAGGTTGTTACGTCTGGTGTTTTAACAAAACTCTGGCGCGCAATGGGTTTAAAGGTCACACTCAAATCGTTTGCCAGCCATTTTTGCGTAGCCTGATCTTTGGCGTCGTATTTTGCCAGCAATTGCCAGCCGCCAGAATCCGCAGCATTTAAATGATCGGAAATTGCTACTTCCGCAGTGGCTGTTGCTTGATTGTGTCCGTTGATTACTTGGCTGCCAAAAGAGAAATCATCCACTTTTTTTAAGGCAACAGAATTAGCTATCCATAAAGCGTATAAAGTTACGCCTTCATAATTAGGAACTACCGTATCAACTTTTGTATTGAAGTTATCTTTTTCCGTGCTCCAGCCTGCAAAAGTTGAGTACTCTTTGTGAGGTGTGTCAACATTGAGATCGGCAATGTTGACATTCGCACCAATTAATCCAGTTTTTTCTTGGGTAGCTGGTGTACCGCCATTGCCATCAAAATCTATTTTTCCTAAAGCGCTAATTGCAATCTTTTGAGCAGCATGGAAAATTGCTTTTTGCGTGATCGAGAAGTCCCAGTTGTCACGGCTAATGTCTGACCCAACCGACCAAGAGTACGGCTGTGTTTGCAAATCGATCTGCGAATCATTCACATAAATACCTAAGCCAGCTATTCCAGGAGTAAAAGGACTAAATTTTAGATTCTCGTTACTATTCAAGCCGATTGGATTATCGTTGCTTTGTGTATCAGCTTGAAACGTTACGTTTTTAGGGTTATTCAGCTGAAAAATTGGTCCTTGACTGATTCTATTAAAAAAACTGCTATCGTTAGTATGGAAGATGCCGACTGCTCCCGGTTGTAAAGTAATGGTTCCACCATTAAACCTAGAGGCTTTGGGCGTTATGATTTCCAGACGACTGTTTTCTTTGGCTTCAATGTTGTATTTACCGTCTATCCGCTGAGAAAAAGTTCCTTTACTAGGATTCGTTTGTTGAATTTTCAACTGTGAATTCTTGCCAACAGTGAGATTATTCGCTATCTGATCTGACCAGGAAAAGTAATGATTGGTTGAAATATCTACCTTTGCATCATCTTCTAAGGTAAAATTTAATGATGAGGTAGACCAAATAAAACCGCCTGCTTCGGAAGTTTGATGATTGATTACAGTATTACTTCCTGATTTAAATAAAAAGTTAGAGGCTTCCGCCCATTCTTGCGTACCTACTCCGGAATCTTGTGTAAAAGTATTATTACCGCTAAAAGTGATCTTATCGGTTGCGTTTGGCAAGAAAAACGGCTGTCCAAAATAATTAGAATAGTAAGAAACATTCTCGACATTGATCGTTTGGTTTTGTCCAGTTACAGCCCCGTAAGCAATCCCCCAATAATTGCTAAAACTTCTGTTAGTGGCTTGATCGCCAAACTTCACATTGCGGAAGGTCAGATCAATATTATTGGTACTAAAGTGAAACCCGTACGTGGCAATTCCGGCTCCGGCATTTGTAATTACGTGATTTTGACCATCAATTGTAACTGAGCGGTCAACTGGCACATCACTGGTTGCGTTATTAGGAAAATCAATATCTTGATCTAAATAAATCACTTGAGCTAAGGGATTGTTAAGTGCTGCTTTTAATTCGGTCAATGTTGAAACATGAACACTGCCGTATTCTTCAGCTTTAGTCGTCACGCTACATGAAATGACGATCAGTAAAAATAAAAATAGCTTTAGTAAACCTCTTTTCACAGATTTCTCCTCCTTTAACCTTGACAGTGACTTCCAAATCCAAAAGAATTAAAAATATATATTAATTTTAGCTATCTTTTTAAACAGAAAAACAAGAAAACACGGTCTTCCCTTGTTATACCAGTACCTTAAGCTCTGACGGTTTTACTTGACGGCGTATTAAAAAAAGCCGAAAAATAAAATAACATTCATTTTTCAATTTAAACGACCGAAGCAATGTACCTTAGTTAGGTTTTTCTATCATTAAAGCTTGTTCCATCGCTTCAATAGCATAAATACGCTGTTCCAGCAATGAATCAGCATAAATATCCAACGTCATTTGCGTTGAAGCATGACCTAAAAGGGCACTCACTGAGGCAATGTCTGCACCACTTTCCAGACATCTGGTAGCAAAAGTGTGGCGCAGTTGATGAAAATGTACCTTGCCCAACTGTGCTTTTTCACGAATTCGATGAAAGTGATATGTCAATAAGCGAGGTTCACACGGCCCTTTCTTACTGGCAAAAACATAAACACCTGTTCTGCTTTCAGATAGTTGGATTAATTCTTGACGCAGTTTTGCCGACATAGGAATAACCCGGTGAGAAGAAGAACTTTTCGCACCAGCGTAATGTAAAATTGTTTGATTAGTGTGGGAAGCTGGTAGCCGCTGATAGGTGCTTTCAATTACAAGGATATTTTGATCAAATCGAACATTTTGCCATTTTAAAGCCGCAATTTCTCCAATACGCATCCCCGTATGCAGCGCCATTAAAACCGCTAAAGCTTTCGGGTGACCGTCACCTTCAATCACCTGTTCTAAACGTTTTTGTTCCGTCAAAGATAGGGCTCTTATTCTTGGCTTTTGAAATTTTGGAAAAATCACCTCGGTACAAGGACTGGTTTCGATCAATCCCTTTTCTACCGCATTACTCAATGTCTTTTGAAGCAGCGTCATAAAAAGTTTGATACTGCTAACAGAGATTTGGTGCTCTAGCCATTCATCAATCATCGTTTGGATCATTTGACTGGTGATCTGATACAAAGGGCAAGCACCTAAGTGCGGCCAAAAATAATGTCTAATCTTATAGTTGTAACCTGCAAACGTCGACATTTTGACAGTCTGCTCGATATCATTCAACCATTGGCTACTCCATTGTTGATAAGTGATAGCTCCAGCACTTTGATAATGAAGTGAATTTATCGAATGTTTGCGGAGCTGAAGCAGCTGCTCTTTTACCTCAGTATAATCTTTTCCATAAATATATCCGTAACGTATGCGACCGTTTGACTTTCTACCCAGAGGATAACGGCCCTCCCAACGTCCATCTTTGCGCTTATAAATATTTAATCCTTTTCGCGGCATAAAATAACAAGCTCCTCTCCATAATTTGACGGTTTATTTTGACGGTTAAAAAATATTAAAAAAACCACTATGATAAAAAGTAGAATTTTCGCTAGTTAAGATTAAGAAAAAAACTATTTTATTAATGAAAACTATTGAACTTTTTATTCTTTTGAGCTACACTTTTGCCAAAAGAAAAATAGTGACATACCGCTAGTATATGTATTTTTGGTTAAATTTTTCTTGTTTTTCTGTTTAAAAAGATAAAGCGATTTTGATTAATGATAAATAATATTAAAAAGGGCTGCGCAAGCTATTTTATGAGCCCCTAACTGCTTGATTCTTCAAGAGAAAGAAAAAAAGCCCCGAGCCCATCGGTAGCTTTTTTTATATAACAATACAGTTATTTTTATTTTGGCTCTATTAATAACTATTTATTAAAGTTGTTCCTATGATGTTCAGCACATTTGCTTTATAATTAGTAGCTGCTCTTTTTAAGTTGTCTACGTTGATCTTTAAAACGAAAATTGATGCAGTGACCATCTATATCTAATCGATGTACACGCCTAATTAAGCAGAAATTAAAAAAATTCGCAATGCTGGCAATTTGACTTATTAAGCCAGCTTCCTATGATCATTTCAAACTACTTCTTTTTATCTTCGTCAATTTAGCCAGCACTTTAAAAGTCTCTTGATCTGTGCTCCATTTTTTTAAGCCCATTTATTCATAACTGGATAACAAAGTTAAAATTTCCAGTGGGTGTTTGGATTGAATCAACTGGGTCATCTGTTCTGGCTGTTTTTCCAAATAATGAATAACCGAAAAAATCTTTTTGAATTCCGGATTTTTTAAATCATTTTTTGTTATTGCTAATAACATTACGATTTGAATCTTTTCACCATGCCATACCACTGGCTTTTTCATTGTCGCAATAGCAATCATCGAATGTCGAACATACATGGGATTGCCATGGGGAATCGTCACAAACGGCGCTACCCTAGTACTGGAATGACGGTCTCTTTCTACAATAGAATCAATGAACTCCGGTAAAACATAGTGATGTTCCACCAAAACACTTCCCATAAAATGTAAAATTTCTGCTGTATCAGTCAAATTTAAATGCGGAAAAATCAAAAATGGATGGGTGAAATTAGCTAAATCAAACGACTTTTTCTTTTTAGTAGGCACGTGCTCTAGCATGTATTTTGTTACATAAGCTAAATCAGTTTCTGTAATCATTGGTGAGATCTCAATAACGGGAATACTAGTATGTTTAAATGGTAATGTAGCTATGATAAAATCAACAGACGAAAGCTCCATTTTTTCTAACTCCGGTTTATACTCAACTAAATCCATAATCATTAATTCAGGAAGCTCTCTGTTCAGCCTTGCTTCCAAAAAAACAGCCATTGCCTTGGAATATTCACTGATTAAAACGGTTCGGTATCTCCGACTTTTCTGATGCTGATGCCGCTCAATAGCAGCTTGAAAATGAATCGTTAAATAGGCTGTCTCAGCTTGCGGCACATAAAAGTCTTCTCCTTCGAAATAATCTTCTAAAATCAACTGTAAGACTAAGAAAAGCTGTGTGTAGGTACTAAACACATTTTTCGTTAATGGATTAAACATCTGCAGGCCGCAATTAAGACGAAAATAAGTGGAGGATAAATGAGAGCTTAAATTTTGTTTCAGCTGCTGATCTTCTTTCAATGAGTAGCCTAAAAATTGTTCAACTTGTTCAATCAAGTGATTGGCAAGTAGGCGAGACTTTTCTTGAAACCGTGTGTTTGCTTGTGATTTTGTGAAAAGATTGGCCAGACGCAAAGCTAAATAATTTATTTCATCAGGAGAAAACTCGATTGGATAGATACTTGCTAGTTTGGCCAAAATCCGACTGCTCAACTGCTGTTCTTGGGTATGATCGACTAATTCATTTTCATCTTTGCTTAATTTCACATGCTGATATTGTCTCATCCGCTCCAACATAAAGTAAATATGGATTTCTACACTGGATAATCCTGCCGGTTGTTCCAAATGACTTTCATTAAAAACATCTTTTAACGTGTGGTGAATAACTTTTAATGTGTCTTTTGCAAAAAATTCTTTTAATGAAGGACTTTGGGGATCTTCTTTTTGCATATGTCGTAATGTTTTAACAAGTAGCTGTCTTTTTTCTTGCTCGTCACCTTTAAGAAAAGTTCCGAGCTTCGTCTTAGATACCAGCTGCAAATGATGGTATTCAAAAAAGCTGTGCAGCTCTACCAATTCCTTATGAATTGTACGTTTCCCAACAAATAACTTTTCCGCTAGTTCTTCGAGACTGAGTCTGTCCTTTGCCACAAGTAAGTGAAAAATCAATAATTGTTGAAGCTGATTTTTATCTACTTCAGTTTGTGAATCTTCATTGAGAACTTGCTTTAGTTGTTCTTTTTCATGAGGTAATCCATTGATCAAGATTCCGATTCCCTTTTTTCTTTCAATCTTCAATGACAGCTGTTTTGTCATCAACCAAGCTTCAATAGTATTTAAATCACTATGAATCGTTCTTTCAGATACATGAAATTGCTCTGCTAACTTTTTTATCGTTACATAATTGTTATTTTCAATTAGTTGATAGGCCAAAGATTGTTGACGCTGATTCATACCGGACAGAAACTCCCTTTCAAAATAAAAAAACGACTATGATAATACATCTATTATGGCTTATCACAGTCGATTTTTCATCTTATGTTAAATTTTGCTTAATAATTGGTGAACGGACGCTTTATCCGGTGCCTCCATCAATGCCTGACGGAAGTCATCATCCATCAACTTGCGTGAAAGACGCTGCAAAATTTTCAAATGCGTATCACCCTGACTGTCTTCAGGAACAGCGATCATAAAAATCAAATGTGCAGGTTTGCCATCTAAAGAGTTCCAATTCACACCAGCCTGACTTCTCACAAAAGTGAGCGTTGGCTTAAGGACATAAGTTGATTTGCCATGGGGAATAGCAACTCCCATGCCGATTCCTGTTGTACTTTCACTTTCTCTAGCGTAAATAACTTTTTTAAAGCCATCTTTATCAGTAATCATTCCAGTTTTGGCTAAACATTGGATTGAATCCTCGATCAAACCTTCTTTTGTTGATGCTACTTCATTTAACATGATCGCTTCATTCGACATAATATCAGTAATAGAATCAAACGTCACATCGTCATTACTTTTTTGGGGTACTGATAAATCTGTGGCAACTGCACCATTTGCTGAAGCAGTCACGCTATTTGGTATTGTTGGTTTTAAGATTCTCAACATTAATACCGTCACAATAATTCCACTTGCAACTGCAACAAAAAACATTGCAACATGATCCACTGCTCCTAAAACTGCTACGATGGGACCGCCATGTGCCACATGGTCTGTGACACCTGAAAGCATCCCAATCACACTTCCTGTCATAGCGCCCACTACAATACTTGGAATAACTCGTAACGGATCTGTTGAAGCAAATGGAATTGCTCCTTCTGTGATTCCGAAAAGTCCCATTGCTAATGATGCTTTACCAGCTTCTCGCTCTGTTTTGGTAAACTTGGTTTTCAAAATCAATGACGCAACTCCCAATGCTAACGGAGGAATACAAATTGCTACAGCAATTTGTCCCATAATCGAATAATTTCCCTCTGCAATCAAACCAGATCCGAACAAAAAAGCTACTTTATTAAAAGGTCCACCCATATCAAAAGCAATCATTGCTCCTAAGATCATGGCTAAAATAACTTCGCTTCCTCCTTGCATCCCTGCTAACAATTTAGTCAATGAACTAAATAGGAAAGCAACTGGTCCGCCAATGACGTAAATGAATATCAAACCAACTACCAAAGAACCCAGAACAGGAATGATAATAATCGGCATAATTGACTGTAGTGCTTTCGGCACTGATATCTTTTTAATTCCTAAAGCGATAAAGCCTGCCAAAAAACCAGTAATGATTCCGCCTAAAAATCCGGCATTGGCATTACTACCATATAATGACCCGTTGGCAGCCAGCATCCCACCGACAAAGCCTGGCACAAGCCCCGGACGATCCGCTATACTTTGCGCAATAAATGCAGATAAAATGGGAACCATCAATCCCATTGCGATAGTGCCAATACTATTCATCGTTGCCCAAATCGTTCCTTCTGGTATTTTGATTCCTGCCGGAGTAGTTTTTCCGCCTAATGTTAAGGATATTGCAATCAATAATCCTCCTGTAACCACGAATGGAACCATGTATGAAACACCATTCATTAAGCTCTTATAAATCTTTTTACCTAAATTCTCTGATTCATTCTTATTTTCTACAGCACTATTTATCTCTGTGCTTTTAAACACTGGTGCTTTTCCTGCTAAAATATTTTTTATCAATTCATCTGCGTGGTGAATTCCTTCTTGCACGCCAACCGTTAGCAGTGGTTTACCGTCAAATCGTGATTGATCAATTTTAGTATCCGCTGCAATGATTACCCCAGTTGCTTCTTCGATATCTTTTGCGGTTAATTCATTTTCAACACCGATTGAACCATGTGTTTCAACTTTCACCTGAGCTCCTAGCTCTTTTCCTGCCTTCTCCAAATTTTCCGCCGCCATGTATGTATGGGCAATCCCCACCGGGCAGGATGTTATTGCAATGATTTTTTTCATTTTTACCACCTTTCTTTCTACCCTTCAAGTATATAAAAACGTTTTCTTTTGATTAAGAGCAAATTAATTCCGGAATAACGGAAATTTGGGGAATAAATAGCAATTTTGACAAAAAATGGAAGTCTTTTCTGATCGTGAAGTCTTTATACCACCATTATCAAAATAACTAAGAGGAACTTTCGCTTAATTCGCCGACTATTTACACAGATTAATCTCATTTTAAAGAGTCAACTAAATTGTTGCGATATTTTATCAATAAATCATCGTTTATTTATTGTCATTACGTCTTTAGCTTCCCAGGTAAGATTTTACACAGTGGTAGCTTTCTCATCTTCTAAAACTTGAGGTTTACCTAAAAATGACGATATAAAAAATAGTTAAGATTTCTTGGTAACCGAATTTACAGCAAAGTTAGTAGTTCGCAATGATAATTAACAATACCTTTTGACCTTATTTTCTTTAAAATGTTCTATCTTCATTCGTTGAGGCTCTCTGTTTGCTTACCTATAGCAATTAATTGGAAAACTTTGCACTAGGGTTTTTATTTTAATTGAATTTCCTTTAACCTTGATAGCCGTTATCTGTATTCTCATCTGTTCTTTTTCACTCAAAAAACGACAGTAAAACAAGCAAAGAAGTTTACTTGTTTTACTGTCGTTTATTTATTACAAAAAAATGTTTTTCTGCTATTCTTCTCCAATAATTCTGACTTCCGTTTGTAATTCAACGTCAAATTTTTCTTTGATCACTTGTTGGATATGAGCAATTAATTCTACATAATCTGTAGCAGAAGCTTGATCAATGTTGACGATAAAGCCCGCATGCTTCTCAGAAATTTGGGCTCCGCCCCATTTTAGACCTTGTAGCCCAGCATCTTGAATCAGTTTTCCGGTAAAATAACCTGTCGGTCGCTTGAAGACACTGCCGCAAGAAGGATATTCCAGCGGTTGTTTGGATTGACGTAAAGCCGTCAACTCATCCATCTGCGCCTTAATTGTTTCAGTCTTGCCTTTAGACAACGCAAAAGTTGCACTCAATACCACACACGGAAGCGCTTGGACTGCACTATAGCGATACCCAAAATTCATCGCTTCATTTGTTACAATGCGAATGGTTCCGTCTGCTCCCAAAACTTCTGCTGATTCGAATACATCTTTTATTTCGCCACCATAAGCCCCCGCATTCATATAAACGGCACCGCCGACACTGCCAGGAATGCCGCAAGCAAATTCGAAACCAGTTAAATCGTGATCTAAGGCTACGTAGGTGGTTTCAATTAACTTAGCACCTGCTTCCACTGTCAACTTTTTACCTACCACTTGGATCTTTTTCATTTCGGTTAACATAATGACTACACCACGGATCCCACCGTCACGGACAATTAAATTACTGGCATTCCCCAGCACCATCCACGGAAGCTCATGTTCTCGACAGTAAGCAATGATTTGTACAACTTCGGCTTTGTTTTTAGGAAATGCTAAAATATCAGCTGGCCCGCCGGTTTTAGTAAAGGTTACGTTTTTAAGAGGTTCATCTATTTTTAGTATAATATTTTTTAATTGCCGTTGGATTTCAGTTTTATTCACGAAAGTTAGTCCTTTCTCTTTCTACTATCTTTTATTCTAGCATGACCAAAAGAAAGTTGCTAGTCTTCCTTAAAGAACGTGACGCTGGTAATCGTGGAGCATTTTTGCACACAACTTATGACTAGTGTCGATGTGGGCTTGTTTTAGGTTAGCTGTGTGAGGTTCTTTGATAGCTTGAATAAACTGTGTGACCATTTGTTGAAAGCCACGCTTTTCCAAAGTGCTGGTCCAATCTCCCATTTTCTGAAAAGTTGTATACTCTTTTGTTTTCACTGTCAATTGAGTTAGATCTTCTAAACGATACGTGCCTTGAGGACTGGTAACTTCAAAGACTTCGCTATTGGCACCTGAACAAAGATCCATCGTACAAAGGACAGAAGTTTTAGCTGTCTCTAAATGTAAAATTGCTCGCTGCAACTGTCCTTGTTCTGCAACGATAGTTGTTGCAATTTGGCCGGTAGGCTCTTCTAATAAATAGACAGCAGTATCTACAACATGTAAAAATAAATCATAAATGACAAAGGCTGTAGGTTGTAAATCCGCAATTCGATTCTTTTGAATCGTGATCATCTGTTTATTAGGAACCGCCTTCAATTGTTCTACCAGCGGTGCAAAACGCCGATTAAAACCAACCATCAGTAATAATCCTTTACGTTGAGCTAACGCTTGTAGTTCGTGTACCTCTTCAAGATCTTCGCTTAATGGTTTATCTACAAACACGTGAATTCCCGCCGTTAATAGTTGTCTAACCAAGATCCCGTGAACTTTAGTTGCTGCATGGACAAAGCAAGCCTCAATCGGACTATCAATTAATTCTGCTACTGTCGCAACTGTTCCCGTGAAGCCGTATTTTTGAGCTATCGCAGTCATTACTGCCTGATTGCGAGTTGTCAGTATGAATTCCCCTTGATCCCTTAAAGCGGCATACAGCGGCAAGTAAGCCTTTTGGGCAATATTACCAAGGCCGATCACTCCAATTTTCATCTAGTTTTCCTCACTTTATTTATGATAATTTTATCTTACTACAAATTTCTTATGATGCCACACAAAACTTCTTAACGGCAATCGGACAGAAGTATTTTCAAATTGACTAAAATCCTTTAGAATGAAGTTACGCAGGTTTTGAAAGGAGCAAAAAGGATGAAATGTATTTCTTGGAATGTTAATGGCCTAAGAGCGATTGTGAAAAAAAACTTTATGGAAGTCTTCAATGAAATGGATGCGGATTTTTTCTGTCTCCAAGAAACAAAGCTTCAAGCCGGTCAAATTGATTTAGAATTGCCTGGTTATCACCAATACTGGAATTACGCTGAAAAAAAAGGGTACTCAGGAACGGCTATTTTTGCTAAACAGGAAGCTATGAGCGTTCGTTATGGACTAGGTATGGTTGAACATGATAGTGAAGGGCGCTTGATCACTTTGGAGTATCCTGAATTTTATTTAGTGACTTGTTACACGCCAAATTCACAGCCGGAGTTAAAACGGCTAGCTTATCGTATGACGTGGGAAGAGGCCTTTTGTAACTATTTAAATGAATTAAAGAAAGTAAAATCGGTTATTTTATGCGGCGACTTAAATGTAGCCCACCAACCGATCGATTTAAAAAACTGGAAAACTAATCAAAAAAATGCCGGGTTTACGCCCGAAGAACGAGAAAAATTTTCTCAGTTATTGGACAGTGGTTTTATTGATTCGTATCGGTATTTTTACCCAGAACAAGAAGGCGTTTATTCATGGTGGAGTTATCGCTTCAACGCTCGAAAAACCAATGCTGGCTGGCGGATTGACTATTTTGTGGTATCAGATGATTTAAAAGAACGCTTAGTCGATGCGAAGATTCACACGGATATTTTAGGTAGCGATCATTGTCCCGTTGAAGTTGATTTAGCTTTTGATTAGAGCACGTACTTGAAACAGCCTGATGCAGCTTTACGAGCCAACGCTTTCAACGAAGGGCCTGATTTACGTGTCTGGCTGGTTCAGTTGTTTTCAAGCGTTGAAGCCTTGAGTTGGTAACTTTGCGCTTTTCTGGTCTTGCCATAGTTTTTATTCTTTATACGTTTTTTATTACAAAAATGTTAATTTTTTGATTTTTGTAACAATGGCGCTATTTTTCAAAACAGAGTCTGTTATAATAGTGACGGAAATCTTGTGGAAAGGAGCGCCTAAACATGAATTTTTACGCATTTGACTTTGAAACAGCCAGTTACGCAAAACACAGCGCTTGTTCTCTTGCTTTAGTTAAAGTAGAAAACAGCCAAATTGTTGATGAATTTTATACATTAATCAAACCCGAGACACCTTTTTTCTGGAAAAATACACAGATTCACGGAATCAAAAAGGACGATGTAGCGGATGCGCCAAAATTCCCGGAAGTTTGGCAAAAAATCCAAAGCTGCTTTCAGCCGAGCCGTTTAGTAGTAGCTCACAATGCCAGTTTTGACTGTAGTGTTTTAGCCGGCTGCTTAGAATATTATGGTTTGGAACAACCAAATTATTTATCATTATGTACCGTCAAAACCAGCCGTAAGCTTTTTCCGGAATTCCCTAACCATAAGTTAAATACTGTTTGCGAAAACTTACAAATTCAGTTAAACAACCATCACGACGCCTTAGAAGACAGTCGTGCTTGTGCTGAAATTTTGCTCTATCAGGAAAAACACTTTGGCGTGGATCCTTTAAAAAAATTAGTCACGGTGAAGTAAATCATTTTTCAACTATTTTGCTTTAATTGAAGGCGTTAGTAAAACATTCCTTTTTGAATGCTGGCAACGTCTTTTGTTTTACATAACTTCTCCGCTAAAACGAAAATTTTTCAGAAAGAAGCTGTACAAAAAAAAATAATAGAAGGTAAATTCATCGATAGATGAATTTACCCTCTAATCTTAGTATGTCTATTTGAATAAATATTTACGGCACTGTTCAAGATCATCAATCCTTACATATAGCCAAATTTTTTGTACACTGTTTTGCCTGTCTCTAGCAGATACTCTTTTTAAACCCATGTTTAAATAAATGGTAGAGTCTTTAATTTCTTTCTTACTTTTTAGGTAGTTAGGCTCTGAATTCCCGTCATTTTCAAAATTAGAAACATCATAGCTATAACCAACAATCAGCGCTCCAATTACTATTGAAAATAAAAATGGAATGAATCATCCTTTTTCAGTCGCTGATTTCCTCCTTATTCTCCAAATGCTTTCAGTAACTCATATCGCTTTTTTATGAACTTCTTTATTGTATGCACCGGTTAGTAACGAATCCCTTTTTTGTATATTCTCATTCACGACGTACAACCTCTTTCCGCTTGGTAATGGTCTTCTTTGATAACTAAAAGTCAGAGGTCCTTTTTCAGGTTTTATATGTAACACTTTCAACTGTATACATAGTATTTTTTTGCCATATGAGATCTTTTATTTTTCAGCTTCGCTCTTTTTCAATTGGTTGAGGTATGAACGTAGAGATTAAACATACTATCATTTTTAGAGTTAGCTAGCAGACACTGGCTAGCTCTTATATTTTATTCATTGAACGAATCAATAAATCATAGTGTAGAGGAATATTAAAGAAAGCTATCTCTTTAGTCAGTCGGCGGAAAACGACTAACTATTTATACGGTCAAGAGACAGACTGCATGTATGCTAATAAAGTAAATAAACTTTTTGGTATACCATCAATTAAATAGACGCTCAATCTAGAAAGGATGTTTATTAAAGTAGACAAACGAAAAACACCTCGTAAATTTGATGAAGGGTTTAAACGATCTCTCGTTAAACTCTATAGAAGTGGTAAAAACTCAGAATGCATTTGATACTGAATATGGCATTGCGGTTTCCCCTATCGCCCGTTGGGTAAAGCAATATTCTGAAGTGAAAATTGATAATGGGACAACCTTGCGGATTACCAAATTTAACAACGTGGAACATTAAAATGCTTACTCCCAAAGAAAAGGAGGAAAATTACTTTGAAAATCTTTAAGTATTTACTTTATTGACAATCATCCAATTTTGGTAAACATCTTTTTCTGCTTTGCTCATTTTTTGTATCTTCTAACGGACCTAAACTATTCATATACATTTTATCTAAAGAAAGTTTGGAAATTTTCAACTATTTTAGTAGATTAGTTTCAGCATGTTTTCTAAATTCAAATGTGAATGTCCACTATCTTTAATAATTTTTATAAGTTCCAATATTGGATATATATATGCCCCACTATAAAAAGGATAGCGTGTTATTTGAGATTCATATGCCCAACTGAGATTTGAAGCATTAAATGCATCATTATATATTTGGGTTGTTAAAGTATCAAAAAGTACTTGTTTTGCTTTGGTAGTTTTGTAGTCATTTGGATTTAAATAGATTTCACTTTGAAACAAGGTCAATAACGTACAGTTGTATAATCTTTCGTACAATAATTTCGTATAGCTACTCATCATATCAACAGTAAAAATGTTCCTTACCAGATAATATTCCACAATATGTGCAACCCTCTCATCCGTTTCTATGGAAGTCAGTATCTTTCTTTTGAATTTGGAATAATTATGATATACATGACCTAATTCATGTAAATAATAGACACTTTTTTCGAATTTACCTTCGTCTTTATTTAAGCATAAAAAACTTGTATTTGAATATGGTAGCTCCAACGTAAATGAGCTGCCAGATCCCATAGAAACCTCTACAAAGTTATTCTGTTCTATAAAATTAATAATTGGCAGTATTTTTTCCTTTAAAGAAAATATTTTAGTATTAAGTTCATGTATACTAAAAGCTTCCACACCACTGTAATCAGTTTTAGTATTAAATTTATTTAATACTTTTATTACTTCCACAAAGTCAATCGGCTCATATTTATTTTGCATACGCCAATCATTGTAATCAAATCGTTTAATAGAATTTTTTTGTAAAATATTATTTATGTCTTCATTAATGCTCTCAATGCTAAAACTTTCACATCGTATATCTGGTATAGCAAAATTTGGAATATGGACTATGTTATCACTTATAAAACCTTTCTTTTCAAATTTTTTCTTTTTCAGCCTAGTTTTTACTTTTATACCCATTTGTACTAGTAACTCTATATTTTCTATTTCTTCTTGCTTAGATATTTCTTCATACAGACTCATCTGCCCCATTCCTTTACATAGATACCTGTTCTTACTCTTTTGTATATGTTGTGTTCTAAAGCTAGATCTATGCCAATTATTCTATTGGTACTCATGTGAATTAAATCCATCATATTTTCGTTTGGAATCATTTCATTACATATACTCTTTCTTGAAGTGTCCAGTTGTTTAATGTAGTGTATAACTTTTTCTTTATCTATTTTATTTAGCTCCTTTTTGTAAGTATGATTTTTATATAAACTACCATCTATCTTACTGAACCAATTCTCGTTAAAAAAATCTATACGATTTTCTAATCCAGATTCCTCAAAAATTATTAACCATGAATAGGTACTTGCTACCGCTAAAGAAAGTATTTCTGTGTCCGAATTAGTATCCATCAGTATGTTTTTTATAGCCGTAGAATCCATATATGATATTTTTTCAAAATAAGGAATAGTCATCTTCCTATACCTAATTGTTTCTGGAAAATACTCAACTATACATGCGTGAACTAAACCGCTAGACTCTAAATATATACTATTGACATCCACAAAATATTCTGGTTTAGGTATACGTACTCTCATTTCGTTATTCCCTTCGTTTTCATAGTTAATAAAAATGAAAGACTTCCCCCTTAATATCTTTTCAACTAACTTAAATATGTTTTTTTTGTCCACTAATTCTGAGTTATATCTCAATCGTATTTCGATCGTGTTCATTGAAGCAGACGGCGCTTCTATATCATCTACTATATGCTTTTCATTCGATACACTTTTTAAAGAGCTGTGCATAATAAGTTCATTTGCATATCTATTATTGCCTTTAAATATAGGGCTATTCTTTTGAATATCCTCTTTTAAGATTACTTCTTCCTTTTGTCTCAATAACCTATATAAAAAGTTCAAATCATCCTTATTTCTGATATTTATTAAAGATTCAATATCAGAATAACATAGAGAGACCATTTCATGTATTCTGTACTGAATAGTTAACTCTCTAAACTGTTTCTCAAAAGTTTCATAAGTCTGTAAGCCTTTAATTAACTTATAAATAGCCCATTGTTCTCTTATCAATAGAACATTTCCAATCACGATTCTAGGCGAATAGAATTCATATAACCCTTGAATTAATTTATTTAAGGGTTTAGGAATATTATTTAAGGAACTTAACTTCAAAATGGCTAATAAACTTTTAGGATAATACGAGTCGTTTATAAGTGTACCTTTTGTATACAAAACTTTCTCACCATATTCATTAATAGTAAAAAAACGATCTTTTTCAACTTTGACAAATAAATTTTTCATATCTAACACTGCTGAAGAATAATAATTTGTTGAAATTCCAGATTTTTCATAGTTCATTATCTGGTTTAATGTATCATCTTCAAAATAATATTTTAAAACTTGACCATTTTGATTTTCCCAAAACGATTGAGCATCTCCTTCATTAACAATATATTTCCCTGTATCAACATTAAAATGTTTTTTACTATGCATCTCTACTACATTAGTGAATATATCAATAGGAGGCTTGCCGTTTGTTTTATTGGATATATCATTGATATCTATAAACACTTCCTTATCTCCATTTAGTATTGCTGAACTAATTGCTCTTTTTACTGTAACTAACACGTCATTTTTAAAGTCGATATTAGCCGCTACTTTTTCTAATTTGTTTAAAAATTCTTTATCCTTGATTAAGTGTTCTAAAACAATTGGTCCATTACTGTATCGATCGTAAAAATGTTCTAAACATTCTTTGAGGCCATATATTTTAAAGCATTCAATGATTTCATCTAGGATTTTATTAAAATCAGCTAAATCTGCATTAGAAACAAGAGTATTATTTGAAAAGTGTTCTATTTTTTTATCCGGTACTATCCAAGAATGATTTTTAGATATCTGATGTGCTATTTTAGGAGTGTTTAGAGAACTATTTAGAAAGAAATTTTGCTCAAATAAGCTATACAAGCATTCTCGTGCATACTCTGTTGTGTAACAATATTTAGTTTCAAAAAACGTGATAATATCTTGAATCTTTATATTTTTTTCTTCTTCAACTAAATTAATTAGCTTATCTAATCTTTCGCCTTCAATTTTAACTATGTTATCAGGACCATTGTAAATAAGTATTTCTCCATAGCATTCATACAATGGATTCTTCATTACAGGTGTATCTTCATTTAATTCGTACTTCTCAACCATTACTTTTTCTCTTAAGTGTGTATTTTCTGATTGAATCTGAGAGTTTCTATGCGTAAAATACAAATAACCAATTAGTCCGCCAAAAGACGTTGTTCGGTACGCAGCTCTTGATAATTTTTCAATCGATGTGCACTCTCCTAAGCCTAAGTAATTAAAAGAAAGCTCACAACTATCAGAATAGTGATCAGCAATATACTTTTTAACCGTTGCACAATCATATTTCTCTCTTATCATGTAATTTACTTTTAAAGGCAGTATAGGTATTCTGATCAAAAAATCTTCATTTAATTTTGTCATTTGCTATCCCTAACTCTTTCATACGCTTTCCCATACAGATCTCTCAACAAAAATCTATATTCAATTAAATATCTTCTTAACAATGCGTAATCGTGATATACTTTTTTCAAAATTTCATTTACCTCCTTTTCAGAATAAAAATGTTCGTATTCAAACAATTCAATAATTGTAGAGAATACTTCTATCTTTGCCTCATGTTTTTTAGGAATTACTTTTAGTTCTCCCTCGTCATTAAAAAACCTATTAGCCACGTGAGTTCCTCCTCAATACCACAGTAATTAAAAGCATAAACAACAATGTAAATGTAAAGATACTTGCAAATAACCATGCTACTTGAAATCCAAGTCTATCAGAAATATATCCATTTAAAACTAAAACGACACTAGTAATAATTCCTTCTATAGTATTATATATAGATATCATTGTCCCTCTTACTGAATCCTCTGTAATTAGATCATCATGTAAAATAGTAATTGTTATTGTACTTAATGCTTGTAATAAAAAAACGTGTAATAAAAAAACAATAGGCGGTAATAAATTTATAGATAATGTAATTACGATACAAATATCAACTAATACAAAAGTAAGAAAAACATTTTTAATCTTTGTTTTCTTTATTTCCCATTTACTCATTAAAAGGTTTGCGACTATTCCTGATACACTTATAAAGACGAAAAAAAAGCCAGTATCTATTAAATTTCCCTTAGTAGATATATAACTTTGCCATTGATTAGAAGGCCCAATATCGTTTATTACAGGTATAAGCAAAATGAATATAACTATCCAAAAGTATTTATTTTTTTTTGAATAATGAAAAGCGGATATCACTGATTTTTTATATGTCCTAAGAAAAGAATCATTACTAACTTCCTTCCCTAATTGATTAGCATGTACTTCTTTAAAATTGAATAAAATGATTACTGTTAAACCAAAGAATAAAAAAGCAGAGATTGCAAATGGCAGCTTTATATCAACCTTGGAATATATTTGAGCTCCTAAATATCCTAAAACTAGCCCTATCGTCAAACGATAAGTTGCTGTCCTGCTATAAATTTTTTGGATTGAGAACTCAGAATTCTTTATTTTCCCTTCATTGGTTAGCCAAGTTTCTAACGTACCTGATTGTAAAGCTTCAGCAATTGCTGTTAGAATAGCCGACATAAGCAACACTAGGAAATTTGGTAACCAAACCAAACTTATTAACCCTAAGAAGCGTAATCCGTAACCAAAAAATAAGGTGTTTTTTGCGCCTATAGAGTCAATTAACACGCCTGAAGGGATTTCAGCAATTGTACAAACAATCCAAAAAATAGATAAATATAGATTAGCTTCCAAATATGAAAAACCATTTTGGATTATATAGATATAAGAAACAGCCGAAAAAATTTGAATTGCTGCATTAGATAATAAATTATAGAAATAATATTGCTTTTTTATCTTTCTCAAAATAAATCCTCCATTTTTTTAACTGAACATAGGCAAAAGGTTCTTTACCCCAAGTCTAATTAAGGTTTTAGAATTTTCTTTGTTACTATCGTCAATGTCTGGTAATCCAGGAACAATAACTTTCACAGCTGGAACAAGAATATCTTCTCTTGTTAGGTCCACGTAAAAACTTTCATATCCATATAAAGCTAAATTATTGCTTAACTTTTTTATGTCAGCTTGCACATTGTCTGTTTCCAAATTTAGATAAGAGGAAGCTTTTTTTTGTGTATTACTTTTACTATTGAGAAAAGGACAAACATACTTTTTATTGCCTAATGCCCATTCTTTATTAGCCTTATTTACTTCTTCGTTGATTTCCCCGTATTCTTTCAATAATATTTGTGACGTCCTTAACTGAACAGCCTCAGTTATTGCTCTTAGCATAGCCTTTTCTATATTTAAAGAAGCTCCTGCACCGTGTGTATAGATCGGAAAATTATTTTTTAAGTCCTCTAATGTACAATGGACTACATAAGCCCCAAACGAGTTAGATAGCAATGTATAATTTGCCTTAATTTGATTCTCAATTAATTTCATTTCTAAATTTTTGGCTAAATTATTCATGTCATTTTCAAGATCTACCACGCGTAATAGTGCTTTATGAGTCAATGCATAACAATTTCGCTCTATAATTTCTAATAAACCTTGTGAAATAGCCTTATCAATCGATGAATTAGCTGATAATCCTGTTGTTGAATAAGATGAAAAATGATATTTTTCATCAGCTACATAAGGAAAATAAACGATATTGGCTGGTATTAATGTCTTTTTTTTATCAGATATATTAGTTGCTTCAATCCATTCATACATTTTGTTTGATTCATATCTATTTTTGTTCTCTTCACTACTATCTAAAGAAAGACTATGTGGATTCAGTATTCTACCACCTTTGCTACTCAAATTATCATAACTATCTCTTATTACTTTTTCATATCCAAATTGTCTCGCACTATATCTTTCTAGAGATTCATAAACAGCGCTATAAAATGCTTGAACCTTTGTGGCACCTTTCCCACCATGTTCATCTAAATATTTTTCATTAGCAGGTGCGCTAGAGTTGGCTCCATACACGTATCTACGGACTGTATCAACATTCCCCTGATAGCAGATATTTCTAACAGGAGAAAATCTACCTATTAATTTAGAAACATCTATTTTTTTTAGGCTGATATTGCTCGTATATTCATTTGTACAATCTGGATAACATAAACATGGTGAATCATAGTATTGATTTAAATTTTTATCCCAAGCGACGAAATTTTTATTTTCATTCTTTATTTCTTCAATAGGACCGCTTACAAAATTAACTTCATAGTCATTTTCAGTTTTGATATATTTTGTATAAGAAGAATCCATCCCTTCTTGATACCTTTTGATGAAGCATCTTGGACAAAACTTCGTAATATCATAGACATGCACTAAGCAATCAAAGAATTCAATTATCATTTGCTTCACATCCCTACGTTTCTGAAACTCATTTAGATCCTCTAATAGTCTTCCAACACTCAATACTTTAATAAAGACAGTATTCGGATTTTTAAATTTAAAAAAATTTTCAAATTTTTTATATCCTCTCTCCAACAAAGGAAAATTACTATGATCATTTGTTGCATCATATAAAAAATCATTAAATGAAAACCTATAAACATTATCATCTAAAAAATAGTTAACTTCATCATCATTTTTTATCACATAATTATTCATATTACCTCCTAACTAC
>Ga0256408_1000760_pt1 | contig 20544 bp, 12 predicted proteins | sample PhyAR1_FD_185998 | JGI IMG/M metagenome (GOLD analysis project Ga0256408, IMG submission 185998) | Leaf surface microbial communities from alfalfa plants in UC Gill Tract Community Farm, Albany, California, United States - DLSL A.R1 | ecosystem: Host-associated > Plants > Phyllosphere >...
CCACAATCACTTTTCCGCCGTTTTCTAAGGCATCTTTGACGTGTTGCTCTACTTTATCCACGCCCTTCTCACTGACCAATGGACCAACATTCACGCCATCGTCCATGCCGTTGCCCACTTTCAGCTGACGTATTTCATCCGCCAAACGGCTAACAAACGTATCGTAAATGCTGTCGTGAAGATAAATGCGGTTGATGCATACGCACACCTGGCCCGCATTGCGGAATTTATTGGCCATCACGCCTTTAATTGCGGCGTCCAAATCAGCGTCTTCAAAAACGATGAAGGGCGCATTGCCCCCCAACTCCATTGACACCTTCTTCATGGTTTCAGCGGCATTACGCACTAAGGTCTTACCTACGCCCGTGGAGCCGGTAAACGAAATTTTACGCACGTCTTTGCTGGCCATAATCACATCGCTAATCGCCAACGTATCTCCCGATACCGCATTCAACACGCCATCTGGAACACCGGCTTTCTGCGCTAGCGCCAGCAGGGCAAAAGCACACAGAGGGGTTTCGTTGGCAGGCTTGATCAAACCGGTGCAACCCGCAGCAAGCGCAGGGCCTAATTTGCGAGTGAGCATCGCTAATGGGAAGTTCCACGGCGTGATCGCCGCAACAACACCAACGGGCTCACGCGTCGCCCAAATGCGCGAACCGGGTTTCACCGGTGGGATTATCTCACCGTTGGCACGTTTCGCTTCTTCTGCAAACCACTGAATGAAGCTGGCGGCATAATCCACTTCACCCATCGCTTCTTTTAGCGGCTTGCCCTGTTCTGCTACCATCAGCTCGGCTAAAAATGGCTTATTTTCAACGATCAGATGGTACCAATTCTGTAGAATTTCAGAGCGTTGTTTGGCCGTCGTTTTACGCCATGCAGGTAACGCTTCGCTGGCGGCACGAATGGCGGCCTGAGTCTCTTTTTGCCCTGCATTGGCGACTTTAGCTACCACTTCACCCGTTGCTGGGTTAGTAACTTCATAGGTATCCGAGGCGTCCTGCCATTGACCAGCAACAAAGAAGCCGGTTTTAAAGAATTCATTTTTCTTAAGTTTTTCGTGTAATGGGTTCACTTCTGCCTCCAGAATCGCCGCGATACTCACAAATGATGCTCACCGTGAGTGGTAAAAAAAATGCACACCGAAGAGTATAGAGGAAGATTTTTGAGGTGGAGATAAGAAGTCGATGAATTTTAGCCAGCGGAAGGAGCACGGAGATAGAACTCAACGTCAATACATAAGCGTTAAGGTTATAACCCAGATGAGCCAAGCCCCAGAAATCTTAGTGCTTGGCCTAAATGTTCAAAATCAATGCGCGATGAGATCCTGCAAATTGTTTTTAAATTCATAAACTTTTTTAGCTTGGTTTTTCTTACAAAATTCAATCATCGGTGGAACCGCAATAACCGCTGATTCACGTAAAGAAACAGAGTCACCGCCTTTATAGTCGGTTACATCATCAAGCATAAAGAAAGCAATAGGAGCCATAGCTTTAGGATTAAGATCCAGGAACTCTTTGCAGCTCATATTCTTAGGTGTCATATCCACATTAGCAGCAAAGCTTGAGCTCAAAGGAATAAACAGCGTAGCAGAGAGCGCAGCAATAAGAATTGATTTTTTCATAAAAAACCTCTAAAAAATAATGATGGGTTATTGGTGACATAACGATACATTCAAAAACAATAAATTCAAAATAATAAAACACTCTGTTTATACACAGTTTATAAATCATCAATTAAATTCACTCAGCAAAAAATGACCTTTACCTCTCTATTTCATGTTTATTTTATGAATTATCTTACACACGTAATCCACGGACTACACATTTTTAGAGAGAGCCCTATAGATCATATAACCACAAATAATTACTCTATCAACAGCGAATTATTTCAACTTCCATTTGCGTTTAAATTTTTTATAAAAAAATCAATTAATTAAATTTATTATTCTCATTAACGCTTAATACAATAAAACTTATTACAACTTGTTATCAAAACATGCACATCATTATACCAAGCCCTACGCCAACGTATATGATACCCCTGTCACTTCACATAAAGGTGTCTCTGTGAAAATTATATATGTTTTTATTATCAGTTTTATGTTTATACCTGCCCTACATTCCGATCATGGGCATGGCATCACCAAAAAATCATATAACTACATAATTCATAAGATAAATATAAAAGATATAACAAAAGACATTATGCACAATCCTATATTAAATAATAACAAGAAATGCGCATCCCTCACGCTGAAATGTTATGTGAAATAAATCGAAACTATCTACCTATATAATAGGTAGCCTTAAAATTAATTCCACGCAAATAAATTTAAATTTGAGTATTGTTAGCATGAAGAAAACAAAGCAGGATTGGCTGTTACAGCTTCGTCGGTGTACCTGTAAGGATACATTAGAAAAAGTTATTGAGGTTAATAATTATAGACTCAGCAAAGATGAACTTATCATATTCTACTCTGCCGCCGACCATCGACTTGCAGAACTTATAATGAATAAACTCTACGATAAAATCCCCCCATCTGTTTGGTCATTCGTACGATAACGTTCATTTTGTTATAAGAAAAACAAAAAAAAGGAAATATCCCACAGACGTAGGAATATGACTTCACATCCCAACCATTAGTCTTAAACCCAAACTAAAAAGACGTTTCCGGTGAAAAAAGAGCATTTCCGTTTATTAAACTGAGAGCATTCACAATGTCTAATCAGAATATCGGACTCACCCTAGTACCCACATTAAAAATGACATCAAACTTATCGAGGTAATATATGAACAATAAACAAATGCTGAAATACAATGATGGACTTGACGATATTTATGCTTCTATCGAATTAGCATCTTCATTACCAAAAACAAAATTCCCAGTTAAAGAACATGATCCACGTAATATTTTTAACGCCGTTCGCGATGAGCTAATGCTAGATGGCAACTCTCGTCAAAACTTGGCTACCTTTTGTCAAACATGGGTAGACGAAGAAATTCGTGATCTGATGGATTTATCAATCGACAAGAATATGATTGATAAAGATGAATATCCGCAGACTGCCGAAATTGAAACTCGCTGTGTTCATATGCTAGCCGATCTTTGGAACTCACCAACGCCAGAAACTACGCTGGGCTGCTCTACTATTGGTTCCTCTGAAGCCGCCATGTTAGGAGGCTTAGCGCTTAAGTGGCAATGGCGTAAAAAGCGCGCGGCATTGGGCTTACCGACCGACAAGCCGAATCTGATCTGCGGCCCAGTGCAAATTTGCTGGCATAAATTTGCCCGTTATTTTGACGTGGAACTGCGTGAAATTCCATTGCAAGGCGACCGCTTGATCATGAGCCCAGAAGAAGTGCTGAAGCGCGTCGACGAAAATACGATTGGTGTCGTACCTACTCTTGGCGTCACATTCACCTGCCAGTATGAGCCAGTGAAACAGGTTCATGATGCTCTAGACCAGTTACAGAAAGAAACCGGTCTGGATATTCCAATGCATATTGATGGCGCAAGCGGCGGCTTCCTCGCCCCATTCTGTGCACCGGATCTGGAGTGGGATTTCCGTTTACCTCGCGTAAAATCCATTAATGCTTCCGGCCATAAGTTCGGGCTTGCTCCACTTGGAACTGGCTGGGTCATTTGGCGTGAAGCTGCTGACCTTCCTCAAGAACTGATTTTTAATGTGAACTACCTGGGCGGTGATATGCCGACCTTCGCACTTAATTTCTCTCGCCCTGGCGGCCAAATCATTGCTCAGTACTATAACTTCCTGCGCTTAGGCCGCGAAGGCTATACAAAAATACATAATGCCTGTTACTCAACAGCCCAATACCTTGCACAAGAAATTGAAAAACTCGGTCCTTTCGAAATGATCTTCGATGGTGACTGTGAAAAAGGTATTCCCGCTATTGCCTGGAAACTGAAAGAGAACGCATCCACAAATGGCTACACGCTGTATGACTTAGCAGACAGATTGCGCAGCCGTGGTTGGCAGGTACCAGCCTACTCTATGCCAGCCGAACGTGAAGATCTGGTGGTTCAACGAATTCTGGTACGTCATGGCGTTAGCCACGATCTTGGTAGCTTGTTAATTGATGATATGAAACGCGCACTAGATTATTTCGAAAAACATCCTGTAAGCAACTCGCTATCAGAAAAAGAGGCCAGCGGATTTAATCACGGTTAATTTCTAATAGTCTCCGCCTATGATCAATTAATTAAATTTATTTAATCTAGGCATCCCTGTATTCAATAGATAACAGTTACCCTTTCGAGAAAATGGCCTATATGGAGGAGGAAGGGTAATTGTTGTTTCAAGGAAATAAAAATGGCGAATATAAAAGCCTCACCGGTGACAAACCAGTTATCACTACTAGGTTTCTTTGCCATAACTGCTTCCATGGTTATGGCCGTATATGAATACCCCACATTTGCAACCTCAGGTTTTAGCTTAGTTTTCTTCCTGCTGCTCGGCGGGATTTTATGGTTTATTCCTGTAGGCCTTTGTGCTGCAGAAATGGCTACCGTTGAAGGCTGGGAGGAAGGCGGCGTTTTTACTTGGGTATCTAAAACCCTTGGTGAACGATGGGGCTTTGCTGCAATTTCATTTGGGTATTTACAGATTGCGGTAGGCTTTATTCCCATGCTGTACTTTATTTTAGGTGCTTTATCTTTCATCCTAAAATGGCCCGCACTCAATGAGGATCCAGTAACAAAAACCATTGCTGGATTAATTATTCTCTGGGCATTAGCTATTACCCAATTTAGCGGAACAAAATACACCGCGCGTATAGCTAAAATTGGTTTCTTTGCGGGTATTTTGCTGCCAGCGCTGATCCTTGTTGTTTTAGCAATTAGCTATTTAGCAAGCGGTGCTCCTCTGCAAATTGAAATGAGCGCAGCAACCTTCTTCCCTGACTTCACACAAATTGGGACATTAGTCGTATTTGTTGCCTTTATTTTAAGTTATATGGGTGTTGAAGCATCGGCAACGCACGTCAATGAAATGAAAAATCCGGGTCGTGATTATCCTATCGCGATGATATTGCTGATGGTTGCCGCGATTTGCTTAAGCTCAGTCGGCGGGCTGTCTGTTGCTTCCGTTATCCCACATAACGATATTAATTTGTCCAGCGGCGTCGTCCAAACGTTCAACGTACTTATTTCACATTATGGCCCTGGTTTCGAGTGGGCAACTCGTATTATTGCCGCATTGTTAATGCTGGGTGTGTTAGCTGAAGTGGCCTCTTGGATCGTCGGTCCTTCCCGCGGAATGTTTGTTACCGCACAAAAAGGTATCCTTCCGAAAAGCTTTGCCAAGGTAAACAAAAATGGGGTTCCCGTTGCATTAGTTATTTCTCAATTGGCGATTACAACCATTGCGTTGACTATCTTGACGAACACCGGTGGCGGCAGCAACATGTCGTTCCTGATCGCGTTATCACTAACAGTGGTAATTTATCTGTGTAGCTATTTCATGCTGTTCTTAGGATATATTCAGTTAATCCGTAAACAACCAGATAAAAAGCGTGCTTTCCATATTCCTGGTGGGAAGAGTTTTAAAATTCTCATTGCTGTCGTTGGCTTATCGATTTCAATACTGGCCTTCATTGTTTCATTCTTCCCACCAAGCTCCTTACCGGGCGGAGAGGCAAATGATGTTTATGTTGAACTCTTGGTTGTTAGTTTCCTGATTGTACTGTCTATACCTTTCCTCGTTTATGCATTACATAACAAGAAAGGAAAAACAACTAACGCGACCCTTGTACCAATCAACACGAATAATGCCCCAGATGGACATTTCTTCATGCATCCACGCGCCCGCTCAGCGCACCATTTCATTGTGGGTGACGAGAAGAAAATTGACAGCAAATAGTTAGTATTCCCCTGCAAAGGAATTCAACTTTCTGAGGCGTCTAATTTATTCATTAGGCGCCTCATAGCTTTCCAATACTAAATTACTTCTCTATGGGGTCAACTATATGACTATAGTATTGAACAATGTACAAAATGCTTTAGTAAATGCCTTTTCTCAATTTTCAGCACTAGAGGAAGGCGACAACGCGAGCTATATTCCATATTTAGCAACAATCCCAAGCAATCTCGCCTCGATAGCAATTGTCACCGTGGATGGCGATATTTTGTCTCAGGGTGATTCTGACTTCCGGTTTGCTTTAGAATCTATTTCCAAAGTATGCTCACTTGCCTTGGCACTCGAAGACGTTGGCCCTTTAGAGGTACAAAACAAAATTGGTGCTGACCCGACAGGTTTACCTTTTAACTCAGTTATTGCGTTAGAGCTTCATGGTGGAAAACCTTTATCTCCATTAGTTAACGCTGGCGCCATGTCTACCGTTAGCCTCGTGAAAGCAGAAAGCGTTGAGAACCGATGGCAACGTATTCTTAATATGCAGCAACAGCTAGCAGGAGCGCCAATATCCCTGTGCGAAGAACTTAATCACTCAGAACAAACAACGAATTTTCATAATCGAGCCATTGCTTGGTTATTGTATTCTGCCGATGCCATGTATTGTGATCCGATGGAAGCCTGCGATGTTTATACTCGTCAATGTTCAACGCTTGTGAATACCGTAGAGCTTGCAACTATGGCAGCAACCTTTGCCACGGGCGGGATAAACCCAGTAACCCAGAAAAAAGTTTTAACCGAAGCAAATATCCCTTTTCTTCTTGCGGAAATGACCATGGAAGGAATGTATGGAAGCTCTGGTGATTGGGCTTATACCGTGGGTTTGCCTGCAAAAAGCGGCGTCGGCGGCGGGATTTTAACGGTAGTTCCGGGAGTGATGGGAATTGCAGCATTCTCCCCGCCACTTGATGCTATGGGCAACAGCGTTCGCGGCCAAAAGATGACATCATCATTCACACAGCAGCTGGGCTATAATTTGTACAAAAATCGATGAATAGCTAAAAACCTTCAATCAGCTGTAGCCATCGCGGCCTCGAAGAGTGCTTTGATCGAGTGAATAATACGATGGCATCATCCAGAATTTAGAATTTAGAATTTAGAATTTAGAATTTAGAATTTAGAATTTAGAATTTAGAATTTAGAATTTAGAATTTAGAATTTAGAATTTAGAATTTAGAATTTAGAATTTAGAATTTAGAATGATGCCATTCATATTAAATGAAGCCGCCCAGAAGATTTTATATCCACTCTCCGCCGACAAAGGAAAAACTTCCCAGCAAAGCAACAAGGTTTAAGCATCATATAGATGAAAAATTATTAATGGCTTCCCTGAGCCGATTAAACTCAACCTCTAATTGCTTCATTAAGCGCTCAATTTCTGGATCTTGCACCTTGGCTACAGAGTAGTTCTCTAATCGTTCAGCCAGCTCCTGCAGTTTAGTCGCGCCAAGAATTTGGGCTGTACCATTAATACGATGCATATGCATTTTAAACTTAGCCCATTCGCCGTCTGCAATAGCTTCCTGCGCGGCTAAAAAGTCTTTGGTATTTTCTTGCTGAGATTGCTCAAGCATCTGTTGCATTAATTTCGGATCATCTAACGCCAACGATTTTAGTGTCACAATATCAATAAGATCTGCAAGCTGATAATTCGTATTAGCTGTCCCCACCGAGGCTAATGCGGAAGCCAACTGCTGTAAATTGATTGGTTTGAAAAGACACGCGTTCATGCCAATTGCAAGGCAACGCTCTTTTTCCTGCGTTTGGGCGTTTGCGGTTAAGCCCCAAATCACAATATCACTATCAAAACTTCGAATATGGCGAGTCAGCGTGACACCGTCCATATTAGGCATATTGACGTCGGTTATCACCAAGTCATAACGATGGTCATCTATCAGTTTTAAAGCATCGTTTCCATCGCTCGCCTCATCAACCTTATAGCCCAGCGTATCTAATTGGCGGCGCAACAGCAGACGGTTAACTGGATGATCGTCTACGATTAATATTTTCAGCGCTCTGGCGGCATAAGCCGCAGGCTGGAGATCGACTGAGCTCATCACATCTTCATAAGAGACTTCGGTTTCCAGAGTGATCGTCATGGTTGTCCCCTGACCAACCTGGCTGAATAGTTCTAGCTTTCCATTCATACGCGTCACAATTTCTCGGCATATTAAAAGCCCTAAGCCCGAGCCGGTCTGCTGTTTTCCAGTTTCAGTTTGGCTATAAGGTTTAAAAAGCCGTTCTTGATCTTCTTGGCTAATTCCTGCTCCGGTATCCGTTACCCGCAATATAAGTTGGGCGTGACCTGAACGGGTGGTCATTGACTCTGCGCTAACTTCAATCCCCCCCTGCTCCGTAAATTTAATGGCATTGCTCAACAAATTAGAAAGTGATTGTTTGATTGCCTGTGGGTCAAGCCGCAAATATTCACCTCTGGTCAATCGATTAATAAAGGTGAGTTTGAGTTCTTTCTGTTTAGCCAGCCCTTCAAAGCCTCTCATCACCGTTGTAATCAGCACTTCAAGATTGACCCACTCTGGAGATAACTCAAAACTCCCCGACTCAATTTTATTCATATCTAAAATATCGCCAATCAAACCCAGCAATGACTGAGCTGTTGCATAGGCCAACGAAATTGACTCTTTATCTTCTTCGGGGGATTGGTTATGCAAAGCAAGCAGCTCAAGGAACCCCATCACCGCACTAACAGGCGTACGAATCTCATGGCTCATACTCGCCAGGAAAGTGCTTTTTGCCTGATTGGCCTGAATCGCTTTATCTTTTTCTATTTGCAAAGCACTCAGCAACTGTCGAGATTCGGTGACATCCTGCCAACCACAGATCACCGTTGGCATGACATCGGCAGAAGGCATAACACAAAGTGTAATCCAATGAATAATATGACGATCTTCCCGCCCATTATTCAATAAAATGCTATGTTCAATCACTCTATCTGGAATTAAGCCAATTTGGATATCTCGATTAATCACCGAAAAAACGCCAGATAAAGGATTACGGCTATCGAACAACGAGGTGGAGGTTACATGCTGCTGTTCCGCTGAAAAGAATGACATAAACGCACTGTTGTAGCTTTGCACCTCACCATCAAGCGAAATAATATAAACAGGGATGGGAATTGAATTAGAGAGTGTCTTCCTAAAACTCAGTTGATTCTCTAGATCCGCTTGGGATTTCTTTCTCATACGGACTTCGCGTGAAAGATACCCTCCCCATAACAGAAAACTTAAAATAATAAAAATTGACAGCGTAACAACAATATAAAATTGTTTGTTATATAAATGCCATGTGTCAATTTTTATATCAGGAAGCTTGACCCACTTAGATGAAATAAACAACACCGTTTTAGGTGGGATATTATCTAATGACTTATCGAGTATTTGCTTTAGCTCTTGATCCCCACGAGGGATAGCAAAACTAATCAACGCAGGGGCTTCATCTGCAATTAATTCATACTTGAGTTGGTTGGGATAATAATGGTCGATCATATAACGTGCGGTTAGCTGTGTTGAAATAACCGCATCAATTTTACCTTCAGCCAGCAAGTTGAGCCCAACGCTGGTATTTTCTACCTGAACAAGATTAATCCCCGGATATTTATGATGTAATTTATCCGTAAGTATATGCATCGTCGTCACAGCCACTTTCATGCCCGGTAGCAGTTCAGCTTTAGGCGTGTTAGTTCTCACTACAATGGCAAAAGGCGTTGTGATGATAGGATGGGTGAACGAGACCAACTCTTCACGGCTTGGGCTGTATGTCGCCGTAGGGAGAATATTCCAATCACCGTTTAGCATTTTATCAACCATTTCGGTGTTGGAATTCGCCGTTACTGTTTCAAATTCTAACCCTGTCTGCAGATGAACAAGATTAAGGATGTCACCGGTCACACCTCGAATCTCATTGTTCGCATCCAGCATCGTAAACGGCGCATAATACGGATTAACCAAGACCTTAAGCTTAGGATGTTTTTCAAGCCAACGTTGTTCTTGATGCGTTAGGGATAGAGACTGCGTTAACAACGCCGGATTACCACTTTCTAGCCAGGGCTGAGAAATATGATTGGTAATAGTGTTCGTCAAAGAACCAATAAAACTATTAATAATAGGAATTAAGGTTGTTTGCGTGTCTAGAGCTATAAATTGATTGTGTATGGGGGACGAACGCCAAAACTTAACGATGCTTAATGCCTGCTGAAAATCACGCATTATGATTGTGCCACTGGAAAGATTATTACCAATGAAATAATCACTTTTCCCGTTATATAACGACGCTAACGCCTGATATGTATTGTCGAAGTGAACAATATTAGCATTTGGGAAAGACGCTTTTACAAATTGATCATCAGGATATCGATTAGCAATCGCAATAGTGACCGGGCTTTCCGTATGCAGCGGCTGCATCACATTTTTTTGCGTAGTGACTAAGGCAGGATAAGCATTAATCATCGGCAACGAAGAAATAAAAGGCTGTTCGATATCAGTATTCGTCGTCAATGAGCTCAGCATCAGGTCGACTTCACCCGATTTAACGGCTTGCAGTGCAGACTGCTCATTGTCGTAGCGGCTTATTTCAACTCTAACCCCGAGAGTTCGCTGCAACAAAGATAGATACTCTGCATTCATCCCACGAAATCGCCCTGAAGCACTGTTCAGCATCAGCGGAGGCGACTCGGGCAAAGAAACGGCAACGGTTAACGTCTTTTTTTTCGCCAACCATAATTGCTCTTGAGTACTCAGTTTTATGTTGGGCAGCATGGGGCCGCTGTTACTAAAAAGCTTTAGCTTTACCGCTTCATCCGCCGCAGATACACCTTGTGCAACGAGTAACATTGCTATCATAAGCAGCATGAGTTTGATCACACGTTGCAGCATAAAATCAACCAATCTTGTTACGATTTGATAAATTAAACAGTTCCATCAGTGACTTGCACTCCAGCTTTTCCATGAGACGGCTTTTATAGGTACTCACCGTTTTGCTACTGATATTCATCTCGGCGGCGATATGCATATTATCTACGCCATTTAGAATATAGCGCATAACTTTTATTTCTTGTGTGGATAAGGAATCCAATTTTTCTTGTTCTGAAGTTAATGCTCCGACAAAGCTATCGAGTGAAAAAGGAAAATAGCTATAACCATTACGCGCAGCCTTCACGGCCGCCACAATATTAGACATTCCTTTTTTCTTGCTTACGAACGCGTTTGCCCCTGCATCAGCGCTGCGTTTGCCATAAAAACGATCGTTTTTCGCTGAAACCACCACAACGATGCAACTATTCCGTTGCTTACGCAGTTTCTCAACAACTTCAATTCCGCTCAGTACGGGGATATCAATATCTACAACAACAATATCTGGCTGCATCTCCTTGATCAGCTTCAACGCTTCCGCACCGTCACCTGATTCGGCGATCACGTTGATATTGTCATTTTCTAACAGGTTCCTGATAGCAACTCTTGCCAAAGGATGATCGTCAACAATGATTGCATTTAACGCGTTATTTTCACTCACCTTTGTCACCTCAAGAATAAACTATATATCATTGATAATTCATAAAGTTATTTTTGCTCATATAAAAAGAAAACGTGTGCCTCATATTTAGAAATATAAGCACGCTAATAGAATTATTGATACAGGCAGCCTTATGCTTCTCCGCCAGAATGAGCAGAATTAGTAAAACGAGTTATTAATTCCTGACAAAAAAACAAATAGCCTATCGTAAGCATACGATTAGTAATATGCTTTTGTTCGAGATAAGACAGTTTCGAGCCTATTATAAACGAAGAAAATAAACAAAGTTTAAATGAAGCTATTGAGCATACGATTCAAACATTCTTTGATGTCATTAGGCATATTACATCCCTAGTGAGATAAATCAATTAATTACGAGCAAGAAACGAGAAAAAAACGGCCATCCCCCTACATCTGTAATCTGCAACCTACGCCTAAAAACCCTTTATTCTTATATATTTACATAAGGTCTGCAACTATCATCCCTCTTACATAAGTGGGTGCAATTTAAACCTTTTTAGCGGTATTGATAAGGTCAAATCCACCAACGATGAAGAGATCTAATTAATGTCAATAATAATATTCTTTCAACCGCGTTGTGAGAATTATTATCCCTATCAGTTGGCAGTTTTTAAGTTTTTTTATTGAATTCTGTAGTGTTAACCATCGATATTTTTCTACATCCCAGTAGTCACGAGTCTTTCATTAGTACCACGAAAGCTCAGATTTTTAAACAATATTTAAACTAAACGATATTTAAACTCAATAAATAGGATCCGTTAAGGTTTTATATATGGCAATTGAATCAGATTCACATAAAGTCGGGCTTATACCTGTAACTTTAATGGTTTCAGGAAATATTATGGGTTCAGGTGTTTTTCTCCTTCCTGCAAACCTAGCATCCACGGGCGGCGTCGCGATTTATGGTTGGTTGGTCACCATCATTGGTGCTTTAGCACTATCCATGGTTTACGCCAAAATGTCTTCACTGGATGCAAGCCCTGGCGGATCTTATGCCTATGCGCGTCGCGCATTCGGCCCATTTATCGGATATCAAACTAATCTACTGTATTGGCTCGCCTGTTGGGTGGGCAATATTGCCATGGTTGTTATCGGCGTTGGCTATCTTAGCTACTTCTTCCCTGCGCTAAAAGATCCCATGATCATGACGCTGACCTGCGTTTTAGTTCTCTGGTTCTTTGTTATTCTGAACATTATTGGCGCAAAAATGATAACCCGCGTGCAAGCAGTCGCAACGGTGCTAGCGCTGATTCCTATTCTGTCGGTCGCTATTTTTGGCTGGTTCTGGTTTAGCGGCGACACTTATATGGCCGCATGGAACGTTAGTGGAAAAGGCACTCTGGGCGCAATTCAAAGCACCTTAAACGTCACGCTGTGGTCATTTATCGGCGTAGAGAGTGCATCCGTTGCCGCGGCCGTGGTCAAAAATCCAAAGAGAAACGTTCCGATCGCGACCATCGGTGGCGTATTGATTGCCGCAGTTTGCTACGTACTCTCAACCACCGCCATTATGGGTATGATCCCGAATGCGGCGCTGCGCGTTTCAACATCTCCGTTCGGTGATGCCGCGCGTATGGCATTGGGTGAAACGGCCGGTGCTATTGTCACCTTCTGTGCCGCAGCAGGCTGTTTGGGGTCACTAGGTGGCTGGACATTGCTTGCCAGCCAGACTGCTAAAGCAGCAGCCGACGATGGCTTATTCCCACCGATTTTCGCCAAAGTGAATAAAAAAGGTGTACCGGCACAAGGGCTGATCATCATTGGAATTTTAATGACAATATTCCAAGTGGCTTCGATATCGCCTAATGCAGCCGCACAATTTGGTATTGTCTCGTCAGTTTCCGTAATTTTCACCTTAGTACCATATCTTTATACCTGTGCGGCATTACTGCTGGTAGGACACGGGCATTTAGGAAAGCAAAAAACATTATTTACTTTCATCACATCGGTAGCCTTTGTTTACTGCATATGGGCAGTAGTGGGTTCCGGAGCCCAAGAAGTGATGTGGTCGTTTGTTGCGTTAATGGTCGTGACCGCACTTTACGCTCTGAATTATAACCGAACGCATAAAAATCCATTCCCTCTGGACGCTCAAGCGTAATAACAATTCTGCGTGGCCTAATTTTATTAGGCCACAAAAATCATTTCATAATATATTTAACAAATAGATAGGATAAAAAATGATTGAACTAAATCATCTTAAGAAACGTAATGTTTTAGTTGTAAATAGTCATATGGCAACTAAAAACACCGCTAACGGGCAGGCTATTTGCAATTTAATCGAAGCACTTGAAGAACGAAATCTGAAGGTTACCACTGCCACCACCTACAATGATGGAATAGCCGGTATTATCTCTGATGCTTCGATCTGCTGTGTATTTGTCGATTGGACTTCCGAAGAAGATGATTCTGAATCACACAAACATGCGCTAAAGCTGTTACAAGAAATTCGCCGTCGAAATAAAACAGTACCGGTATTGTTGATGGCAGAACGCGCCTGCCTCGAAACGTTGACGCTCGAAACTATGGAGTTGACGAATGAATTTGTGTGGATGCAAGAAGATACCGCTGAATTTATTGCCGCACGCAGCGAAGCGCTGATTAAAAAATACTTCAATCAACTGTTACCTCCTTTTACTAAAGCTTTATTCGACTACACCAACGGTTCCCCCGAATATTCATGGGCAGCCCCCGGCCATCAGGGCGGGGTCGCATTTACTAAATCAGCGGTTGGTCGTGAATTCCTCGATTTCTTCGGTGAAAATCTTTTCCGTACCGATACAGGTATTGAACGCGATTCACTTGGCTCACTGCTCGATCACAGCGGCCCAATCAAAGACTCTGAAGCGTATGCCGCCAGAGTATTTGGTGCCCACCAAAGCTATTCCGTACTAAATGGCACATCGGGCTCTAACCGTGCGGTAATGTCCGCTGTGGTTGGCGAAGGTCAGTTTGCGCTCTGCGACCGCAACTGCCATAAATCCATCGAGCAAGGATTGGTGATGACCGGCGGGATCCCGGTATTCTTCATTCCTACACGTAACCGTTTTGGCATCATTGGTCCAATCCCTAAATCACAGTTCCAACCAGAATCCATCCAGCAGAAAATCGACGCCCATCCACTGAAACAGCTTGCTGTTGATCCTAAGCCGGTTTATTCCGTGGTCACCAACTGTACTTACGATGGTATGTGCTACAACGCCAAGCAAGCCCAAGACCTTCTGGCAGAAAGCGTCGACACCATTCATTTTGATGAAGCATGGTATGCCTATGCGCGGTTTAATCCACTCTACCGCGATCGTTTCGCGATGCGTGGAAATCCAGCAGAGCACGATTCCACTGGCCCAACGGTATTTGCTACGCAGTCTACCCATAAGCTGTTAGCCGCGCTTTCGCAGGCCTCTTACATTCATATTCGTAATGGTAAGAAACCGATTGAGCATTCGCGTTTCAATGAGTCTTACATGTTGCAATCCACCACTTCACCGCTGTATGCCATTATCGCGGCCAATGAAATCGGTGCTGCAATGATGGATGACCAGCAAGGAGAAGCGCTGACTCAAGAAGTAATTGATGAAGCCGTCGATTTCCGCCTGGCATTAGCAAAGGTTCATGCTGCCTATGCTGCCAAAGGAGAATGGTTCTTCTCACCGTGGAATGCGCCAGACGTGATTGACGCAGAAACGGGCAAAAAAGTGCCGTTTATGGATGCTTCAAAAGAGCAGCTCACCACCGATCCGGCGTGTTGGGTTCTTCGTCCTGGTGAAAACTGGCATGGTTTTGAACAGCTTGAAGACGATTGGTGCATGCTCGATCCAATCAAAGCCGGTATTTTAGTGCCGGGCATGGGCGATAACGGCGAAATGTTGGAAACCGGCATTCCTGCTGCTGTTGTGACCGCATTCCTCTATCAACACGGCATTGTTCCATCACGCACCACGGATTTCATGGTGCTCTGCCTGTTCTCGGTGGGTATCACTAAAGGCAAATGGGGAACGTTGATCAACGTCCTGATCGAGTTTAAAAAACATTACGATAGCAATACACCACTGACAGTCTGCCTGCCCGATCTCGCCGCATCGCATATTGAGAACTATGCCGGTATGGGGATGAAAGATCTGTGCAATGAGATGTTTGCCTACATGAAAACCAGCCAGATGGATAAGCTGCAGGCCGCTGCGTTTAGCCATATTCCAACGCCGGTTAAACTTCCTCGTGCTGCATTCCAAGATCACATGGCCGGACGTTGCGAGTTGCTGTCGCTAGACAAATTATCAGGACGTATTTCCGCTGTTGGCGTAATCCCTTATCCACCGGGTATTCCGATTGTGATGCCAGGTGAAAGCTTCGGAACCTCTGAACAGCCGTGGCTGCAATATATTTACAGCATCGCACAATGGGGCAAAAAATTCCCAGGGTTCGAAAAAGAGCTTGAGGGCGCTGAGCTGAAGGATGGCCAATATTATATTTGGGCACTCAAAGACTAAGCCCCTTATAAAATAACCGATAAAAGAGATTCTTAATGAATCTCTTTTATTTCATTTTTTAATCCCTCGTGATTTTATGAAAAACTCCATGCAGAAACTTATATGCAGAAATTAGCGGCTAAATGCATCAAGTTCCATTCAGCAAAAGCTATCGGTATAGCTTTTATTGTTCTGTCTCTAACGGGTTGTTCCTGTGCACCATCCATCGTTCTCTTTGGTGCATCTTTTCCTGACTGGCTGATATGTTCAGGCATTGGTGTTCTCGCGATGACACTTATGCACACAATATTAAGAAAAGGCGAACACAGCTGCTGGCTTGAGCCTGCTTGCATTGTCTATCCCTGTGTTACTGCCCTCAGCGCAATGTTGACTTGGTTGTTATTTTTTACCCATTAAGAGAAATACAGAATGTTTCTTAAGAATAAGTTTTATATTTTTTTTCTCATATTAATAACGTTAATTGCGCTTTGCATTGTGATGCTAAAAATCGATGAAGCCCCACAGACTGACGATGCCTATATCTATGCAGACACCATTAACGTGGTTCCTGTCATTGAGGGACATATCGTGACGATCCCCGTCAAAAATAACCAGTTGGTTACCAAGGGTGATCTTCTATTTAAGATCGACCCAAGGCCCTATGAGCACGCCATTGAATCCGGTACGGCTCAGCTCGCTACCTTAGATGAGCAAATAAAGCTCGCACAGCGGGCCGTTGATGCTCAGCAATACAGTGCTCAGGCCGCTGCAGCGAAAGAAGCTAGCGCCAAAGAGAACTATCAGCAGGCACTCAATACTTACCAACGTATATCAGCGCTTAAAGATAAAGGATTCGTTTCAGTTGACGAGTTTGAACAAGCGAGAACAGCAAAAAATAGCGCCGAAGCGATGTATAAAGCCTCACGTAGTGAAGTCGAGCAGGCCAAATCAGCGGTAAGCAGTGTAGATGCGCTTATTGCGCAGCGTAAAGTGGTCTACGTTGATATCGCAAAAGCCCGTTTAAACCTTGAATACAGTGAAATCCGTGCGCCTTTCGATGGGCGAGTGACCTCCTTGAATACCACCATTGGCCAATATGCTTCGCCGCAGCAGTCCGTGATGACGCTCATTGATACTCAAGCATGGTATGTCGTCGCCAATTTTCGTGAAACCGATTTAAAAAATGTCTGTAATGGTATTCCTGCGCGTATTTTTGTCATGGGCGATACCCGAAAGTCTTTTACCGGCAGCGTTGATTCCATAGGTTACGGCGTCTCCCCTCAAGATAGCGGCACGAGCAACGGACTCCCTTCTGTTGCACGCACCATCAACTGGGTGCATGTGTCTCAACGGTTTCCCGTCAAAATTCGCGTCGATAATCCTGAGCCTGCGCTATTTCGCGTGGGTGCCTCTGCGATTGCCATCGTCTATCGAGACACCGCTCCCTAGAGAGAATACGCATGAAATCATTTAACCTTTTAGCCTCTCAATTTTGTCAGGGGCTTGGATTCTATCCGGGCAGAGCAAACCAGATCTTTCGAACCACCGTTGCCTGCATCATTGTGGTTATTTTCAGCCAAACATTGCAAATTCCCGATCTTGCCCTATCGCTCATCGTAGTGTTTTTTGTCACCCAGACCAATATTGTAGTAACCAAACTCACTGGTCTATTTTTTATTATCTCGATTACACTGGCAGTCGCTACCTCGCTACTAATTTTAAAAATAACCTGGGATGCTCCGTTTTTACGCATTTTACTAGCATCATTGGTCGCATTTATCAGTTTATTTCTGATGAGAGCCTCAAAATTTGGTGTGATATTTTATTTAGTTGCTCTTATTGTTATATTCTCGCAAAGCTTTGTTGATGTCAGTTCAGATTCAGAGGAAATTATAAGGAATATTTTATGGGTATGGGTTGCGATGAGCTATGCCATTGCAGTCACTCTCATTATTAATGCTTTATTTCTTCCTTCAGAGCCTGAGGAATTACTCAATAAAACGGTTATATCACAACTTCAGCATATCGCTGACCTCTTAATTCCCGACAATGAGCTGAAGAGAAAAGAAAACACTCTCGCCTCTATTGGACAAGATTTACAGTCGCTCTATAAGCTACTGCAATATACCAAATCCCGCGATCGGTTAAGTTCAAACGATCATACGGAAAAATTAGCAATAGTGACGATGGTTTCTGAGCTACGCTCCCTTTCATGCCATTTACCCTTGGAAATTATCACCCAAAAAAACCGTAACGCAGCACTCGCTATTCAGTCTGTTTGTGAAAATATGATAACCAGTTTAAAAGCTCCGTCAGCCCCACTCCTCTCGTCGGTCATCAATACGAACATAGCTGATATAACCCTACGCGAAATGGCGAAGGTAATAAATAATTACGACCAAAATAAAAAAGTCTCATACGAAAATGCGGCTGACCAAAAGAAAAAATTCGCCTTCTTCGTTCCTGATGCATTCTCAAATAAAATCTATATTATCTATGCATTGAAAACATTACTCAGCGCGCTGGTTTGCTATATTTTTTATACTACCACTGACTGGTTTGGTATTCACACCATCATGCTTACCTGCCTCGTTGTTGCCCAACCTGGTTTAGGAAGAACACAGCGAAAAATCACACTGCGTTTATTAGGTGCTATGGCTGGAAGTGTCGCCGCGCTGGTTGCTATTGTTTTTATTCTACCCAATTTAACCACGCTATTTGGGCTACTATTACTCTCAGCTCCTATTTTTATGCTTTGTTCATGGGTTGCCACGGGCCCAGAAAACATGAGTTATGCTGGCATTCAAATGCTGCTGACCTTTTCACTCGCCGTACTCAATGGCTTTACGCCGGTCAACGATCTCACCGAGATACGCGACAGGATCGTGGGCGTTATTCTCGGCATTATAATCGCAGGGCTGATTCAAACCTTAATTAAGCCCGAACGAAATGGCGAAGTATTGCAGCTTAAACTGGCTGACCTCATAGAGTTAATGAAAACCAGTCTATCAATGAAAAACGTAGCTGAGGATAAACGAGGTGCGTTAATGGTGAGTTTTAAAGAGTGTGAGGATTTAGCCACCGAGATTGCACTTGAGCCCACTTGGATGAAAGCAGAAGGTTCTCATGATGCAACCTGCCAGAAGTTACAGGAGATCCTGCAACAGGCAAAAAACATGTTAATCAATACTGATTCTGTGGTGCTTTGGTGTCAGCAAAATGCACCTGTTAATCCCGTAGTTGGCTATTTCATTCAACAAAACGTAGAAAATCTCGGCGTTATTGTTAAAACGCTAAAAACGGGGAAGAAAAACGATAATCTTACCGAACCTGATTTACCGGAGGATTTATCTAAAAATACATCGGCTATGCTGACGTTGCTCAGTGATTCGATTGAGGATTTTTGTAATGGTATCAAAAAATTATAATATTGAATTTTGAAGTCCGATCTAATTAGCGTTTTTATATAAAAAAGCACAAGAGCGGTAGAGTTACTACCGCTCTTGTGGCTAATTATTATTTATTGCTTAACCCAACTGCTGCCATTAAATAGGAAGCTAGTTGGCGTATTACTATTTTTATTCATAACAAGAGTGTTTCCACTGTAGCTTATCGTAGTGTCTTGGATGGCCGCAGAAACTATTCTTACCGCAGATCCTGTTGCTGCTGTAGAAGGAAGTGTGACACTGTTAGACCAGGAACCATCTCTGAAATTATACAGAATAGATTCATACTTATTTAACGATGCAGTCACCATAGCACTTGTAATCGGATTGCCGTTTGAAACGGATTGTGCAACAAAATATCTGTTTATCACAATGTTCAACGAACTCACGTTAAATGCAGCATTGTTTACACGAGCAGTGACAGTTGTTTTTCCAGAGCCACTCAACGTGCTGCTTCCGGAACGAACCGTTGTCAGATCTGCACTATAAACCCCCGTACTTGTTTCTTTCACTGTCCCTACAGTCGATCCATTTAAGCTTGAAACGAAAGCAACAGTTTGCCCGCCGACATTACGCCCAAATGAATCTTGTAACGTCAAGGTGAGTTTAGACGCGGTTGTGCCATCAGCCTGAATCGTCATTGGTGTTGCACTTAATGATGATTTTGCAACCACCGGTGCTCCGACAACGAATGTAACGCTTACGTTCTGGCTTTTTCCATTAGCTGTTGCCGTTACGGTGCTTGACCCCACTTGTGTACTTGTTAGCGTCGTAGCAGCAGCCCCGGAACCGTCTGTCATCACTTTGCTGTTAATCACTTTAGCCGAATTGTTAGCGCTAAAAGTGACCTCAACACCTGGTACTACGTTGCCATTAGCATCAGTGACTATCGCCTTAACTTGGTTGGTTTCAACGCCATCAGCAACGGCATCGTTGCTCGTCACCGTGAATGCACCGCTAGCGAACCCCGCCGTGCTGCTGTCGGGAATAAAGGTGATATCGGCAGTACTGTTCTTACCGTTAACCAACGCCGTCACTTCATAGCTGCCCGCTTTGGTGCTGGTCATCGTGCTGGTCGCAATACCGGACTCGTTGGTGGTGGCTTTCGCCGTCCCTACTTTCACATCCTTAGATGTACTAAAGTTT
>Ga0256408_1000761_pt1 | contig 20521 bp, 21 predicted proteins | sample PhyAR1_FD_185998 | JGI IMG/M metagenome (GOLD analysis project Ga0256408, IMG submission 185998) | Leaf surface microbial communities from alfalfa plants in UC Gill Tract Community Farm, Albany, California, United States - DLSL A.R1 | ecosystem: Host-associated > Plants > Phyllosphere >...
GATGTTTTTAACCGCCATCAAATCTTTTAGAGAGAAATGCAAACCAACGCCGAACATCAGCAGGATAACGCCAATCTCGGCCAGTTCAGGGGCAAGCGAGGTGTCTGCCACAAAACCGGGGGTGAACGGGCCAGCAAGCACGCCTGCGACGAGATAGCCCACCAATGGGGATATTCGCAGACGATTTGCCAGCATACCTAAAAGAAAGGCGAGAACTAAGCCTCCAACGATTGTCGTAATAAGCGGGGTTGAGTGATGCATCTAGACTCCTTCTAGCACTGCACGAACAGCTAAATAATTAATACCCTTCTTAACTTGAAGCAGCGCTGGATAGCTCGCCGCAACTTCAATTAATGTGTGTATAAATCCGGCGTTTTCCACTCTTTTATGGCAATCAATGTGTATTGGTTGAGTGAAACCCACAGGTATCTGTAATAAGTTTATTGTATTTATCGGAATTCTGCTGAGTTAATTTTGGGAAATAGGTCTGAATTTAGAAAAAAAACGCGCCAACGGTGGTAAAGAGAGGTTTTGTGATACAAGCGCATGCAGCACGCGGCTTTGAGAAAAAGCAAACCCGACCAATCCTACAGGATAAGTCGGGTTATTAAGTCTAATTAGCGTCTTTATGTTCTATATTTGGCAATAATGCCGTCAAGATGCCGAGTAATGGTAGGAATGCGCAAATCTGATAAACCAAGTCAATGCTGGTTAAATCGGCAACATAGCCTAAAACTGCGGCACCTAAGCCACCCATACCAAAGGCAAAACCAAAGAAGAGGCCTGATACCATCCCCACTTTGCCGGGGATTAACTCTTGCGCGTACACCAAGATAGCTGAAAATGCTGAGGCCAGAATTACACCGATGATCACGGTTAAAACCCCAGTCCAGTAAAGCGATGCATAGGGTAAAGCCAGCGTAAACGGTGCGACACCCAAAATAGAGCCCCAAATAACATATTTACGTCCTATCTTATCGCCCAGAGGCCCGCCAATAATGGTTCCGGCGGCAACGGCAAATAGGAAGGCAAACAAATGTATTTGCGCACTTTGTACTGAAACGCCGAACTTATGGATGAGATAAAAGGTGTAATAGCTGCTAATGCTGGTGAGATAGAAGTATTTCGAGAAAATCAGCACCAGCAGTATGGATAAGGAAATCACCACGGTACGGCGTGGTAGCACTTTCACATTATCGTGGCCTTTAGGTTTGCCTTTGCTTTGTCGAGTTTGCTGCTGATACCATTTGCTGACCTGAAGCAAAACAATGATAGCCAGCAGTGCCGCCAAAGAAAACCACGCAATATTCCCCTGGCCATAAGGTGCAATGACCGCTGCCGCTAGCAAGGGGCCGAGCGAGCTGCCAAAGTTACCGCCCACCTGAAACACTGACTGCGCGAGGCCATGGCGTCCGCCAGAAGCCATACGTGCGACACGAGAGGACTCTGGGTGGAAAATTGACGACCCCGTACCCACTAATGCCGCGGCGATCAGCACAACTTCAAAGCTAGGCGCAACGGAAAGCAGTAAAAGCCCCGCTAAGGTGAACCCCATGCCGATAGGCAGGGAGTAGGGTTTAGGATGCTTGTCAGTGTACATACCGATCAACGGTTGCAGCATAGAGGCCGTCAGTTGATAGGTCAGAGTGATTAGGCCTATCTGTGCAAAGTTCAGCGAAAACTCACCGCGCAGAATAGGGTAGATCGCCAGAATCAGCGATTGGATCATATCGTTTAGCAAATGGGACACGCTGATTGCGCCCAGTATGGAAAACGAGGTGCGATTGACGGGCTTTTGTGTCACGGAGGCGGACACCGGATCGATGCGGTCAGTCATAGTCTGTTTTTATGATTTCGTCAGTTAAGGAGCTATTTATGCAGGCAGATAAATAGGGATAGACATCACGCTAACAATGACAAAGTTTATCATTCGTGGTCAACCGTTGTTTTTACCTTCATATGGACTATTTACCGGTTATTGAGGCAAAACGGACTGCGTAATTTGAAATGGCTCGCAAAAAAATGAAAAGATCTCCTTATCTTGCCGTTAGAATTTTAGACTTGGTAGCAAGCACAGTGATTTGAATTTGATAATCATAATAATGAGAAAGTCTTTGGGATGATGAATATGACGACACGGAGAATCCGTATGAAATTGGCTTTGAAAGGCAGCGTATGTGCGTTAGCGGTCACTCTGGCACTGGTGCCAACCTGGGCGGCAGCGTGGGAAAAAGATAAAACCTATAACATCACCATTCTACATACTAACGATCATCACGGCCATTTTTGGCAGAACGCCAACGGTGAATATGGTCTTGCGGCGCAAAAGACGCTGGTGGATCAGATTCGCCATGAAGTGGCTGCGCAGGGCGGTAGCGTTTTATTGCTTTCCGGCGGTGACATTAATACCGGTGTTCCTGAATCTGATTTACAGGATGCCGAGCCTGATTTCCGTGGCATGAACCTCGTGGGTTACGACGCGATGGCTATTGGTAATCATGAATTCGATAACCCACTGTCGGTCCTGCGCCAGCAGGAGAAATGGGCCACGTTCCCGCTACTTTCCGCCAATATTTACCAGCAAGGTACGGAAAAGCGCCTGTTTAAGCCGTATGAGATTTTCGATAAGCAAGATATCAAAATTGCGGTAATCGGCTTAACCACTGACGATACGGCCAAAATTGGTAATCCTGAACTGCTGAAAGGTATCGAGTTCCGCGATCCCGCAGTCGAAGCAAAAACGCTGATTCAGCAGATCAAACAAAATGAAAAGCCGGATGTGATTATTGCCGCCACCCATATGGGACATTATGACAATGGCAACCACGGTTCGAACGCGCCGGGCGACGTTGAAATGGCGAGAAAACTGCCAGTTGGGTATCTTGATATGATCGTCGGTGGCCACTCGCAGGATCCTGTGTGTATGGCATCCGAGAACAAAAAACAGGCCGATTATGTTCCGGGAACGCCGTGCGCGCCCGATCGTCAAAATGGAACGTGGATCGTACAGGCCCATGAGTGGGGAAAATACGTTGGGCGCGCTGATTTCACCTTCCGTAACGGCGAGCTGACTTTGCAACACTACCAGCTGATTCCCGTCAATCTGAGCCAGAAAGTCACTAAAGACGATGGCACTACGGAACGCGCTTACTACACCCACAAGATTGATGAAAACCCGCAGATGCTCAAGCTACTAACGCCGTTTGAAGAAAAGGGCAAAGCGCAGTTAGAGGTTAAGGTTGGCAGCGTGGATGGCAAATTGATGGGCGATCGCAGCAAAGTTCGCTTCGAACAAACCAATATGGCGCGTTTACTGCTTGCCGCTCAGATGGAGCGCACGCAGGCGGATTTAGCCGTGATGAGCGGCGGCGGCGTGCGAGATTCGATTGAGCCGGGCGATATCACCTACAAAGATGTGCTGAAGGTTCAGCCTTTTGGCAATTTGGTGGCCTACGTCGAGATGGACGGTCGCGATCTTGAAAAATATCTGGCGGTAGTCGCCAATAAAAAAGTCGATTCCGGCGCGTATGCGCAGTTCGCTAATGTGAGCCTGGTTGCCGACGGGCAAGGCGTCAGCGAGGTTAAAATCAAGGGCGAACCTTTGCAGGCAGACAAAACCTATCGTTTAGCTTTGCTGAGTTTTAACGCCACCGGCGGCGATGATTATCCTATCGTGAGCGATCGACCAAGCTATGTGAACACGGGGTTTGTCGATGCTGAAGTGCTGAAGCAGTACATCGAAAAACACTCTCCGCTTAAAGTCGCAGACTATGAGCCAAAGGGTGAGATTGTCTATAAGTAGCTAAAAATATGACGGTTATTGCTCATGCTGGTGGTGAGTAATAACCGCGTAATTCTAAGGTATGACTTTCTTCTGCAAAACTCCTGCAAAATCCTTCTGCAAAATGCTGTTGAAATGTTCTACTTAGGGAGCGCTAAAAGTTTTGTTAAAAATTATTATAGAATTGCTTCATTTGTATTATTATGCATAAGAATTCATACAGTTAAGGAAAATATCTAGTGGTTAAAATCGCACTGGGTTTAATTATTATATTAGTAACGTGTCTAACTTATTTTTGCTTTTCTTACTTGCTGTTATTTCCTTTCGATATGAAGAGGGAGGAGCTAGGGCAGTTTGGTGACTCTTGGGGCATACTGACGTCTATTTTCTCTGCATTTGCTTGTCTTGGTGTTTACGCTGCATGGCTAGAGCAGCGGGAAGCTACAAAATTGGCTCAGAGTGACTCAAAAAAACAAACGGCATACATCTACTCCCAACAATTTGAAAGTACATTTTTTCAAATGCTGAACTTTCTTCAAAGTATAATATCTGATATGGATTTAAGAGATAATGATAATAACGTTATACGCAACGGGAGAGATGTTTTTTCTAGTATCTGTAAAACATTACAATTTGAATGCAGAGAACAAGGGCATAAACAAAGACTTCATGATTTTGAAGGATTTAGTTTAGCTACTAAAGATAAATATTTGAAGTTTTACTCATCTGTTTATGAAAAAATATATAGGGATTTTAACAATGATTTAGGACATTACTTTAGGTTTTTGTTCGGTATATTCAAATATATAGACTCTTCGCTTTTAGCCGAGCATGACAAGTTTAAATATGCAAAGATACTTCGTGCTCAACTCTCTAATAGTGAACTTTTAATATTGTTTTATAATTCTTTATCTGATGATGGTAGAAAGTTTATGACACTGGCTGATAAATTTGAGCTTTTTGATAATTTACCACTACCTAATTTATTGAATATGCAAAATGCATATTTCGGAACAAAAAAATCATGGGGTTCACAATCAAGTAAATTAAAACATGATTGGTTTTTAACCTTGCAATAGGTGTTGGAAATTAATATTTCATTTCTGCATTCAGACTATTTTACTGAACTGAATGCAGATTTATTTTTAGCTAAAAGACGAGCGTTTTCCAATCTTTTCCGCGGTCGTCATTATAGCGGTCAGTCATTTGCTGATTTTTATGCCCAAGAAGAGTCTGTGTATCGATTCCCTGCTCTCTATATAATCGCTCTGATAAAGAGCGCTGTTCGTGGAAGGTCGCTGCTGTTCCTGATTTAGTCCAAGGGTAATCAATACTGTCTCTAACTTTACTGAATAGCGTTGTAATAGTTGATCCAAGTACTTGCCCACCCCTTTTAGCCGACGCTATTGCATGGTGATGGTGTAAAAGATAAGGGCTAAGTATTTTGTCCCTGCAAAGCGAAACAATCTCTCCAAGAGTAAAGCCAATCGCGTCACATTTAAGGGATAAAGGGAGGGCTATTTTTGCTCCAGTTTTGCTTTGATGTACGTGAAGATAACCATCCCAAATATCAGTAAACTTCATGTTTGAAATGTCGCCTAACCGTTGCCCAGTGGTAATGGCAAGCAGCATTGAGCGCTGGAGATATGGTTGGCTTGTAGCTGCTGCATCATAAATGAGCTTCCATTCATCTAAAGATAGACGTTGCCGAGTAATCTTAGCCTTAGGGTTTCTGGTTGCGATCGCAGGGTTAAAGCCCGGTGGAACTTCCCCGGAGTGCTGAGCTTCTTTAAAGACATCGATTAGTACCTTTCTGACAATTTGTGCCATCCGGTGCTGTTCTTTTTCTAAATATAAATCCAGTAAATGGACAATATCCCTTGTGGTTACATCTACTAGAGGTTTAATCCCGCAGAGACTAACAAAGGCTTTAAGCGGTCCTTTTTTCTGGCGTAATGTGCCGAGTTTTATCTCCCCAGCTTTTAGGCGATTTTCCTGCTGAGAGGAATACTTCTCTACCCAACCAGAAACAGAAATTGATGAGTTTGTAACGTGACTTATCTTGTCACGAAGTTTGATCATCTGGTTCATCTGCTGAGTAGCAATTCTAGTATTGGCCTCTATTGCTATGGCCTTAGCCTCTGCTTCATTAGTACCCAGCCCATGAAATTTCCCAGTGGTGGGGTGCTTATAACGCCAGTAAACTCTGTTTGTTCTGGCGTCTGTGTAGCAAGAAAGGCCGGGAATAGAAACGTTATATTTACGTGGTCGAGCCATCGGTGAGAATCCTCATAAGTCTCGGATCATCGTTAGGTTTAATTACTGGTTGAGCTATATCCCATACCAGATCGGCATCTTCACGCACACGCCACAACCTTCCTTCTTTACGCGCTGGTGGATAGAAATACCCATTTTTAGCATACCGGCGTAACGTATTAATACCCGGTGGATTGCTACGGTATCGATCCTCAGCCCATTCATCCAAAGTCAGATATTGGTGCATTGTTATTTCCCCACACGTATCAAGATGGGCCCGCTGCAACGGGCCGGTAAACAATTTAAGCTGCTTTTACTGCTGTGCTAAAACAACTCTTAGCGATTGCCATCTGCTCGGCATCATTCATTGCGTCATGAAGCGCGTTGTGCTTAATCATCTGGAAGTATGGCTGGTGGTCAGGAACATAACCTTTTTTGCCACCAGTGAGCGCATCGATGTACGTCCGAACGTCGCGCTTTCCGTTGTACTTCCACGGGCATTCTATGCGGCAGGAGCGGTATGCGCTTTCTAGAATCGAGCCATCAAAGTCGGTGCCGCGAAAGTAAATCGTCGCACCAGGATGTTGAGCTATCCAACTATTGAGGTTGAGCAACTGATCGGCTAAAGATTCACGATCGCCGGATAATGCTTCTTGCGCATCCTGCTTCTGATTTCTCCACCAATACTGTGTATCTTTTGAGACAGAACGCCCCAGCATCAACTGGTCGTTAGCATCAAGCAGGCAGTAGAACGCACTAGCTGAATAGTCAGAAAGCTCTGGATCACGGCTTACAGCCAGAATAGATTCGCGGGTACCTTCCAGATCGGCAACATCAAAAGCAAAAGCGCCAATGGACAGGATGAGAGCAGAAGGGCGCACATCCATAGTTTCGGTATCGATCACGATAGTGTTAATCATATTATTCACCCTCACAATTTATGCAGCTCGTATCGTCACCCATATCGCATTGGTCACATTTCTCCATTCCGCAATGTGGGCAGTCTTTTGTATAGGTTGGCGCTTCGTTGCCACAGCTCGAACATTCTTCTATTTCTGGTGCTTGAAGGGTTGGGTTATCCATTGTTTTGCTCCTGAACGACTTCAATCAGAATGTCATTCGCTAAATCGAGGCTGATCACATCATTTTCTGTATATGGAGATAGCGGCTCTTTAGCTGACTGAAAGCGCAATACTGTATGGTTCCCGTAATAGTTGATGTATCGCAGCCGGTAGCACTTACCAAAAAAACAAACAACATCATTAGGCTTTGCTTCAATAGCGAGCTTTTTAACTTTGTGGTTGGTCAGCTGGTGGACCTCACGCAATACATCAAACCGTGTTATGGCTTCACGTAATATTGCCGCTGCTTCTGGATATTGATCATTAATAAGCTTCACGCCTGCATGCGCTTGCTTAATTAGCGTCTTTGGGGGTAATTCATTTAGTTTCACGATTATTTCTCCACACGTTTTTTAGATATGAGTTTCCCCGGTGCGAATTAATGAAAATTCACACAAACAGATAGGATCTCTAATAATTCTCCACACAAATGAGCTGTGGTGGCTGGACTTGAACCAGCGACGCGAAGCTCTGGCGGCCTCCGCTCTACCAACTGAGCTACACCACAACGTAAAGAGCACTAAATGATGCTTCTAACAGCTATCGGTTGGGGAATGACACCTATTGGCTCTGAATCCTTAATCGCAAATAGTGTTCTTTACGTTGTACTGCTTAAAAAGGGCGGTTACAGGCCAAATAACAGCCATCAATCCTCTGGTTGAAATCCTGCAACCGCCAAAGCCATCATTTGAGTTATCCGCGGAAGCGCAGTTAACTTACATTTAGTATTAGCAAGCTTACATGCGAAGTCAATACAAAAAATAAGAAAACTTACTTTTGGCGTTAGCACACAAAAAAACCCGCAACAGCGGGCTTTCTAAATTAGATGGGATTAGTGAAGGTCTATTACGATTTGCTTAACGAGTCCGACAATTTGACAATTACCATTAATTTCAATGGGTTTAAATAGTGGGTTTAGTGGCAAAAGATATTTATTAGGCCCATCAACAACTAATTTTTTAATTGTTGCTTCATTGCTCCCCTGTAAACGAGCAATGACTATTTTATTATTTATATCAGCTAGATAGCCATATTCCGGTTCAACAATGACAACAGCTCCCTCTGGGATTGATATCGGCCCAGATGATGTCATTGAGTCACCGACAACCTTTAGAGCAAAGGCATTCGCTGATACTTGCGCTGATGTCTCAACATAATCGGTGCTAGCTCTATTCAGCTTTGTTTGAGAACCCGACTCTGTCCACTCGCCAGCTTGGACCCACGAAATTATCGGTAAAATCCTGATTTGGCTTTGAGACTTTAATGGTGGATCAAGTTCACCCTTGCCAGTAAGTACCCACTGAGGGCTGCATTCCAAGCATTTTGCTAGGCTTAGCAAATTTTCCCCAGATGGACTGGTTATATCGTTTTCCCATTGTGTTACCGCTGACGCAGAAATGCCAATCCATTCCGCCAGATCCTTCTGGGTCAGCTTCATTAGACGTCTTCTGGTTTTTATACGACTGCCAACAGTTTCCACGTGGTTGTCCTCCGAGTTTCTATGTTAGCAATCTTACATTTAGTTGACGTAAGTAGTCTGTGATTATAGAGTGTAAGCATACTTACTTTTATGGGGGGGCAGGTGTATAAAAACTGCATTATTACTCATTTCAACGGCACCACTAAAACAGCTGAAGCATTAGGAGTTACACATAGCGCAGTTTGCCAGTGGGGAAAAATAATCCCTGAAAAGCAAGCCTTAAAAGTCGAGCGCTTAACTAATGGAAAGTTGAAGTATGACCCTGCGCTTTATTCAGGAAATCATAAATCAGTGAGCAATAAATAAAACCACAAAAGAGAGACCAATACTGTGGACAACAAGAACTTTCCAGCCCCGGCAGATATGACAGCAGCAATGCACAAGCTGATCACTTCAACGCCGGGTGGGTATGAAGCGATGGCGCAACAGCTTTCGCACGACGGTACCCATAACGCGCTGAGTAACCGCGTTCGCCAGATCGGTGGGCAAATGGTGCCGTTCGGCATGGCTATTCAGTTGGAGGCTTTTTCCGGTCGCACGGATATTACCGAAGCTATGTGTAAGCGTACTGGTGGTGTGTTCGTGAAACTGCCTGATGTGGATCAGGTCGGGAATGAAGAGCTGCTGCACAAATTTAACGACCTGCTGGCGGCGCTGGGTGATTTTAGCCGAGCACATAACGAGTTCACCCATGATGGCGTTCTTGACCGAGAAGAAAGCAAACGCCTACGTGCCAAAGGTTATCGAGCACAGTCTTTGATAGCCGAGATTTGGGTGATTTCAGAAATGCTGTGGGGAGAGGGTGACGCCAAGAGTATGCAGCTCTTGGCGTCGGGTGCGACTAAATCAGTGTGTGGAGAAATAACCGCGTGAGCAATTTAACAATAAATTCTCATCTTCCGCAACTGCGCTGTAAGCCGGTAAGAAATGCTTTGCCGCCAGCGCCGTTACGGTATGAACGAAGAATAGCAAATCGATGGGTGCCGTGTAACCACAGCAGAGCCACGGCAATTGTGGGTGTAATAAAAAGACGCTGGGGGCTCTATGACAAATCTTAATGTAACTGGCATGGCGCCATATCAAAACCATCAGGTTATGAACTCAGCGCAGCCAATGATGAGCAGCCGTGAAATTGCAGAGTTAGTTAAAAGCAAGCACGGTGATGTTAAGCGTTCAGCCGAACGCCTAGTGGGTGCGGGTATTTTAACCGCGCCGTTGGCGCAGTTCGATTTTGAGCATAACGGGAATACATACCAGGAGTATCGGTTTAACAAGCGAGACTCGTTGATATTGGTTGCCCGTTTGTCTCCGTTGTTCACTGCGGCTGTCGTTGACCGTTGGCAAGAGCTGGAAAATAGCACTCCAGCGCTTCCTCAATCATTACCAGAAGCGTTGCGCCTTGCTGCTGATATGGCAGAACAGAAAGCCGCGCTCGAGTACAAGGTACAGCAGGATGCGCCGAAGGTGGCGTTTGTCGATCAATTCGTTGATGCCGCTGGTGCTAAGAGTCTGCGTGAAAGCGCCAAGATTCTACGCATGGCTGAAAAGTCGATGATAGAGGCGCTATTGCGTGACAAAGTTCTGTTTCGTCAGTCCGGTAATTTATTACCAGCATCAACCCACCAGCGTAACGGCCTATTCACCGTGAAAACCGGCACATCTGAGTTCGGTCACGCTTTTACTCAAACCCGCATAACACCGATGGGCCTGCAATGGCTTGCCGAACGTTACGCCTCTGAGCTGATGGTGGACTGATATGAGCCGTATATTTGATGTTGTTCAGTCTCTATCTGGTCAGAAAAACTCCATCGTAATACCTCGGCCTTACGTCAGGTTTTTTGCTGGCGATCAGCAGGCACTCGTCCTAGGCGCTTTGTTGAACCAGATCGTATTTTGGTCTGGCGTCGATTCTTCATGCGAAGGTGGATGGTTCTATAAGAGCCACAAAGAGATGGGGGAAGACTTAGAAACCCTGAGTGAGGATCAGGTAGGTCGCTTGGTTAAGAAGCTTTGCACCAAATATCTACCCGGAATTATTGAGACTAAAAACCAAAAGGTTAATGGCACTCCTACAGCCCATTATCGTATTGATGGAGATGCCCTAATCGCTAAGATTTTCCCGCCAGAGCTGGATTCCGCGAAAGTGCGGAATGGAAAACGCGAAAGTGCGGAATCAAATCCGCAGAATCGCGGAATGGAAACTGCGGAAGTGCAGAATGGAAACCGCGAAAGTGCGGAATCTTTTCTTTATACAGATCAAGACATACAGATCATTAAACCCTCTTGTCAGCCTGCGGCCGACCCTGCAGTGGTAATGACCCAACAGGCTACTCAGGTGCTAGAACATCTGAGAACCAAAACCGGTTCGCGCTTCCAGAACTGCAAATCCTCACTCGAGAACATTCGAGCTCGTCTGCGTGATGGATTCACCCCTGACGAGCTGGTGTTGGTCATTGATTTTAGTGTTGTGCGCTGGGGCGGTAATCCTGATTTTTCATCGAATCTTAACCCGACCACGCTGTTTCGCCCGACCAAGTTTCCTAGCTACCTAAGTTCGGCGACTAATTGGGATAAAGCTGGCCGTCTGCCTAGAACGCAGTGGTCAACTCAGGCGCAAGCCAAACAAACAAGCTACGTCAATATGGATTTCTCGAAGCAGGAATATTCAGCGCCAACCACTGGCTGGAGAACGTGATCATGAAAATTAAAACCATGCCAGTTATTCGCCACCACAGTCCGGCACTGGTTCACCTCCATCAGGAAAGAGCCAAACGTTGTGAAGTGGCAAAACAGTGGCGCCGCGCTGAATACGAATGGTCCCGAGTCATTGAGAATTGCGGTACCGAAGAAGATATGGAGCACGCCGTAGCGAGCAGAACTGCATGTGCTCGGATGTGCCAGCCATCAGGCTCTGCAGATCCACGTATGGACTATGAATCTGTTGTTCGTTTGGAGGTGCTGTCGTGACATATCAATTGCTGGTTGGTCGCTGTGAAGAGGCTTTGAAGCCTTTACCTGATAACTCTATTGATTCGATAGTTACCGATCCTCCGTATGGTTTAAGTTTCATAGGCCACAAATGGGACTATCAAGTACCAACGGTAGATCAGTGGATCGAATGCCTGCGTGTACTTAAACCGGGGGGACACCTTCTTGCTTTTGGTGGAGCGCGTACATATCACCGGTTAGTGGTGAATATTGAAGATGCTGGCTTTGAGATCCGCGACCAGATTATGTGGGTATATGGCAGTGGGTTCCCTAAATCAAAAAATCTAACAGGGGAGAACGAAGGAAAAGGAACTGCTTTGAAGCCAGCGCATGAGCCGATTGTAATGGCCCGTAAATCATTATCTGGCACCGTGCAGGCTACAGTGGAATCTTTTGGTACTGGTGCGCTGAATATTGACCTTTGCCGGGTTCCCACCGGTGAGAGCTTATCTGGCGGTGCTGGTGGACTCCTTTCCCATATGCGTGATGGAAAACATCCTGATGCAACTGATTGGCAATCTGATGAGGTAGGCCGTTGGCCTGCAAATCTCATTCATGATGGTAGTGATGATGTTGTGTCTACCTTTCCAGCGGCGAAAGGTCAGCAAGGGAGAGCTAAGAACGATGGTTTGGATAGTGGCAATAAGGTATTTAGCCCACTTAAAAATGTGACATCCAACCCTGAGCCACGCGTTGAAGTTGATACATCTGCAGCACGTTTCTTCTATTGCGCAAAAGTCAGCAAATCAGAGCGGGATGAGGGTATGGAGCGATTTATTCCTGTATCAGCATCAGAAATGACTGGTGGGCGTAAAGAGGGTAGCGCTGGTTTGAACGATCCGCGTGCAGGAGCTGGCCGTACTAGTGGTGCTCGAAATAACCATTCAACGGTTAAGCCCGTAGCACTTATGCGGTATTTGTGTCGACTGGTGACACCAGCAGGCGGGAAGATACTCGATCCCTTTATGGGAAGCGGTAGCACTGGTAAAGCGGCGATCCTCGAGGGCTTTGGTTTTGTTGGTGTAGAGCTAGACCCTGATCACTTAACTACGGCAGCGGCTCGCATAGCTCATTCATACAAAGAAGTTACTCAGGGGGCTGCGTGAAGTTAATCCTACCATTCCCACCGAGCGTAAATGGCTACTGGCGTGCCCCGAACAAGGGCGCTTCAATCGGTAAGCATCTAGTGAGCGAGCGTGGTCGTAAGTATCAGGCCGAAACATACGCGATGGTTATCGAGCAACTACGCCGTAAGCCGAAGGCGATTGCTGAGAACGTTTCTGTTTCCGTTGTGCTGTTCCCACCAACCAAGGCGCGCCGCGATCTGGATAACTATTTCAAAGCTCTGTTTGATGCGCTAACAAAAGCAAATGTATGGGCTGACGATACCCAGATTAAAAAACTTAATGCTGAGTGGGGGCCGGTCGTTAAAGGTGGTCGTGTTGAGCTGGTGATCGATGAGGTGACGGCATGCGCATGATCCTCACTGCATTCCCGCAAACCGACGCTGGCATAGTTTTGCTTAAGCCGGGGCAATTGACGCACAAGTTCCGTAAAGACCAGCGCATCATGATTACCGAGGTTCCGAAAGAGTTTGCGAAGCTACCTGCAGGCGAACTTCCTGCACAGTCGCAAGACCTTGCTAACGATATGGCTTTGCGTCCGTTTTTCTCTCATAACGAAGTGATTAAAGCTGCTGGCTCTGAGCGTGCGCTCGAAATATGGGTAGATAACATCAAAACCTGTCAGTGGAAGCGCAGCTATCACAATCGAAACTTGAATACGGTATCGCATAAAAACGGTGTCGTTCGTCTGTGCTGGAGCTGCGACAACCTCCACCACGATCAGTTTCATCCGGCGCTCGGTGATATAGCCGAAATTAACCGCGCCGAATGGCTGGTGGATGCCGTGCGCCAGTCTCTTGGTTTCCGAGAAGGCCATCAACTAACCCTGCCAGAGCTATGCTGGTGGGCCGTGCTCAAACAGGTTACTGAGTATCTACCTAGCGCAATTGATTACCGCGTCACAAAGACGCCTGAGCCACCAGCGTTTGTGGGTGGTGTTATGAAAGAGGCCGACATCAACCCGTGGCCAACAAATCCGGCACAGGTCATTGCTGATAACGTCGAGCTAGTGAAGCCGATAATCAAACTTATGGGGGATGAAGCACCACCGGCGAGCTTTATGTTGAAACCTAAGCTGGTACGCTGGGAGTGTGAGAAATACACGCGGTGGGTAAAAACGCAAAAGTGCTGCGGTTGCAGTAAACCAGCCGACGATCCGCATCATGTGATTAACCACGGGCTCGGTGGCATGGGAACCAAAACGCATGACATGTTCGTGTTGCCGTTATGCAGACGGTGCCACGACAAGTTGCACAAGGATGTTGGGGCGTGGGAGCTTGAACACGGGGATCAGCGATTCCTATTAATTGAATTTTTAAATTACGCCATGGGTGTTGGCGCAATTTTCAAAGCTTAGCGTGTGGAGAATTTATGAGAGATATTCAAATAGTTCTTGAGCGGTGGGGAGCATGGGCTGCAAACAACAAAGAAGACGTGTGTTGGAACTCGATTGCTGCTGGGTTCTCTGGCTTAATTCCCTCAAAAGTAAAATCCCGTCCTCAGTGCTGTGATGATGATGCAATGGTGATCGTGGGCTGTATGGCAACATTGAACAAAAAGAACCCTGATGCTCATGATTTGCTGGTGGACTATTACCTATTTGGCAAAACGTTCATGGCTCTAGCTAAGCAAAATCACTGTTCTGATACCCATATAGGCAAGCAGTTACAGAAAGCTGAGGGGATCGTTGAAGGTTTGCTGATGGCGCTAGATGTTCGCTTAGAAATGGATAGGCTAGTACGAAAAGAGTCGATAGCACGAAAAGTAGCATAATAGCTTTACGATCGTAAAAACGCAGATATTCTGATAAGAGTGGTCAATTCGTCACATAGCTTACAAAATCAAACCTCGCTCCGGCGGGGGTTGTGATTAATGGAACTTCGCAACGGTCTATATTTACTAATAAAAAAATTGAAAAACCAGCAGGTTTAGAACTTTTGAACGTCGCCGTATTGTTTTTTAATGATAAGGTTTTGTTTTTCATTATTTTTTATAGTTAAGTCAGCGCGCTACTTAGCGAAGAGGGGGGAGTGTGATGTATAGCCAATATCAAAATGAATTTGGCAGGATGTCTGCCAAAGTTCGTAACTAAATTACTAATGGTTTGAATATATCCTCGATTAAATAATTCCTATTGACGATTCACTATAAAGAATTAAGAGTCTTATTATGGTGGACCATTGCTTTCAGCATAGATAGTTTAAGACCACCACAAGTGATTTTAAGTTAATCGTGTATTTAAACGGTTTGTGCATATGCGCCGTAATGCTCTGTTAGCTAGTGGAATTCTATTTTCTAGAATTTTAGTAGCAGAACGACAGCACTTCTTGTGATTCAAAAGGCATAAACCAAAGACAGTAAAGGTAAGCAACGTAAAGCAAATAAGCAATAAAACAGTGATTTTAACTATAAAAAACTTCATTTTAGGTTTAATTGTCCTGATATGTTATAATGTACCACTTAAATGGTATGAGAATAATCCCATCATGTATAGTTTTTACTGCTCTACTTTTTATAATTGTTACAATTTTAGTGTTACAGCATTATTCTGTAACAAGAATGAAATGATCTCACCAGACGCTGTTTAGGTTTTAGTATTTTTTCCATTAGAATCACATAAATCACGATGAGTTATAGTTCTTGTTTGAAAGTGTTTAGTTTTATAGTTGTATAATGTTTTTATATATTTTTCCAGAATACGTTATAGATGAGAAAGACTATTCCAATTATTTTGATGTTAGTGATTTTTTTCTCTGGCATCGGCATGTGGTTTGTTATGCTTGCTCAAATGCCTAATTCACCCATTCAAATTTATTACAATAGCTCGAAGAGCAAGTTACTAAAAAGAGAACATGTTGGGTTACACCAAATAAGAAGAGTAATAAGGTATGCACAAAAATAACTTAGATGTGATATTATTGTGAAAAATACATCTAAAGTTCCTAACGTTTTTTCATATTAATATATGTTTATTATCGTTATTCATTTCTGAGTATGAGCTTCCTTATGGAAGCTCTGAATGTATTGCTTTCAAATCTCAATCTAAAATTTGATTATCATCACGTGGTATGACGGTCAAACCAATTGTTGGAAGTGATTGCCCAGTTAGATGAGGTTCAATAACTATATTCCAAATTCCTTCATAGGGAACTTCGATTATTGCGGGAAAGTAGGAAAAAAAACCTCCATGGTAATTCGGCCAATTATCCTGGCTAAAGCGATCGTAGTACTTATCATTGATTAGCAGAACCTTAGCTGGTTCTGAACAGACAACTTTCACGTAGCTATTCGAGGTTAGATATAGTTGTTTATGTTTCATCCAATGGCACTCCATGTCCAAAAAAAATCCACTGCTCCGATTTGATGCAGTGGAAGACCAATCACTTAAAGTCTCAAGTTAAGGGAAACTAAGCGACACAAGGTCATATACCTATAAATAGGTATTTCTATTTGCGCAACACCTTAAATATCAAATTTATTGAATAATTGATCTGCGTCATTAGTGGATGTTGAATGTTTGTAAAGTATTGTATTTAGTTACAATATGCTTTCTAAATATCATTGTTGTTGCTTGGTTCATTGTCTTTATGCTGAATTTTCAACGCTGCTTGCACTAACAAAAAGAGTGAAGGTTTTTCATAGATTAGTATTATTTAATAATTAATTTGTAGTGGTTTGCTGAGTCTGTTTCTTCGTTACTTGCTCTATCTTTAGATTTCAGCTTCTTATCATAGGGAATATCATTATCTGCTGGAAAATTGCACAAGTAATCACCCATGTTCGAGCTTGGAAAGTGGCCTTCTGTTAATTTAATTTTCAGCACAACTAACATGAGTTCGTCTACTCTGTATGTGGGTAAATGCTCGTTTGGAATTTACATAGATTGATTGAATAGAACCTAATTATAAGCTACGTCTATTTATGCCGTGGATCTTGGCTAGTTTGTGAGAGAAGTGGACGGGAAGATTTTCCACGGCATTCAGTACATCACTCAGCGAAGAAGGAATAACCCGGAGCGTTTTGTATACTGCATTGTTAAATTTCAAGACCCGCCTAGTGCGGGTTTTTGCGTATCTGGAAGATGATGAATTGTAATACCAACGCGGTTAATCCGCGCTCTATATGCCGCAGCCGTGATAGTGAGCCAGAAGCAGGTTGAACTGCACACGCTGGTAGGGGGAATTAGCAAGAAGTCTTAGCGTAAACTAATAACTGAAAAATCTGAAATAGCGGCCCCATATTGTATAGGTTGCAATTATAAGATACGGTTTTAAGTGTCGTGGCGGCGGGTTGTTTTGTGAGAGAAGTGATCAGGAAGAGTCGCCACGGCATTCAGCACATCGCTTAATAACCCGGAGCGCTTGGTGTACTGCACAACTGCATGAGTATTCAAGAGGTAGGCCTGCCGCTCTTGAGTTAACTCTGAAGATGGAATGCTCATGACAGTTGTGGGAGTGGCGCAGGCTGATGCGCAGGTTAACTGGATGAATGAAAGTTCAGCAACTCAACGGTTATCAAGTTTCCAGTACTTAGGATAACCCAGCCGGATATCAGTACCGGTTCCCACAATCAACACTAAAATCGCATGAGTCATCTTCATTCGACAGAAACGATATGTGTGTGTCTTTTTCTGTTTGGAGATGGCTCAGCCGATTGTGGTGTTAACGCGACTGCGTGGGTAAGGCTGGCGGGAATACTGTGCCACCCGGTATCAGGTTGACCAGCGCCTAAGTGATGCCATCGGGATAAGTACCGGACGCCACATCTTTGTTAGTTCTTTTCCGAATTGCTTACGAATCATCTAGAATAATTAACAAAAGAATTTTTTACGTCTCACTCACGTATTTGAAATTTATGAATTGGACAAGCTTGCATTAGTTGCCATTTTGTTGATTTTTTTTCCAATTAAAGAAAACATATTTTCCCTTATCAAAACCGTTTAAGCTATTTTCTGGTGAAGGTATAAAATTAAGCAGACATTACTGAGATATTCTCTTATTATAAATTTTTATTAATTTATTAGGGGTTTATTATGTTGAAATGGTGTCTGACTTTACTTCGTTCTCATGGAGGTAGCGAATTTATTCCACTAACCCTTATGCGAGTTGCATTAGGGCTTTTTTTCTTTACTTCAGGATTTAACAAGGTTTTTGTTGCGGAAAATCAATTAGCTATGCTTGAAACGATAATTGAGGCTGGCATTCCTTTTCCTTCATTTATGGCTATTTTCGTTGCAAGCTGTGAAGTGATTTTTGGTTTGCTGCTGGCTATTGGTTTGCTATCACGTATTAGTGGATTTGTTTTGTTAATAATCAACATAGTGGCTCTCTTTACGGTAGGGCTTCATCAAATTCCAATTGGGTTAAACCTTCTAACATGGTATAGCTGGCTCTTTTATTTGCCTGAAGCCAGTTATATTTTGATATGCTTATTATTGATTGTGCAAGGGTGCGGTCCATTTGGCGTTGATAGGCTGATAGTCAGACACATGAAGTTATTCGTTTAACACAAGTTTAAAAAATACAAATCAGTTAGATTAGTATACTCTTTTGATATTAATACATGTACAGCATAGGCTTTATCTTAAATTCATCCACTATCATTGCATGGATTTAAATTAGTGAATAACATAGCTCTCACTATAGGTCGCTGCTATAGGAATTACCGCCACTAGCTCAGCAGGAAGAGCCGATAATCATTTAAGTTGTAGGTGCGGGGTTCGAGACCTCGGTGGCGGTCCATATTTACTGATAAAATGAACCAACCAGCAGATTTGGATCTATCAGTCACCATCGTATTATGTTTGCTAATGATGGTATTATTTTTTTCTTTGGTTTTGTTTTATGTAATAAGTCAGCACATCACTTAGTGAAGAAGGGGTGACCCGGAGCGTTTGGTGTACTGCACAATCGCATGAGCCATCCCCTCATTAAGTCATGCCTAGCCTGTGCCACGGGATATGGGGAGAGGGCTCAGCCGATTGTGGTGTTTGCACTACTGTGAAGGTAAAGCTGGCGGTTTCCACCACCACACAAATCACCCGGCATCAGGTTGACCAGCGCCTAAGTGATGCCACCGGGATAAGTACCGGGCACCACATCACTACAATGTCGCAAGTGAGAATCCACAATGAGATTTCCCCCAATCTCCTGCTCACTTTGCGGCACCTTTTTAAAGGCTATCTTCGTGGGGTTTATATATAGCACATAGATAAAGCGGAAAGATTGCTAATCTTATCAGAGTTATTCACAGCTGTTGTACAGCGCAACCCCAAGACATTGTTTCAATGGGTAATAGCAAAGATTTCGAAGACTTCGCATATGGGGCATTTTTTGCCTTAAGCACATAACGCAGCTAATAAAGGATAGCTTGGGACGTGTACTGAAGTGTTTTTTATTCTCATTTACAAGCTATTTACTATGACAAGAGTAACTTTTATAAGTGCTTAAATTTACTCGGTGGTAGTCATGAAACTTTCTTTTATCGTAGTCATTCTGGCTGTTTTTTTTGCGATAGGTTTATTAATGATGGCGCATTTTTTTGTGAGTTTTATCTATACACCAAATGTTTCAGAGATTTTTAATGAAGAATACTTCAGCTATAAACGGATCACATCACTGTTTAAACTACATTGGTTTAATTTTTAGGTTTTAGGAGTGTCTAAAGATAGAAAATAATATCGTTGTTTTAATCGTATTATAAGCCTCACCATTGTGAGGAGGGACATTTTTATAGCTGCATATAAAATGTAACTACTGATGAATTGAGAAAAAGTAAACAGATTAGGTTTGGTAATGAAAAGCGTGTAGGTAGTTATGCGTTATGGAAATCTGTGCCAGATATTTATAAATAACGTGTGGTTTTGAGTTAACAAAATGAGCAATAATGATTTTAATTGATTGATATTTTTGGTTTTTTTTGTTTATTTGAGGTTGTATTGAGTTAAGCGGAGCTGTAAGTAATAAGAATTCATATTCAAGATAAATGAAATAAGTATTATCTTAAAATCTTAGACTTATATTGCGTGTGTCGATACTAAAGTATATGATTTCTGCCGCTGTATAGTCATATTCAACTAGATATACATTTGTTATTGATGCCTGTTCATGTTGGTTAGAATAATCGATTAATTATCGATGGGTCGCTGGTTTAATCCTTGCTGTCAGCTCCAACCGCCACTAGCTCAGCAGGATAGAGCCGATGACCTTATAAGTTGTAGGTGCGAGGTTCGAGGCCTCGGTGGCGGTCCAATTTATTGATAAGAAATTAGATGAAACAACCAGCAGATCTGGATCTTTTGATCGTCACTGCATTATGTTTGTTAATGATGGTGTTTTATTTTTCGATGGTTTTGTTTTATGAATAACTCAGTTAAAAAATATTAATTGTAGTGTTTAGCGAGATGCACAACTGCATGAGTATTAGTGGGAACGCTGTAACCTATTAAAATTCTCGGTTTCTTAGACAGCAATTTGATCGCTGCTTTAGTGCTCATGACAGTTATGGGAGTTGCGCAGGCTGATGCGCAGGTTAACTGGATGAATGAAAACTCAGCATCGCACCGGCTATCAAGTTTCCAGTACTTAGGATAATCCAGCCGGATATCAGTACCGGTTCTCGCAATCAACACTAAAATCGCATGAGCCATCTTCATTCGACAGAAATGATATATGTGTGTGTCTTTTTCTGTTTGAAGATGGCTCAGCCGATTGTGGTGTATACGTGACTGCGTGGGTAAGGCTGGCGGTTCCATCACCGCACAAAACACCCG
>Ga0256408_1000778_pt1 | contig 20146 bp, 27 predicted proteins | sample PhyAR1_FD_185998 | JGI IMG/M metagenome (GOLD analysis project Ga0256408, IMG submission 185998) | Leaf surface microbial communities from alfalfa plants in UC Gill Tract Community Farm, Albany, California, United States - DLSL A.R1 | ecosystem: Host-associated > Plants > Phyllosphere >...
GGCTGTCCACATTTGTTATGGCTACGGTATCAAAGCCAACACCGACTGGAAGAAGACGCTCGGCACCGAGTGGCGGCAGTATGAAGAGGTGTTCCCTAAGCTGCAGAAATCAGCCATCGACATCATCTCGCTGGAGTGTCAGAACTCACGCGTACCGATGGATCTGATTGAACTGATTCGCGGTAAAAAGGTGATGGTGGGGGCAATTGACGTAGCAACTAACGCCGTTGAAACCGCCGAACAGGTCGCCAGTACCCTGCGTAAGGCGCTGCAATTCGTTGATGCAGATAAACTTTATCCGTCGACCAACTGCGGTATGGTGCCGCTATCCCGGCAGGTCGCCAGCGGCAAACTGGCTGCGTTAAGCGCCGGAGCGGACATCGTGCGCCGGGAAATTCTCGGCAAATAATCTCCCTTTCTGCACATCTGAAAAGGCTCAGTCCGGACCGTTTATTCCGGCCGGTTTTCCGAGATATTCCGGACTGAGTTCATCTGAATCTGCGCCGTTTTAGCGGCTGTAAAAAGGGTCTTCTGCAAAACCCCTGCAAAACTTTTCTGCAAAACGGGTTATTTTTTAACCACCACATGCTTCCATCCCTGGTCACGATCGTCGTTATATTTATCTGTCATCTCCTGTCTTTTATGACCCAGCAGCGTACGTGTATCGACACCCTGTTTCCGGTAAAGACGTTCTGACAGCGAACGCTGTTCATGGAAGGTTGGTGCTGCGCCTGTTTCCCATTTAAGGCCCGTTGCCTGACGGGCAGCCATGAAATGGGTCCGGAGGGTGTGTGACGTTATCGGGTCGCCTCTTTCAGATGATCCGCTTCTCCTCGTGTGATGCAGGATATAAGGACTCAGAATATTATCCCGGCACCGGTTTATGACCTCTTCCAGGCTCAGCCCGAGAGCTTCACAGCGCAGGGACAATGGAATGGCGATCCTCGCACCGGTTTTTTCCTGCTGTACATGAAGATAGCCGTCCCAGATATCTGAAAACTTCATTTTTGTTATATCGCTGATGCGCTGGCCGGTTAGTAATGCCAGCAGCATGGCACGCTGCAGAAAAGCAGGATATGTCCCGCAGTCATATATTGTCTGCCAGGTTTCTATATCGAGCCGGGTACGTCTGATTCTGACTTTGGGTGCGCGGGTTAAAAGTGCAGGGTTAAATCCGGGGCTGACTTCCCCGGCTCTCTGGGATTCTTTGAAAAAATCCACAGCAATATTTCGGATAGCCTGTGCCATGGTGGATTTACCCTGCTCAATATATTGCTCAAGAATATTACTGATATCTTTTACCGAAACTTCATCCATATATTTCAATCCCAGTTCCGTAACGAGGACTCTGGTACCTGTTTTCCGGCTCCTGACTGTGGCCGTTTTTATTTCGCCGTTTTCAAAGCGCCTCTCCTGTACTCGAAGGTACTTTTCAGCCCAGCAGGAAACCGTTATTTTTCCGGCAACATCATCAGCAATGTGGCGACGCACTTGTAGCAAATTCTGCAGCCGGCTCTGCGCTAACCGGATATTGGCTTCAGTGGCGATTTGACGGGCTTCATTTTCATCTGTGCCGAGTCCATGAAACTTGCCGGTGACAGGATGTTTATAACGCCAGTAAACACGCCTGGTGCGCGAATCCAGATAACATGAAAGCCCGGGTATGGTTACGTTATATTTTCTTGGTCTGGCCATCTTCAAGGATCCTTTTCAGCACAGGGTTATCATCTGTGTAAACCGCGGGCTTACCCTGCGTTCCTGTAAAGCGGGCAGACCGGTCCACGCGCCAGCAGTTTCCGACCTTAACGGGAAGGGGAAATATCATACCGTTCTTCGCGTATTTGCTGAGGGTGGCGATGCCCGGAACGGGTTCACCAAACTCTTCTGCTGCCCATGCAGTTAATTTGATCATACGGGCCATAATTTTTCCGCATATAACTCTGCTGTTCTGACCTGATGCCGCGTATCACATGACCTCTGCGGCGAGCTTAATATTCTCTTCCGCTTTAACCGGGACCGGCCTGTGCCTGATAACAGGCTGTACGGTCACGGTAAGCGGGCAGGTTTGCTGTCATTACCATCGCTTTTTCCCCAGCCATTGCGTTTTGCCATCTGGCAGAACTGCTTTCTTAATCCGGCCCACTCCCTGTCTGCTTCAGAGCAGGGCAGTGAACGCGCTTTTTCCCATAATGTTGCTGCACGACCATAAAGGTTCAGCCTTTCAGCCCTGGCGGCCTCGATGGCATACGAACCATAGGTCGTCAGGATTTCCCCGCTGACGGGGTCTTTCCATATCCACATTTCACTGCTCCTGTTCAGTACCCGGCTCAGAGGGCATACGGCCTGTCTTCTGCTCACTGAGTTCTTCTCTTCTTATACGCGCGACATCCGTTGCTTTACTCAGCAGGTCAGTGTCATCCGACAGCATCCGGGCTGCGTAGCGGTAGCAACGGGCCAGCTCATCAATGGTCTCTGCCTTCGCAGCTGCCTCCGTGAAATCAGCCAGGAGCGTTTCTGCCGTTCGCTTTACCGGTGACGGGCTTTCGGGCGTTCCCTGTGAGGTACTGGCCACGGCGTTTTCGCCGGCAGTTTCTGCTGATGCCGTCAAAGGTTCTGAGCGTTCTGCCGGCCTGGCCTCCGGTTCAGTGTGCTGTGCCGATCTGGTTTCCGTCGGGGCATTGATGAGGGCATTCAGATCTTCTGCTGTTTCCACCGGCGTGATGTCACGCATAGGAGGCGTCTCTGACCCGATCTCATCCGGGGTATAAACCCCGAGAATGACATCCGGACAGTGCAGCCGGGCCCAGCGCTTCACTGCCAGGTACGCTAACTGCTGCTTAGGATCCGTGGCCCAGAGCGGTGAGTTTCTGGGCTGTGCCTGGGAAAGCAGTAATTCAAGGACCCGGGGATGTTTCTCGCCTTTCATGGTTGCCCAGACACGTACGCCGCATTTCTCCTCATCTGTGAGCGTCCAGGCCTGAACGTAAAATTTTTTGTCGCTGTCTTTTGCAGATGTTTTTTCTTTAAACCTGCCGATAACGTTTTCCCAGGGGCCGTACCACTCGTAATGAAGGCGATCATGAGTCGGTGCCATGCTCGTGATGACCGCGTTCACAAGTTGTGCCTCATACCCCAGAACACCGTGAACGAGGTGGGTTTTCTGCGCCACCGCGAAGGGGTTCATGCCCCACTGAACCGCCTGCATGGTTACGGCCAGGCAGTCGGAAGCATTACCTTTCAGGTGTGCAGGGACGGTAACGTGTCCCTCTGCCATGACTGCAGCAAAGCGGATGAGCTTATCGAGCCCGTCCGGGCTGAATACGGCCGAGCGGCTGTCTGTTCCGGTCAGGGATGTTTCGGTCATGTCGTTACTCATAGTCTGTCCTTTTTCCGGGCCCATTCAGGGCGTGAGATTTCTTCAATGCCACCCCAGTTACCTGTGATGACGCAGTCATGAAAGCGGTTCAGGTCACGCCGGAACAGATCGTAACCGGCTGCGACATCATCCCGGCTCAGCTCATAGACGCGTACCGGATAGCGGCCACAGTCAGCCGATTCGCTGACGGCGATAAAAATGAACTGCGGGGTCTCACCGAAGTGCCGGCGGAAACCCTCGCGATACATGGCGTCCTGGACGTGATAGCGGAACTCTTCGATGTGTCGCGCAAAGCGCGCCATGTCAGCGACTTTCTTCACATCCACCATGACGGGGCGCTCTGTCAGGTATTTATCCGGACGGATGCGGCACAGCTCGTCTGTTTCATCATCCATCCAGTAGATGGACGCTTCACTCTGCCCTGCGGCTTCCAGAAAGAAGCGCGCGCCGTGGTGGGCAAGGACGCTGTCGCGCATGAGCCTGAGCCTGCGGCCCTGTTCAGCGTCCATAACCGTCCTGCCGCTCTCAGCACACTCCTGCAGAAACTGTTTTTCGTCCGACTTGCCGGCAGTGGTCCGCCGGTTGAATTCCGGTGCGACGATAAAGCGCGCATCAAATGCATCGGGTTCAAGCAGCAGGCAGTGCAGGGCAGTGCCCATGTCGAGCGCCGTGGTTTTTTCCGGATCGAGCGGGGCATGTCTGCGCCAGAGATAGATGGCCGGATTAAGGGCAATGTCATCGAGCTGTGATTTACTGACGCCCGGGCCCGACTGATAGGCTTCATTGCTGAGATCAGGGTAAAGACCGGGGCTCATCATGATGGCGCCTCCCACCCAAGCGCGACCTGAAGATCGTAATTGCGGGTCGCCTGCAGATACGCCAGGTTCGTAATGAAACCGATGTAAGTCTCGTCAGCTTCGGGATGGGCACAGCACTTCTTCACCTCGGGATGCAGGTTCCAGTGGCGGAACTGATGGAGATAGTCAGGGAAACAGGCCAGCAGGCGCTGTGCCTCATCATCGATCCAGCGCTCTTTCTCTATGGCTTCCTGTTCCTGAGCATCGAGAAAATCCTTGTGCTGTTCATGTAATGCGAAGGGGATCATGGTTTTCCCTCCTGCATCAGGATCCCGATAATGCGGTCAAAAACGACCTGTAACAGCGGCAGCGGAGGCTGCGGTGGCAGTGCCGGGGATGAAGACGACGAGAAACTGGCACTGGTTACGATGTTTTCGGGTGCAAACTCAATATCGCGGATGGCGTGAAAAGGGCGAGCAAATGCGGCATCGCCCCTGATGGCTGGTTGCATCATGGGAAATGGTCCTTTGAACAGTCGGGTTAAACGAATACGATCAGGGAAAAGCCGGGCTGGCTGTCAGAAAGTGGTGTGGTCAGAAGGTAAAATATAAATCCACCGGGCAGGGCCACAACCACATAACCACGGGTTAATACTCTTCCTCTCGCCTTGCAGCTGTGAGGGCAGCAAAGATACTCACCGGATCACCTGCTATCAGCGTCCGGAGAATGATAATGCCGTTAGTGGTGACGTCAGCTTCAGGGGCGGCTTCGAGCGCGGCCTCAACAACACGGATATGCTCAGAAAGGCACAGGATGAAGCTTTTGATAGAGAGTATCGAACGTACGCCGTTAGTGATGTAATCAATCTTCACAGCAGGTGCTCCTTACTGTCACCGGCCCGTCCTCAGTAAAGGGCCAGTGGTTAAACATTGAGAGTCTGATGACTCAGTCAGTCGCGGCGCTTAAGCGAAGCGCCGGCCCTAAATCTGTTTGTCATAATCTGCATGACTGAGCAACTCCCAGTGCTGTCCGTTATCTCTGGAGAGGAGTCGCCATTGCGGGGTGACCCGAAGCGTGAGGTATCTGTCACGACAGGTTCGCCTCGCCCGGATGTGACCTGCACGCCATAAACGGATAATCCCTTCGGCGCGCCGCTTTATCCGGGCGGGTGCGTGCGGTTTGGGCATCGCCTTTACCTCATTTCAGCGCCACAGGTTGCGGCCAGTCGCGGTACATGGACACGGGAAACGCCATCACTGAATCTGAAAATCTGCGGCTTCTGTTTAACGTGCAGGCCGTGAAAATGAACCGGCCATTCTTAACAGGGATAATCATGTCTGGTCTCCCATCAGGAATAAAAAAACCGCCACAGCGGGCGGTTATGTTTGCGTTATCAGGGACGTTGTTATGGCTGTTCGCCCTCGTCTGCTTCTGAGGAGTCACAGCCGCAGCATGCGGGGCGTAAGTCCGGATGAAGTTCGAAAATGGGGCCGACAATTGACTCATACATTTCCTCAAGTGAACTCATCACAGTCGTACGGTAAGTATCTGCTTCTTCTTTACTCACTTTCCCTTCCTGCGCATAGGCATCAATCATGTCTACTGATGCGTGCAGTTTGTCAGCCACATCGAAAAGGGTTTCGGTGATTTTTTCTGCTGTTTCACGATCTTTCATGGATGACCTCCAGGTCTGACAGGTGCCGGGGCTGGCACACGGGTTGATTCAGATGGCCCCGAAGGGGCGCTGTCTTACTGGTTTACTTCACGACGTGGATATGGACTGATTTAATGAATTCCACGACATTTTCGCCGGCTTTCTGCCAGTAGCTCATTGCCAGTAACACGTCGTCCCGTGACTGACAGTGACAGGCATTTACATACGCCTGCACGTGAACAAGAGCGAGGCTGCGCATTTCTTTCTGGCTCAGCACACGCGAAGGTTTGTTTTTGTGCATAGTTTTCTCCGGTTTCGTCATAACAACATAGGAATGAGAGTGTGAGAATTTATTCGAAACATTTCTTGAATCTTCATTCTTTTGAGACAATAATGGTTTTCTGTTTTATGAAATTTTAATTTAAAGCACACATCAATAATGTGACCTTTTATTTGATTGCAATGAGGCTTCGATATGGATATCAACAAGGAAACTAGTTCCACATACTTTCAGAATCTCTATTCTATACTTATGGCCATGGTATATGGCTTGCTTGGCTTAATTGTCTATAATTGGATGGCCGGAAAACTTGATTTCAATAACCCTCCTGATTCAATGATATGGGCTACCATACACATTGGTTTTTTCTGGTTTTTATCGTACTTCCCTAAACGTAGGCTCGCCAGAGTATTTTATGTTTTCCCGTATTTTAAATATAAAGAAAAAATAGCAGCTATAATTTACTTTATTATGAATGTGATGGTAGGGGTCTTCCTTTCTATCTATTTTGATTTCTTTATGCTTTCGGGGCCAGATGACAAGGTTACTGTAAATCTATTGACTAGCTATACGGTTTTTGCGATGGCATTGCTTTGTTATCCTCTATTTGCACTTGAGCGAAGTAAAAGCAATAAGCAAAAATAATTTTTGTGATTGAACCCTTTCGTGGTTTTAGATGTAATTAGTGTCGTAATTGTTTATAAATAGAATTAGCTATTTAATATCATAACTTAGCCGCTCTAGATTAGTGAATAAAATATCAGTTATTACCGAATCGGCATTTTTTCTGGACGGCGTGTATTTGTCGACCTGCCTCGTTGCAAACTTTGGTGAATTGAGAGTTCATTCGGTAATCAGGATACTTCGCAGCGCCAGCCATAATCTGTTTGTGATATTCGGTTTCCGTCTCTGTCGCCTTACTCACCCGATTGCACGTAACCCGCTTACAACAAATTTCCGCCCGGTTTAACTCAGCAGACCGTACTGGCAGCTCATGTCCGAACTGTGCGGCAAGTATTTCCTCAATCTTCCGGCACTCGATGGCCTCAAGCATGCGACGCATGTGCCGGCGTGTCCGGGCATTGTTTTTCACCACAGGTTTAACAGATCTGCCATAGCTGATTTTCGCCATACATTCCCCCGTTAAGTTACTGGCTGCACTGTCGCAACAATGCACTCAGTAACGTCAGGGGCGGTGCGTTCTCGGCACCTTCCGTAGAGCTTCCCGCTCGTTGTTAAGGAACCTCATGTCAACAATAGGTATGCCGACATTCTGTCGATGAACATAGTATACAAATCGTAAACATCAATGCAATACCTTCTGTATACTTTTTTTGCTGGCTTTGAATACGGAATGTTGATTTAGAGAGGGAGTTTTACAGGGAATGATTGACACAAAAAAGGCCGCTTTCTGCGACCTTTTTACACGTACTGCCTGATCTACTCTCTACCAATGCGATGTTTAGTTTCTCGCTTATGCTTATGGTAGTCGTCATCGCATTCAGTTGAACAGAACGCCGTGTCAGCTACAACACTTTCATCTTTGCACCAAATACACTTGCCGTTAGGGCTAACCAGGCGCGGCTGTCGTGCTGAAAGCGAGTCCGCGAGGTGTGCCTCTTCTTGTTCTTGTGCTAAGTCTACATCATCCATAATTCTACTCCGGTAGGTTAGGAAAGCGTATTAACTGACTTACTTGCCATCAACCCATTTGGTAATCTGATTATCGAGTTTGTCGTCAAAGTAATGACCAATCTGAACCGAACCCGCCTTAAGTAACAAGGCAAAGCATGCTGCAAAAACTACAATCAGTAATACTCTGCGAATGCTCATAGCCCTATCCTTGAATGGCTATTCAAACGTGTCTTCAGGCCATTGCGCTTTAACTACTTTCCCAATGAAGCGGATACTATGATCGCAATCCACAATTCTATATGCCGGGTTCAGAGGTACTAAGTAGCTAACACCTCCGTCATTCTCATACTTCTTGAAGGTTGCTTCAGAGTCTCCATCTGCTGATGCTAAACAAAAATCACCTGTTTGTACCGGTTCTGATGGATCTACCAGTATCAGCATGCCTTCCGGAAAGCTGGGTCGTAGACCTTGTGGCGCAGTCATGGAGTTTCCTTTGACTTCAAACCAAAAAGCGTTCTCGCCGGCCTTTTTAGTGGTCGGTACCCATAACTTAGCATCGCTAGCTATGTAGCTTCTGTCTTCGGAGAAAGGAGCAGCTTTAACACAATGAAATAACGGATATTTATATTGTTGAATTGCTATCGGCTGTTCAGAAACCTTTTCAACTGAAAACGTACCATCTGCATTAAAAGAAGCATTGTTTACTCCTAAATACTGGAATATTAAGCCTATTTCCTGCAAGGAAGGATTCCTTCTTCCATTTAGCCAATGACTAACCGCACCTTTGGTTACACCAAGGTGCTCGGCAAGCTTTTCTTGGTTTAAACCAAGTGCATCAATCCTTTGCTTTGCGATGTCGTACCAATTCATTTTCATAACAGAATTATACGATTTGTATCGACACTAACGAGTCACATATCGTATATAATGCTTGTTGGTATAGATACGATATGTATACTTGGCTGTGGAAGGATCCTATGAACAACATTCGGACTTTTCGTAAGCACCTAGGATTAACGCAATCGGATCTGGCGAAGTTCATGGGCTGTACTGCAGGAGCCATTTGCCATTATGAAACAGGGCGCCGTGGTATGGATATCGAGCTTTGCAGAAAATTTATAGGTGCTTTCAAAACTTACGGCATCGAAACCACTATTGACGATTTATTCCCACCAAGACCCCTATCACCAGTATCCACTCTTACAAACGGGCATGAAGTCCAGCGTCGCTAAAGAGTTTTGGGGGTACATACACTCTAACAGGGACTGATGAAACCGTTAAAGTTGGTTTTGAGATCCTTATATGTCAGGCACTATTTTTTAAACGGAGCTGTTATGAGCATGACACTCATGGCCCAGGCTATGGGCATCAAGGTCGGAAATCCCATACGAAAGCTGGTGCTGATTAAGCTTGCAGACAATGCAAACGATAAAGGCGAGTGCTGGCCTTCTTATCAGCATATTGCTGACCAGTGCGAGATCGGACGGTCAACAGTTAAAGGTCACATCAGGGCTCTGGAACAAATGGGTCTGGTACGACGTGAGTACCGTAAAAATGGCGATCTCAATCAGTCAAATCTCTTCCATCTCACTCTCGACAATCCGGTCAAAACCTTCTCTGAAGTTAGTGGGGCAGATAATGACCCGGGTCAGGAGCTGACCGGGGTGGGGCAGGAGCTGACCGGGGGTGGGGCAGGAGCTGCCCCAGGGGGTAGGGCAGGAGCTGCCCCCAGAACCAGTCACTCTTTAGAACCAGTCATTGAACCTATAAACATAACACCCGCTGCTGGCGCGACGTGTGTGACGAAACCGGCGTTTTCTCGTTACGCTTTCGATGGAAATGTTGTGAAGCTCAATCACGAGGATTTTGAGTCATGGCGTAAACTCTATGCGAACGTGGATCTGGTTTACGAACTCCAGAAACTTGATATCGAATTCACTCATGAGAGGCCGAAAAGCTGGTTTATCACTGCCAGCCAGAAACTCAGCTATCAGAACAAACAGGCTGTCTGGCGGAGACAGCCACCTCTTGATGCAGTAACCCTGCCGCACTGGAACGATCTCAGCGAATGGGAGAGTAATTTCATATGACCAGTCCAGCCTCAGCCGCCATTGGCGCGGAAGATCGTAATTTGGCACACAGCAACGTGCAGACGAGTAATCGGGGCGTGAATAAAACCGCCGAACAGCTGGTGGACATGCTGTTTGCTGGGCTGAAGCTGGTATTTCCGGCAGCAATCAGCACCACGCTGAAAGATCCCCGGGATGAAGCTGCCGCAAAACGACAGTGGATAGCCGCATTCATAGAAAACGGTATCTGCACGAAGCAGCAGCTATCGACAGGCATGAAGCATGCGCGTGCCAGCTGCTCACCGTTCTGGCCGTCTCCGGGGCAGTTCATCCAGTGGTGTAAACAGGACGATTACAGCGCGGCAGGCCTGCCTGATGCAGAAACCCTTTATGAACTCGTAATGACCTACTGCGCGCGCCGCGGATTTTATGAAGGCCCGGAAAGCTACCCCTGGAAAACAAACGCTGAATACTGGCTTGTTACCGGTCTGTACAGCCAGATGAAAGTGAAGAATCTGAGCGAGAGTGAGCTGCGTCAGGCATGTAGCGCCGACTTGCAGAGGATGTATCGCCGTATCAGGGCCGGAGAGTTAATATCTGCGCCCAGAAAACAACTGGCGAAAATTTATGTGCCGGTCAGCAAAAAAATTGCACTCGGGCATATTGCCTCTATCCGCAAACAGCTTGGTCTGAAGAAAGTTCCGCACCCGAATGCATAAAATCCATACAGGAAAAAGGGGAGAGCAAAAGCGAATTACGTGTACAGGTATGGCATACCAGTGGCTGAATTATCTTGATTAAGACTGAATTGCATAATGAGTGATCATTGTCAGACATGCCATTCATGGAGGGTAAGTGAGCTCTGGTTAAAGATGGAAGGTTTATTCAGACAGGCCTTTAGCTGGTACAAGATTGTATTCCTGAATGATTCGCTTTACTGCATTCTCAGCCGCATCTGAAACCATTTTATTAAGTTCTGTTGTGGTCATTATGACCTTTGAGTCCTGGTGTATTGGATCGGGGACATTTTCTGCTTTTACCCAGGCTTCTATAGCAGCAACCATCTCTGCATTCGCTGAGCGTTTGTTGCGGTCAGCCATAGTAACGATATGTTCCTTGAGCTCTTCAGGAAGACGAAGATTGACCTGAGGGTGTTTATATTTTCTGTCAGCCATTTCTACCGCACGAGTGACCTTCTGGGGGCACATCCGTCCCGTTGAGTAAGTGATCATTGTCAGGAATATTAGCTGCTTACATATTGACCAGCAAGATATCCCTTAATACTATTATGCGTACCTAGTACATATTATTCCGAATTTTTCTTGCAGCCCGACGTGGCTGGAAAAGTGGTGGAAAGCTTAACGTTACATTATCAAGGCTCCAGTATTAAGGAAGCGGTAAGGGGAATAAGGGAGTATACGGAGCGAACAGGTGTTAAGCGCCCATAGTTGCAGAAGTCCAACGGTAGTCAGACCGTCAAACTTCAGGTTCCGAACATTCTCTGAAAGGAATTACCGATATGAAAACTGGAGTTAAAAAATGCCTTAACTTCCGTGGCATCCAGCTGAAGCCTATAGCTGAGAAGCCAGACATCTGGCTGACAGCAACGCAGATTGGTTATGCGCTGCAGTATGCTGATGATAAAGCTGTACAGCGTATTTATTCGCGTCATGCGGATGAGTTCACTGAACGGATGACGGGGGTGGTCAAAGTGACCACCCCTTATGGAGAACAGCTCACCCGCGCATTTTCACTTCGCGGTGCCCATCTGATAGCAATTTTTGCACGCACGCGCGTAGCCAAAGAGTTCCGTCGCTGGGTACTCGACATTCTGGACCAGGAGATAACTATTCCTGCTGCCTGTAAGCCAGGCCAGCGCGAGCGTCATGCTTATAACGCAGAGGCTCTGGCTGAGCACTTCTCAGAGCTGTATGACGCCTGGAAGACGCAAATTGAACCCGCACTTCGTTCAATTGAATCACCACTGGCTAGCCGACTGCATGATCGGTTTCAGGAAGGGAAGATTCTGATGAGTTACGTTGCGAATGATGCGAAAGGTTTTTTGTTGCCTGGTGAAAAAGCAAAAATCATGTAGGACCTGACATTGAAAACCGCTAGTCGCTGCTGGCGGTTTTTATCAGCGCCAATTTGCATTTAGCAGGCAACAGTGTGCACCTGATACGCTGAATTTATCAATTAGCCATGCGAAAATACTGACCCAACTTTGGGGCTTATCAACTTGAGAAGGCCAGCTCTTATAGTAGAAGGTTGTCCATTAAAAGCGGAAAGTTGATGCACATAAATTAAATTTTAAAAAGAAATCAACTAAATCTCTAGTCCTTGGCGGCAGTTCTAAATGCTTTTCTATTTCCTTATAGGCTTACTGACTCATAGTCGTTCAGCCAGCAAATTCTTACTATTATCGTATTCTTGTCAATTCATAATTATCTTCATCTCCATGACATCATTATCTTTTGCAAAGGCGTATCCTGCCGTACTTTTTCAGCAGTTCCAGATAACGGTGAATGCACAGGTTTGTTAGACGGTTGGCTTTGTTACGCCAGCCCAGACTTTCTGATGAATTTTGGTCTGATAAGCTTTAAATGCCGCTTAGCTCACAAATAACAGTATGAAATTATTGAGGAGTTAAAAAAGATTGAAATTGATCAAAAATTGATCAATTTTGAAGGATCGGCAACATGATTTAGAGAAATTATCTTATGAAAAAATCTCAACATGAACATATTTGTGTTGCTCAGTATCTGAGAATGTCTACTGAGCACCAAAGGTATTCAATTGAAAATCAGGAAGAATATCTTAAATCTTATGCCTCTCAACATAACATGCTCATCAAGCATACCTACAATGATGCAGGCAAAAGCGGCGTTACACTATCTGGCAGGGACGGCCTTAAACAGCTCCTGACTGACGTATTAAGCGGCGGAATAAACATTGAGGCAGTGCTGGTTTATGATGTGAGTCGTTTCGGTCGTTTTCAGGACCCTGATGAAGCAGCGCACTATTCATTCTTGTTAAAACAGCATAAGGTCAGGGTGATTTATTGCGCAGAGCCGATTTCTGATGAGTATCCTGGAATCGCAATGTTAGCTTTACCTGTGTTACGTTTTGGTGCAGCGAATTATAGTAAAAACCTGTCAGACAAAGTTTTTCTTGGGCAGATTAATCTTGCTAAAAAAGGTTTTAGGCAGGGCGGATTATGCGGTTATGGATTGAGAAGACTTCTTATCGATGAAAATAACAAGCCTAAAGAAATACTGAGATTTGGACAAAGGAAAAGTATTCAGTCAGATAGGGTGATACTTATACCTGGGCCCAATGACGAAGTGGATGTTGTCAATAAAATTTTCGACATGTTTATTTTTGGTAATATGCCAGAATTTCTAATAGCTCAAAAGCTTAATGAGAGTAATATTTTTGGCGAAAACAAACTTAAATGGACGCGCAGTAAGGTTAATCAAATTTTGACTAATGAGAAGTATATCGGGAATAACGTTTATAATAAAAACTCTTTCAAGCTAAAATCTAAGCATATAAAAAACGACGAAAGCGACTGGGTGAGGTGTGAAAACGCATACCAACCCGTAATAAAGAAGAGAAAGTTCCTGCTAGCACAAAAAATCATAAAGGTCAGGGGGGAGCATTATAGTAACGAAAATATATTGGCATACTTAAAGGATACGCTATCAAAAGTTGGTTCTATCAATAAAAAAATCATTGATCAAGATGATATAGGACCTTCAAGTTACTTAATCGCATCACGGTTCGGTGGATTAATTAGCGCTTACAAGTTGATAGGCTATAAGCCACTGATAGATTATAGCTATGTAGATATAAACCAAAAACTAAGAAAAAATAAAGTGATTTTCCTTGAGAGGATTAAAGCAAGTTTTAATTATTTTAGTTGCGGAACATCATCTGAAACTAGAAAAGATATAATTATAAATGGAGAGGTGGTGGTCAATGCTTTAATTGCCAAGTGTTCAGTTAAAAATCCATCAAACGTTAAATGGAATATCAACTTTAATAATATCAAAGGGGCGGATATATTATTAGTTATAAGAATGGATAGCACTAATAAAGATATTGATGATTACTATATATTCCCAAGCATTGAAGCGTTCCATAATAAGCTAACGCTTAAGCAAAAAAATATCCTGAGTCATGATGTTTATCGCTTCGATGATTTGAGCTTACTTTACCTGTTGTTAAAGCCAGTAAACGTACGCGAGGTGAGATGTAATGAATTACAACCGCATTGAACTTATTGAGATTTCTAAAATTAAAATACTAAATCCCAGAAGCAGAAATAAAATTATTCACGATGAAATAAAAAACAGTATCGATTTATCAGGTTTAAGAAAACCTGTTTCAGTTCGAGAAATCAAAGATAATAAATATAATTATGCATTAATTTGTGGCCAAGGCAGATTAGAGGCGCTTTCAGCTATAGGAGAAAGCCATGTCCCGGCAATAATTAAAGATGTTAATCAAGAGGATGCGTATGTTATGAGCCTTGTTGAAAATATAGCAAGGAGGAAACCACGAGCAAGTGAACTCTATGAAAGGATCAGTGAAATGAATGCCAGAGGCATTTCAGTTACTGATATAGCAAAGTATCTATCCTGCTCGGAAAACTGGGTAAAATCAATCCTGTTAATGTTAGAGAAGGGTGAGCGAAAATTATTGGCCGCGGTTGAATCCGGTAGAATACCTCTTTATCTGGCAGTAGAATTTTCACGTTCTAATGGTACTGAAACACAGGATATAATGATTAATGCTTACGAGAAGGGTGTTATAAACTCGAAAAATGTTGGAAAGATCAGGGACATTCTTAATCTTCGTGCGGCCGGAGTTAAAGGTATAGCAAACCTAGACTTTCAGCAACATAAAGGTAACAAAAAAATCACTCCTGATGAGTTACTGTCTCTATATCAGGAAAGTGTTAATCAGCATAAGAGCCTTATTGCAAAACATGACTATGTCAACGAATGCTTGTTAATATGCAGGACTATTATGGTTGATCTTCTCTCTAATGACAGCTTTGTTGGACTTTTAAATAATGAAGGATTGAATCAGGTCCCTTATGCAATAGTAAAAGATAATGTTGAACTGGAGCAGGATAATGACAAAGCAATGCTTTAACAATGAATTTATGGAGGTTTCTGTTGAAAAACTTATTTACAGCAAGGTTCTTCCTGAAAATGTGAAATTAAGTTTTAAATACAGACAAATACTAGCCTCCATAAAAGAAATTGGTTTGGTTGAGCCGATTGTTATTTTTGTCACAGACTCCGGAAGAGTGATAAAAGTCCTAGATGGCCATTTAAGATTGGAGGCTATGAAAGATCTATCATTTGAAAAAATAAGCTGCATCATCTCTATAATAGATGATTCATATACACCAAACAAGTTCGTGAATCGTCTAACTGTTTTACAGGAACATAAGATGATAAAAAAAGCTATTGATTCTGGCGTCTCGATTGATAAACTTGGTTCTGCGTTGGGTATAACTTCTGAAATTATAAAATCAAGATTCAATATTGCTAAAGGTATTAATGACGATGTAGCCTATATACTTGCAGATAAGCATGTTCCAATTAACACTTTTGATATTCTAAAGAAAATGAAGCCGGTGCGGCAAATCGAAGTAGCTAATATAATGATAAATTTTGATAATTTTACTGTTAAATTCGCGCAGTCTTTATTACATGCCACTGAAGCGAAATTAATGGTAGAGCCTAAGAAAAAAGAGAGTTCCGGTATGACAGAAAACCTTGCTCGGCTTGAAAGGGAAATGGCATCAGTGCAAGTAGCAACAGAGAATATAAAAAATAATTACGCAGAAAAAACTTTGCAACTCCTTATCGTTAGAAATCATATAAAAAAGCTTTTGGGTAATTCCAGCGTGTTAATGTGGCTTTTGGAAAATAAACCAGATTACCTTAATCTTCTGAAGAAAATATCTGATATTGAAAATATAAATCACCCTTGATGTAATCGGAGCTTATGATATTGAAAATATTTTCAGTAAATAATTTCCGTTGATATTTTCAATATTAAGCCCTGTTTTATCCTGATGTCCTGGTTGTAAATTAAATTTCTAAAATAAAGGGTTTTGGTTCTATTGGATATGCGCGCATTACAGTAGGCCACAGGGATGTGTTCAGCTGGTGAGGATGACCGGTTTCGGTTTCTGCGTGCTTCGTGTCGGCCGATTAGACGTTAGCTAGTCGCTGGCACAAAGCGGACTTTAGCAGCTCTGCCAGAACTTTTGAGGCGCAGATAAATTTGAGTCTGGCAGAGCGCCTGGGAGAGGGCGGCTGTGCAAGGTGAGAAGCGAGCCACCGCGTGATGTGAACGCGATGGCTGATGCGCCCTATGAAATTCCGGAGGGGTTCAGAGGGGGCTGAGCATAAAGAGCCGTGTTGCATATAGTGCGTGATGAGCACAAAGCGGACGTTGCTATAATCGGTGTAACCTGTTCTGACCACGCAACATACCAATGCGGCGCTTTTTCTCAGACTAAAACTTTGTAAGCTCGCTGAACAACCAGAGAATTTCAGCATACAGCAATATAGCCTGTGCAATAGTCACTTTTGCATCGTGAACAAAGGCAGGATTTCCCAGTCTGCTTTTTATTTTATTTCGATGATAAATACGCCACGTAGTGACCGCTAAAATCTTTAGCATCAAAGGTTAAATATATGATGTTGATTATATTCAATTTAAAATGATAGGTGTAATTTCCTGTTGTGTGCCTTTCTATTTGCGTGTAGTGATCACTACATTCTTAGCTCACAAAAATCAGGAGAATACACAATGGCTCAATCTTTTCAGAAAAAAATCGCAGTTATAACTGGCGCGTCATCCGGCATTGGTCTGGGAATAGCACAGGAGCTTTCAGCACTCGGCGCAACCGTAATCATTACCGGACGAGACAAAAATAAACTGGAACTGGCAGTCAGTACGCTTGGACCGGATGCATGTCAGTTTCAGGTGGATGTATCCAGCCTCACCGAACTGGATAATTTTTATAAGCAAATATTGTCCCGGTTTGGTCGCATTGACATTCTGATAGCAAATGCCGGCATGGGCGAATTTGAACCCCTCGGGCAGATTACCCCGGAGAAGTTCGATCGTCAGTTCACAACGAACGTAAGGGGTATCACGTTTACCGTTCAGAAAGCATTACCACTTATGAAACCAGGCAGCAGCATTATTATTACGGGCTCAACGGCCTCCATTAATCCCGGTCAGGGCCTCAGTGTATATGGAGGCACCAAGGCTGCTTTACGTGCAATGGTACGCAGCTGGATTCTGGACATAAAAGGTGCTGGCGTTCGCATTAATATCCTCAGCCCCGGACCGGTGGATACTCAATCCTTACACGATTTCCTTCCCGAACCTGTTGACGTCATCCTGCAGTCTTTGCGTGACCGCAGTCCGATTGGTCGCATCGGCCAGACAGACGAAATAGCAAAAGCTGTTGTTTTCCTTGCCAGTGATAATGCCAGTTATATCAACGGCGCGGAAATCTTTGCCGATGGCGGCGCATCTCAGATCTGAACATTGTTGCTGAAGAACGAAGATTTTGGGCAACATGACAGTTCTTCCTTCAAGGGGAATCGGCCCTACCGGCACGATGTGGTCCGGCACAGATGCTTCGTGCCGGAAGGATACCTGTTGCGCTAATTTTCAGTGGCATTATTTAACGTGATTCGCCGGGTATATGCGTGGCAGATCTATTTCCATCCTGATATGAAGAGAATAAATTATGGTTAATTCAGTTCACGCAGAAAATGAACAACGTTATTTCGATGAATTAAAAATTCAGCGGTTACTTGCTTCTTACGTCTACAACCTGGATGACGGAAAGTTTACAGAGAATGCCGAGTTATTTAAACATGCTGAATTTACTGTTCTCAGTGATACGGTACATGGTAGTGAAGAGGTCGAGCAGTTTTTTAACCGTGGCGTTCAGCGCCATAAGGATGGAACTCCCCGGACGTGGCATAACGTTTCTAATGTGCTGATAGATGTATCCCCATCCGGTAGTTCAGCCACTTGCGTCAGTTATTTCACTGTACATCAGGAGCTCGAGGGGTTTCCATTGCAGCCTATATGTACAGGGCGGTATTACGACAGTTTTGAAAAACATGACGGTCAGTGGCGTTTTACGTCGCGCAACGTTGTTCCCCGGCTGATGGGCGAACTTCAGTTTCACGTAGGCACGTCCCTCGACAGTTCACAGACTGAGGGGGGTAGTGGAGATGAAAAAGACCGCGCTTGTTACCGGGGGCAATAAAGGGATTGGCTTCGCTATAGTCAGAGGCCTCGCAAGAACGGGTATGTCAGTCTGGATGGGTGCGCGTGATCGCAGTCGTGGTGAAGAAGCAGTTGCCATCCTGCGCCAGGAAGGTCTTGACGTCAGGCTACTGGAACTGGATGTTGCAGATGAAGCGAGCGTGCAGAACGCTGCTGCAGTACTTGCGCATGAACTGGGTTCTCTCGACGTTCTTATTAATAATGCGGGCATTCTCAGTGACGTCATCACACCTCCGAGCCAGGTCAGTATTAAAGACATGAAAGCGGTTTATGAAGTCAATCTCTTCGGCCCGGTACGCGTGACGCAGGCCTTTCTGTCGCTGCTTAAAGCTTCTGGAGAGGCCCGGGTCGTAATGATGAGCAGCGGCGTGGGTTCTCTGACGCTGATTACCGATCCAACTTCGATATATTCAGGCGTTAATCTCCTTGATTATACCTCTTCGAAGGTCGCCCTGAATGCTGTTACGGTTTCATTTGCAAAGGAACTTGAGCCCTTTGGGATCAAAGTGAACGCTGTTGAACCCGGCCATGTACGAACCGATTTAAATGCCAACACCGGCATTCTGACACCGGATGAAGGGGCTGCAACGGCAATAAAAATGGCGTTAACGGGACCGGACGGACCTACAGGTGGTTTCTTCGGCAGTCACGGACGCCAGCCCTGGTAACAGGGGATGTCCGTTCACCTGATACAATAACCGGGATGTCGGGAAAACAGACAAGCTACTGACTCAGCCGACAAACTGTCAGCCCGATGTCCCATCATTATCCACTGCGGTACGCAGTAAATTTGACTTTTCTATACCCGTCCATCAGTGCCAGAACGGCAAGCCATATCGGGACATATGCTAACAGTGATGACAGTGTCAGTTTTTCTCCCGGCAGAAAAAGTGATACCAGAGACAATAATAAAGGTTCGACATAAGACAGCATGCCAAACAGCGTAAACGAGAGACTGCTGCTGGCAAGCAGAAAGCAGAGTAATGCAGAACAACTCAGTAAGCCCAATCCTGTGGCTGTGTGCCACCCACCGGTGGATAACCATTCATTTCCGCTTCCCTGATAAATCAGAAGAACAACTGCCGGTATCACGAGAAATAAATTCTCTGCTATCACGCTGAAAAAAGCGTCGCTTTTAAGCTGACGTTTGATAATGAAATAGGGCGGATATCCCAGCATAACCACGAGGGCTACAAGAGAAAGTGAACGGACCATTAGCACTTCAGCCGTAACGCCGCAAGCAGCACAGCAATTTTCTGCCATCCCGATATCGTTTCGCCGTATAGGGCTCTGCCGGTTATTACCATGACCAGAGGAAGCAGAAAGTAACCGAGTGCCAGTGACCGGCTTTGCCCGTTGACCGGAGCCCAGCAGAAAATGATTATCTGCAGGCCATGCAGTGCTGCGCAGACACACGTTGCAGCGAGCAGCCGCATACTTTTTATCACTGGTAATAAATAGCGCCGGAAAGGCCTGAGCTTTTTTCGAAAAAGCAGCGCCAGCATTAGCAACAATGCGGTGGTTACTGCATGCCATCCGGCTATCTGCCATCCGTTCAGCGATTACAAAAAACACTGTAATAACAGAGTATTGAAAACAGTACTGACGACAGTAATGATAGCGTGATGCCCTTGCGTGCAGACATATTTCCCTTTGCCGTGTATCAAAATCAAAGCAGTGACGTAATGCGGGGCACCGGCCAGCTCAATGCTGACCGGTACAGCTTATTAAAAAGTCAGGAGAGCTGGAGCCACGTACCCGGAATACTCAGAGCAAACTCACTACCAAAAACGATCGCCGGCGTCTGAAAACCAGGGAAACTGTCACCGTTCAGGACACGCCTTGCAGCCTCTGTGGCCGCAAGTGGCGTATAGGAATATCCGTTAACCGTTCCAATCACAGCCCGGTTGATCTTCCCGTCAGCCCCGGTAACTTCAGCAACAGCGCGTGCGCGGTTTGCATCGCGTTCATCCTGCCCGGGCCCTTCAG
>Ga0256408_1000787_pt1 | contig 19976 bp, 20 predicted proteins | sample PhyAR1_FD_185998 | JGI IMG/M metagenome (GOLD analysis project Ga0256408, IMG submission 185998) | Leaf surface microbial communities from alfalfa plants in UC Gill Tract Community Farm, Albany, California, United States - DLSL A.R1 | ecosystem: Host-associated > Plants > Phyllosphere >...
GCCTTACAACTCTGAAGCTACTAAAAAAAGCCAGGTAGAGGATATGTTCGACAATATTGCACCGAAGTATGATCTGCTCAATCATGTGCTGTCCATGAAAATTGATGTTTTATGGAGAAATACTTTAGTGAACTGGATGAAAAAAGACAGCCCGCAGGAAGTGCTGGATGTCGCTACCGGCACGGGAGATCTGGCCATTGCTGTTGAAAAAGGCACAGGCTCAAAAGTGATCGGATTGGATTTATCGCAACAAATGTTAAATGTTGGCGTTATTAAAATAAAAAAACTTAAATTAGACGGCAAAATTTCCATGCAAAAGGGAGATGCGGAAAACTTACCTTTCGAGGATAACAGATTTGATGCGGTATCCGTTGCGTTTGGAGTGAGGAATTTTGAAAACCTTACCAAAGGTTTGGCAGAGTTGAGAAGAGTTGTTAAAGATAACAAGAGTGTTTATATACTGGAGTTTTCAAAGGTTGAGGGTTTCATGGCACCATTCTATATGTTTTATTTTAAAAATATATTACCTGCTATTGGCAGACTGGTTTCCAAGGATAATAGGGCATATACATACCTTCCGGATTCTGTAAACGCTTTTCCTTTCGGGGAAAAGATGAGACAAATTCTTTTAGATACAGGATTTAAAAAAGTTGAATATAAAAAACTAAGTTTAGGTATAGCCACAATTTATAAAGCAACAAAGTAACCTATGAATAAATTTTTATTAAAAGCACTGGTTTTAGCCTCAGTAAATGTTGCGTTGTTAGCAAACGCGCAATTCAGAACCCGAAACAGAATGGATAAGTTGGAAGACTTTGATGAGCAAAAGTTCAGCTGGGGTTTTTATCTGAATGGTAACAGACTAGACTACCGTATCGTCCTTAATCCTAGATATGGAGTAAGTGATAATCAGAATCTTGTTACCTCTAAAGAAAGTTACAGTTTCGGTGCCGGATTAATCGCAAAATGGAGACTGAACGATTATTTGGATTTAAGATTAGAACCAGGGTTACAATTTGGACAGAGACAATTAACGTTCAATACGCAGTCTAACGACCAGTATGCGGCAGGTACTTTGACGAACGATCCTTTTATCCCGATTCCTTTAGCAGAAAAAGACAGGGTAAGAGAAATTAAAACAACTTTGGTTGATGTTCCGGTTTTATTAGAATTCCATGGGCAGAGATGGTACAACTCAAGACCGTATGTTGCTGCGGGGGTTAATTATATTGTTAACCTGCAGTCGAATTCAGATTCCAGTGACGACAACCTTCAGCAGGTGTTCAGATCTACCACTCACAATTTTGCTTGGTCTGCAGAAATGGGAATTCAGTTTTATTTTAATAAATTTAAGCTGACTCCTGCCATCAGAGGAACATTCATTATGAATAATGAGATTGTGGCAGATAATGCGACAACACCTCCGTACTGGACTGCAGCAATGTCTACCTTACAGACAAGAGCCGTATTCTTTGTGCTGAAATTTGAGTAAGAAAATAGAATTAAAATATAAAAAGGAGACGCATTTGTGTCTCCTTTTCTTTTTGAAATCAAAATATAGAGACTTTTATTTTTGTTAGTGTTAATATTTTGTTATTTTTGCTACTAGTTAGAATATACAAAACCTGAAATGCTTCAAAATTTAGAAAACAATTTTTCAGAATTAGAGAAAAAGATTTTGCTATTACAAAAGAATTACAAAAATCTTACTGAAAAGTTCTCGGAATTAAGCATGGAGCATGAAGACCTGAAAAAAAGATATGATGAAGAAAGGAAAAAAAATCAGGTATTAGCAGAAGAACAAAAAAATATAAAACTTTATTCAGCAATATCAGGAAACCCAGAACACAACAGATTGATGAAAAATCACATCAACAGGTTGGTAAAAGAAATAGATTTCTGTATTGCACAGCTTCAAAACAGTGGATTATAATGGAAGTAAGAAGAATAACCATTAATATTGCAGGAAGAGTCTATCCGCTGAACGTACCCGCAGCAGAAGAAGAAACGTTGCGCAAAGTTGGGAAGCAGATTGAAAATATGATTAAAGATTTTGAACAGAATTTCGATGTGAGAGACAAACAGGATGCTTTGGCTATGTGTGCCCTGAAATTAGGAACCAATGCGGAAGTAGTGTCTATGAACTACGAAAAAACAATACAATCTACCAACGAAAGATTAACAAACATTAATCAATCGTTGAATGAAACAGGGAAATAGATTTTTTTTCCCGGAAAATGCTGCCTACAATAATTCTAACACATTAAAGGTAAACTCAACGCTAAACAATTACCGAACAAATGTCCATTGAATGGCGTGCCGGTTCGTCCGGATTACAGACAGTGGAAATCAGTTCAAATCGTGTTGATTAGGAGTTTACTCTCAATCTCTGGATTATTGTGGGCTTTTTTTATGTAAATACAATTAAAACTCAATATAAATTATGATAGAAGTTATAGTCGGCGTTGTTTGTTTGGTAATCGGAGCGGCAGCAGGGATATTTTTCTCCAAAAGTTCACTCAATACTAAAGCAAAATTTATTATAGATGATGCAAAGAAAAATGCCGAAAACCTTATAGAAAAAGCCAACGTACAGGCCGAGTCCATAAAGAAAGAAAAAAACCTTCAGGCAAAAGAAAAATTCCTGGAGCTGAAATCACAGCACGATGCCGATATCCAGGCAAGAGAAAAGAAAATGCAGGAGGTTGAAAAAAGGATTAAGGATAAGGAACACAAACTGAACGACGAGCTTAGCAAAGCTGGAAAACTGGAAAAGGACCTCGATAAGCAAATTGCGGATTATGCTAAGAAAAACGAGATTTTAGACAGGAAACAGCAGGAACTTGATGTCGCAACGGCTAAAAAAGTTGAAATTCTTGAAAAAATTTCAAATTACACGGCAGAAGAAGCAAGAGCAGAATTGGTGGAAACCATGAAAGCAGAAGCCAAAACAAGAGCTCAGGCACACGTTCAGAGCATTATGGAGGAAGCCCAGCTTAATGCTAAAAGTGAGGCAAGAAAAATTGTTATTCAGACAATCCAGAGAATCGGAACTGAGCAGGCCATTGAAAATTCCGTATCAGTTTTCAATATTGAATCAGATGAGGTTAAAGGTAGAATTATCGGTAGAGAAGGAAGAAATATCCGTGCCTTAGAAGCGGTAACAGGAGTGGAAATCATTGTAGACGATACACCTGAAGCGATCCTTCTTTCATGTTTCGATCCGGTAAGAAGAGAGATCGCCAGATTATCCCTTCACAGACTGGTAACAGATGGTAGAATTCACCCGGCAAGAATCGAAGAAGTGGTGGAGAAAACAAGAAAGCAGATTGAAGAAGAAATTATTGAAGTAGGAAAAAGAACGATCATTGATCTGGGAATCCACGGATTACACCCTGAATTAATCAAAATCGTTGGTAGAATGAAATACCGTTCATCTTACGGACAAAACTTACTGCAGCACTCCAGAGAAGTAGCAAACATTGCGGCGACAATGGCTGCAGAATTGGGACTCAACGTAAAATTAGCAAAAAGAGCCGGTCTATTACACGATATCGGTAAAGTTCCTGAGCAGGAATCTGAACTTCCTCACGCTTTATTAGGAATGCAGTGGGCTGAAAAATATGGTGAAAATGCAGAAGTGGTAAATGCTATCGGTGCTCACCACGACGAAGTGGAAATGACATCATTATTGTCCCCGATTATCCAGGTGGCCGATGCGATCTCAGGAGCAAGACCGGGAGCAAGAAGACAGGTGTTGGAATCCTACATTCAAAGATTAAAAGATCTTGAATCTGCAGCGCTAAGTTTTGATGGTGTTTCATCAGCGTATGCTATTCAGGCAGGTAGAGAGCTTAGAGTAATGGTGGAAAGCGGAAAAGTAAATGACGAAGTCGCTTCCCAGCTTTCTTACGATATCTCCGAGAAAATTCAGAATGAGCTTACATATCCTGGGCAGGTAAAAGTAACCGTAATCAGGGAAACAAGAGCTGTAAATATTGCGAGATAATCGATATTCAAAGATATTTCATAAAAACCTTTCAAGAAATTGAAAGGTTTTTTATTTTTAGCAAAATTAAAACTCCGAGATGCAAGAACTTTCTACTTCTTCGAAACTGAAGTACATTTTTTCGATTCCTGTTATCATTTCCGCTTTGGGATACTTTGTTGATATCTATGATCTGCTTTTGTTCGGCATTGTCCGTATTCCCAGTTTAAAAGCTTTGGGTTTAAATCCGGATACGGACGGAACTTTTATCCTGAATGCGCAGATGGTGGGATTACTGATCGGAGGCATATTTTGGGGAATCTTCGGAGATAAGAAAGGCAGGTTGTCGGTTTTATTCGGATCGATTTTGGTGTATTCGTTGGCCAATATTGCTTGTGGTTTTTTACCGCATTTTCCAAAAGAACATTTGGTCTATCAATATGCGGCTTTACGATTCGTTGCAGGAATAGGACTGGCCGGAGAGCTTGGAGCGGGAATAACCCTGGTTTCTGAAAGTCTGCCGAAGAATTTACGGGCGATCGGCACCTCTGTTGTTGCCGGTTTCGGATTAATGGGCGCTGTTGTAGCTCAACTCACGGTGGAGCTGGCCGGTGGCTGGAATATTTCTTACATCATCGGAGGAATACTGGGCATTTTATTATTATTCCTGAGAATAAGCGTATCCGAATCCGGGATTTATAAAAATATCGAACACAAATCCGTTTCCAAAGGAAATTTTCTGTCCTTCTTTACCAATAAAGATCGTTTTGTAAGATATTTAAAATGCATTGCTATTGGGTTGCCGACGTGGTACTGTATTGGTATTTTGGCGGTACTTGCGAATCAGTTTGCGCCGGAATTGGGGATCAAAGATCTGAGTCCCGGTAAAGCTATTATGTGGGCATACATAGGGATTTCCGTGGGAGATCTTGCGAGCGGGTTTATTTCGCATCTTCTGAAATCCCGGAAAATGGCTATTTTTTATATGCTAATCTTTACCATTATCGGTGTTGTCTTCATGCTGTTTGGTAATACGGATACAGAAACAAAATACTATATTTTCTGTGTCTGGCTCGGCCTGGGGACAGGATATTGGGCCATGTTCGTCACACTGGCAGCAGAGCAGTTCGGAACAAATATCAGGAATACGGCAACAACCACTGTTCCCAATATGGTTCGTGGTTTAGTTCCGGTAATGATCCTGGCTTTTGATTTTTTTAAAAATGATTTCACGGTAATTGTAAGTGCCGCATTGGTAGGTCTTATCGTTTTTACACTTGCTTTCTACTCATCGCTTACGATTTCCGAAACCCACAACAGGGATCTGGAATTTACAGAATAAATTCTGCTGTTTAAGAAATAAATCAGTACAGTTTACCGTTATAAGAATATTAAGTAGAACAAAATAAATAAATTATAAAATTTAATATTAAATTATGCTGTGAATAATTAATATTTGTTTAACTTTGAAACTGTAATTAATCACCAAAACCAAATCACAATGAAAAATTTTTTGAAAAACGCTACAAAATTAAAAAAAGCTGATCTTAAAAACATTACGGGTGGTATCAGCGGTACTCCTGATCTTTCACTTTGCGGATGCGACTGTGCAGGATCTGTTACAGGACCGAAATACTGCATCCAATACATAGCATGTCCACAAGTATATACTTGTAAGGATCTTGTATAAAAGAGAATTATTTCATTAGAAATAAACATTTCCACATTTAATACGCAGAAGCCTTTTGGGATACCAAAAGGTTTTTGTAATTATTATCATCACAAAAAAACAGCCGATATTTAATTTTTAAGAAGCTGTTCCCGCTTTCCGCACTCGCTATTTTATAATTTTCGGCGCGGCGGCAAAGCCGCCGCGCCGAAAATTATAAAATGAGCTCAGACAAAGCTTCAATCGGGGCTAGGCTTGCAGACATTAACACAATGTATCCGCATCAACCATAAATAAAAGATATTTAATAAACTTTCATTACAGATCTTCAAAATTTTTATTGATAAGATACCCGAATCTGCTGTTCTTAGCTTCCCCTATTTTTTGTTTTGTGTAAATACTGTTATTTCCTGAAAATAAATAAGATACGATACAGGCAATTGCGACATAAATTCCGCATTCGGCACCGAAGAGCTCAATTCCCATCAGCATACAGGCGAGCGGAGTGTTGGTTGCGCCTGCAAAAACGGCCACAAATCCCATTCCGGCCAGCAAACCAAAAGGAAGAGGAATAAATAATGACAACGCACTTCCCAGTGTTGCTCCGATAAAGAAAAGGGGAGTGACCTCACCTCCTTTAAACCCTGCCGAAAGGGTAACGACTGTAAAAATCATTTTAAAAGCAAAATCATATAAAGGAAGCTGTCTTTCGAAAGACTCTACAATAGTCGGAATTCCCAGACCGATATATCTTGAAGTTCCCATCGCAAAAACAGCAACAGCAACAATAATTCCTCCGACAAGAGGTCGTAGCGGAGGATATTTTATTTTAGATTTAAAACCCGAACCCATAAAATGAAGCATTCTGCTGAAGCCTGCTGCACATATTCCAAAAATGATTCCTGCCAGGATGCTGTATAAAATCGGCAGAAACTCAAGTTTCGGAATAAGATCAATATGATAGTGTGTATGTTTTGCTTTCCAGAGATTGGTTACAACATCAGCAAATACTGCGGAAACAAAGGCCGGAAAAATAGCATTATAACGAATTCTTCCGATCAGGAAAACTTCAAGTCCGAAAACAGCCCCGGCTAAAGGAGTTCCGAAAACAGAACCGAAACCCGCTGCAATGGCAGAAATCAGCAGGATTTTTCTGTCGTTTTTATCAAGTTTCAGGATGTTTGTCAGTTGATCTGAAATTGCGCCCGCCATTTGAAGCGCAGTTCCTTCACGACCCGCAGAACCGCCGAAAAAATGAGTGATAATGGTTCCCAAATAGACAAAAGGAGCCATTTTAAAAGGAATAATTTCTTTAGGTTCCTGAATATTTTCGAGCAGTAAATTGTTCCCGGCTTCCACATCTTTCCCGAAATAATGATACAGCATTCCCACTAAAAACCCGCCCAAAGGCAAAAAAGCAACCAGCCACAGATGATTCTCCCTAAAATCTGTCGCCCATTGCAGGGATGTTAAAAAACCGGCAGAAACACTTCCCACGAAAATCCCAATAATAAGACTGATAAAAAGCCACTTCAGAATATAAGGAAAAGCCGGATATTTTCTGAAGAAAAACCTTATTTGAAGTCGTATTGTTCGTGTTAAATTTCGATGTTGAGACATAATTTTCCTGATCAATTACTGTTAATAATCTTTTAATCAGGCGTCATCAGCTTTTGAAAAGCGGTTGGGTAAGGAAGAACACCATTTCCTTTTGTTGGACAAAGATAAAAATTATTTTAAAAAGAAATTGTTTTTAGCTATAAATTCGTTGCTGATGCAGATACTCTCAAAAATATCTTTATCACTGGAATCCTGCTCCAGGAACCAATATTGAAGGCCAGCCTGCTTTCCGGCTTTAAAGGTTCGCTCAAAGTCTATGGTACCTTTCCCAACCTCGGTGAAATCTTTTGTTCCGGCTTTCATATCTTTTACGTGCCACAGAGGAAATCTTCCGGGATATTTCTCGAAATACTTCAGCGGATCGATTCCTGCTTTTGAAATCCAGTATAAATCCAGCTCCATTTTAACCAGTTCTGATGATGAATTTTCTAAAATAAAATCATAAACATTTCGGGTACCGTCAAACTTCTCGAATTCAAAATCATGATTATGGTATGCAAACTGAATTCCGGCTTCTTTTGTAGCTTTTCCTGAATTTTCAAGCAGTTCCGGAAGCTTTTTATAATTTTCGATCGTTCTTTCTTCCGGAAAAAGGTAAGAGCAAATCATATATTCTGAGCCGATAGAATGAAGATCTTCCACGGATTTTTTCCAATTATCAAGTAAAGTTCCATGGCCTTTTTGAAAAAATCCTGTCGTATGATGCGAACTGATAACCTGCATTCCTGTATTTTTAAGAATGCGCTGAAACTCCTGAGGGGCTTTTCCGAAAAAAGTACCGTCGTACCCGTAGATTTCCAGTCCGGTAAACCCCATGGCAGCCAGTCTTTCGAGTGTTTTTTCAGGGTTTGCCGACATTGCATCCCGTACGGTGTATAACTGAATTGCCAATGTGTTTTGTCTTTTTTTAAATGGAGAAATTCCACAGGAATATAAGCCCAAGAATCCCAACGATGAAAGCGTGATAAAGTCTTTTCTATGCATTACAGGAAGGGTTTCATTTCATCTTCAATCTGTGTCCGAAGCTGCATCAGCCTTATGGCATACTGTTCTTTCTGTTTTTCGTCTTCGGTTTCAGGAGTCCATTTCGGGACCGGAAGTTTTTTTCCGTTCTCATCAACCGCCACAAATACAATGATACAGTGTGTTTTCTTGTCGAATTTCGGCTGCTTAAGATTTCTGGAGAACACATTGATGGCGATATGCATGCTTGAAGAACCGGTATAGATCACCTGCGCTTCCACTTTTACAATTTCCCCGATTTTTATAGGCTCATAGAAACGGATGCCGCCCACGTAAACGGTAACCGAATAATTCCCGCTCCAGGTAGTGGCACATGCATAGCCGGCCTGGTCAATCCATTTCATCACGCTTCCTCCATGTACATTTCCTCCGTAATTAACGTCTGAAGGCTCAGAAATAAACTGAAAAGTCACAGGTTTGTTCTCCATTCTTTTAAAATTTGAATAAAGGTATTTATAATTTTTAAAATTTTAGATTAAATCTTATTTTTGAAGAAGGAAAATGAATATTTTCTGTTAACGATTAGAATATTATTTAATGAAAAAAGTTTTTCACCTGAATACGTGTGATACCTGCAGAAAGATTTTAGCGCAATTCGATTTGTCAGATTGGGAACTGCGCGAGATCAGAAAAGAACCGGTTACGGAAGAGGAGTTAGCCGACATGTATGATAAAACCCAATCTTATGAAACATTATTCAGTAAAAAGTCTACACAGATCAAATTGAGAGGCCTGGATGTAAAGTCTTTAACAGAAAAGGATTTTAAAGAATTGTTACTGGATCATTATACTTTTTTGAAGCGCCCGGTTTTTATTACCGATGATAAAATTTTCGTGGGAAATGATAAGAAAAATGTAGAAGCGTTGCGGGAGTTTTTTGGAGTGAAGCCATAGATATTCTCAAAGTTCTATAAATGTTTTTGACTAGGCTCAAAACAAACCTCACAGGTTTTCAAAACCTGTGAGGTTTTATCTTTAAAAATAACTTATAACCAAAATATTCTAACGGAATACGCAAACAGGGTTGCGGGAAACAAACTGCAAGTGACGGTAATCTGCAGGTTCATTAGCTGTCATGATTTTAGCTCCTGAAAAACAAAGCATGGCAAAACATATAAGAAATAATTGCATAAGACAGCCATTCTTTGTCCCATACCGATAATAGATTAAGACGACAATGAGAATAATTACGGCAATTATTGAAAATAGTATGCTTTTTTTGATAGTTTCCTATGTTTAGTACATCAGAATTTTTTCTTATTCAGATTTTTAATGTTAAGTTTCAAGAATAAGATTAATCCGATTATAATAAAAGGAGTTGAACTAATTAATGTAAATAATGAAAAACTGTTATCTAAAAAATCGTAGGTAAAGAAAGTTATATTTAAGAAAGCCAGAATTAATGCATAGTTTAAAAGCCTTTTCTTTATTTCGGACTTTACAAAAAATGAGATTATCAAAAGTAGATGAACGATTATTGAGAAAAAGGAAAAGGGAATAATCCGCTCTTCGTAGTTTCCCAGCATATTTATTTTTAGGTCTTTTGAAAAATCAAATACAAATGTCAATATTTCAATAAATATTACAGGTCCGAATCCATGCCCCATACCAATTAAAATCAGTCCATTGAAAATTAAAGTTAAAATAGTAAGGGTTTTTAAAGTTGTCATACATGCAAATAAAATGAATAAAATTGAAATGCCGGATAAAAATGTGCTAGCCCGGATAGAAACGGCATCCTTTTGTTTTGTTTCGGCGGGAGCGAAGCTCCCGCCGAAACAAAACAAAAGATATAGTGGATAGCCGGATTAAGCTCCTGAAAAAATAAAACCTGCAAAAAGCAGGTTTTACGGTATCTTTAAAATTTGTCAAAGTTGAAAATCTTTGACAAATTGCTGCTGAAAGATTATACGAAAGGAGCCTTCACTACTTGGGCAGGAATATTTTTATTTCTTACCTGGATGAAGATTTCGGAACCTATTTTAAAGTGAGGCTTATCTACGTAAGCAAGACCTAACCCTACTTTCTTCATGGGAGACTGTGTTCCTGAAGTTACTTTCCCGATCACGTTTCCTTCTGCGTCTACAACAGGGTAGTCGTGTCTTGGAACCCCTTTGTCTGTTAATTCAAAACCAACTAATTTGCGGGTAATGCCTTCTTCTTTTTGCTTGGCGAATGTTTCTTTGGAGAGGAAATCTTTATCAAATTTGGTGATCCAGCCCAGTCCAGCTTCGATTGGAGAAGTGGTATCATCGATATCGTTTCCATAAAGGCAAAATCCTTTTTCCAGTCTCAAAGTATCTCTGGCGGCCAATCCGCAAGGAATAATTCCTTCTTCTGCACCTGCTTCGATAATTGCATCCCAAAGCGTTACCGCATCTTCATTTTTAAAATAAATTTCAAAACCACCACTTCCGGTGTATCCCGTGTTGGAAATGATAACATCGCTTACTCCGGCAACAGAACCTACGGTAAAGTGATAATAAGGAATTTCTGAAAGATTGGTTTCCGTTAATTTCTGAAGAATCCCGGTAGCTTTCGGACCCTGAACTGCCAGTAATGACATATCATCAGAAGCATTCGTCATGTTCGCTCCGAAAGTATTATATTTTGAGATGTGATCCCAGTCTTTATCAATATTTGAAGCATTCACAACCACGAAATATTTGTTGTCTTCCATTTTGTAAACGATAAGGTCGTCCACAATTCCTCCGTTTTCGTTAGGAAGACAAGAATACTGTGCTTTTCCGTTCTCAAGGGCATCTACATTATTGGTAGTAACGTACTGTAAAAGTTCCTTGGAACCTGCTCCCTCAATGAAAAACTGTCCCATGTGAGAAACATCGAACAAACCTGCTTTTTCTCTTACGGCAAAGTGTTCTTCAGTAACTCCGGAATATTGTACAGGCATCTCAAAACCTGCGAAAGGTACGATTTTAGCGCCTAAAGATACGTGCTTGTCGTACAATGCTGTTTTCTTCATAGTTAATTTTTATTTCTATTTCTTTATTTTAAAACTGTCAAAAGCTTCATTGAAAAGCTTCATAAAATTGCCATTCCAGTACTTCTGTCCGCAGTTTACGGAAACAAGATACAGATCTTTATTTTTCTGAAACACTTTAGTGATCCAGATGAGCTTTTGCTTTTCATCAAGATATTCGTAAAAGTACTCTGTATATCCTTTTTTGCCGCTTTTCGAAATCACCTTCTTTTCCTCATCGGAAGATTTATAAAGGGCAAGGATGAATTTTTTAGTTTCGGATTTCGGCAGATTCAGGTCGTGATATTCTGAAATGGTTATGGCTCCGATCTGGCTTGGCGGAAAGATATTGATGATTTCACTGTCATTGGTAACTTTCCAGCCTTGAGGATAAACAATAGAATAGTTCTCATGATCATAAACTTCCGTAGGAATTGCCTGTGCATTTAATAAAGACGCGGCGAACAGAATAAGGACGAGAAAAATCCTTTTCATGAATTAAAATGGTGTTTGTATTCATCAAGGATAATCTTAAACCATTCCGTAAAATGATCAGGATTTTCAGACATCTCTTGATCAAGATTTTCTATTGAAATATAGCGTACTTCTTCCACTTCATCTTTATTAAGATGAAATTCATCTTCAAAAATGCCTGTAAACACGTGGTCAAGCTCATGTTCCCAGAGTCCGTTTCCAACATCAGCTCTGTAAATAAAACTGAATTTTTCTGAAAGATCGGCTTCTATTCCCAGTTCTTCTTTCAGGCGGCGTTTGGCTCCTTCGAGATAGGTTTCTTCAATTCTGGGATGGGAGCATACCGCGTTGGTCCATTTTAATGGGGAATGATATTTTCCGGAAGCTCTTTTCTGCAAAAGCATTTCACCTTTACTGTTGAACAAAAATACAGAGAAAGCACGATGCAAAAGGCTGTTGATGTGCGCCTGCTGCTTTTCCATTAAACCGAGAACCTGATCTTCCGGGTTTACTAAAACTACGAATTCTTCCATTTCTACAAATGTAAGCGTAATAAATGTATTCTGAAAATTTTTGGTAAAACATCATGATTTTGAAAGTAATTAATCAGTGAGATAAATTTTATTACCTTCTGAAAAAGAAAATTTTTAACTTAAATTATAAAAATCATTAATTATAATTAAAAATATTCATTGGAAGTTAAATTTTGATTTAAAAAATTTACATTTAATAAGTTTGGCAGGGCTTATTAATGTAAAAAACGTAACTTTGCCATTCAATTTTTTATGATGGAATTAGAGTACAAAGATCACATTAGCCCTATCCTGAAAGACGGCGTAAAAAACTACCTTATTGATATCGACGGAACCATTACGGAAGACGTTCCGAACGAAGAACCTGAAAGAATGGTTACCTGCGAGCCTTTTCCCGATGCGCTGGAAACCATTAACAAATGGTATGATGAAGGACATCAGATCTGTTTTTTTACCTCAAGGACAGAAAACCTGAAACAAATCACCATCGACTGGCTCGATAAGCATGGGTTCAAATACCACAGTGTACTATGCGGAAAGCCAAGAGGGGGAAATTACCACTGGATCGATAATCATCTTGTAAGAGCAACACGATATAAAGGTAAATTTACAGACCTTGTTGAAAAACAGGTTACGATTGAAGTTTTTAAAGAAGACGGAGAATAAAAAATTTAATTCAGAGATTAAACGATTAATTTTATTGTTAAGTTGATTCGTTAATCTGCTATAATCTACAAAAGTTTATGAAAGTTTTAGCAAACGACGGCTTGGATCAATCCGGGATTGATGCATTGACTGAGAAAGGTTTTGAAGTAATCACCACGAAAGTTCCCCAGGAATTTTTAATGGATTACATTAATGAGCATAAGATCCGCACATTGCTGGTGCGAAGTGCCACACAGGTAAGAAAAGATATTATTGACAACTGTCCTTCTCTTGAGATCATCGGGAGAGGTGGAGTAGGAATGGATAATATTGATGTGGATTATGCCAGAGAAAAAGGAATTCATGTAATCAATACCCCTTCAGCTTCTTCAGAATCTGTAGCAGAGCTGGTTTTTGCCCATCTGTTTTCCGGAGCAAGATTTTTGCAGGATTCCAACAGGAAGATGCCTTTGGTGGGAGATAGTGAATTTGCTTCTCTTAAAAAAGCATATGCGGCTGGTATCGAGCTGAAAGGAAAAACAATCGGTATCGTGGGAATGGGAAGAATCGGGCAGGAAGTAGCTAAGATTGCTTTAGGTCTTGGAATGAGAGTTGTTGCTGCAGACAGCAATGTAGGAAAGGCAAGCATTAAAGTAACCTTTTATAATAAGCAGTTCATTAATGTTGATATTGAAACGGAACCGCTTCAGGATGTGCTGAAACACTCCGATTTTATAACCCTTCACGTACCGGCCCAGAAAGACGGATACATGATCGGTAAAAATGAATTTGAAATGATGAAAGACGGCGTAGCCATCGTGAACTGCTCAAGAGGCGGTGTCATTGATGAAACGGCACTGATTGAAGCTTTAGATTCAGGAAAAGTGAAGTTTGCAGGACTTGATGTTTTCATCAACGAGCCGACACCTTCCAGAGAAATTCTGAACCATCCTAAAATTTCCATGACACCACATACCGGAGCTTCAACACTGGAAGCTCAGGACAGAATCGGGCTTTCATTGGCAGAGCAGATTTCCAGTATTTTACAGATTCAGTAATCCAGATCAAAATAAATAAAGCACTTCATCACGAAGTGCTTTTTCTTTATATAGTATTTTTATTTTTCAATAAATCCCTGATTTCTGTCAGCAACTTCTGGTCTTCGGTAAGTACCGGTGGCGGAGGTGCGGTTTCCGGTTTTTTGTTAAGGCTGTTCACGCCTTTAATAAGAAGGAACAACACAAAAGCAACAATAAGGAAACTGATAACCGAAGATAAAAAGTTACCGTATTTCACCCCTTGCCATGAAAGCTCTGCAATATTCTTAACATTAGCCTTTTCCAAAGCCGGATTCAGAAGAAGCGGCGTAATGATGTCATCAACAAAGGACTTCACAATAGCACTGAATGCAGCACCAATGATGACACCGACTGCAAGATCAAGAACGTTCCCTTTGAACGCAAATTCTTTAAATTCTTTGACAAATCCCATATTTATAGTTTTATATTATCTAAGTTAGGGTTAAATTACAAAAAATATATAATTACTTAATCTTATATTGGTGTTTTAATTGATAATTTATAAGTATATATGTTTATTTTGATTGTATATCAATTAAATTTTAGCTGTCGGTATTTTTTAAAATTACTTTTTTGTAAATTGCTGTTGGCATACCATTAAATGTATTTCAATGAAAATTTTTACAGCAGAGCAAATCCGTAATTGCGATCAATATACCATAAAAAATGAACCGGTTTCTTCCATACACCTCATGGAAAGAGCAGCAGAAGCATGTGTGGAATGGATTTCCGAAAATTGCAACAATCACAGGAATTTTGTTGTTTTTTGCGGAAGCGGAAATAATGGAGGGGATGGCTTTGCTATTGCCAGGATGCTGTACCAAAAAGGTTTTGACGTAGATGTATTCACAAATACAAAAGCTAAATTTTCTTCCGATGCTCAGGAGAATTTTAAGCATGTTAAAGAAATTTCAGGAATTACCATAAGAGAATTTAAAGAAGCATCGGGCTACCGTTTCGATAGTCGTACGGTAATTATTGATGCGCTTTTCGGAACCGGATTGTCACGCAAGCTGGATGGTGATATGAAAGACCTGGTGGAGTTTTTAAATCAGAAAAAAAATATAAAAATTTCCATCGATCTCCCTTCCGGCCTTCTGGCGGATGCTGTGTCAGATTCTGATTCAGTGGTTTTTATGGCAGATTATACCTTAAGCTTCCAGTTCTGGAAAAAATCTTTTCTCCATGCCGAAACCGGAAAGTTTGCCGGAAAGATTGAAATTTTAGATATTAATCTAAGTCAGGACTATATCGAAGAAACAGAAACCAGAGATTTTGTAATCGGTGATGAGGTCATTAAAAAGATCTTTAAAGTAAGAAGTGAATTTTCGCATAAAGGGACTTACGGAAAAGCTGTTATTATCGGAGGAAGTTATGGCAAAATGGGAGCGGCGGTTCTTTCTACAAGAGCTGCTTTGAAATCAGGCGCCGGCCTTACATTTACCGTTGCTCCAAAATGTGGTTATGAAGTTTTGCAGACTTCCGACCCTGAAGCCATGTTCATTGAGGGTGGAAAAGACTTTATCGAAAGTTTCGACATTGATGAGACAGCCGTTTGCGGGATAGGTCCCGGACTGGGAACTCATGAAAAAACAGCAGAAAATCTTTTAAAATTTTTAAAAAGCTATTCAAAGCCACTGATTCTCGATGCCGATGCTTTAAATATCATCTCTCAGAAGTCTGAAAATATACAGCTGATTCCTGAAAAATCTATTATCACCCCTCATCCCAAGGAATTTGAAAGACTTTTCGGAAAAACGGAAAATTCTTTCGAAAGAACAGAACTTGCTAAAGATAAGAGCCGTGAACATCAGATCTATATTGTTTTAAAAGACCATCATACCCAAATCATCACTCCGGAAGGTGAGGTTTTTTATAATATTACCGGAAACTCGGGGCTTGCAAAAGGCGGAAGCGGGGATATTCTTACAGGCATTATCACTTCATTGCTTGCGCAGCAGTACAATGAAAAAGAAGCAGCTGTTTTAGGAGTATGGTTCCATGGAAAAGCGGCTGAGTTTGCTGCGGAGAAGCATTCTAAAGAGGCGATGCTTCCTTCCGATGTAATTAATGAGTTTGGAAATGTCTTTTCTGAATTAAATGCTAAAGTGCAAAAGTTTTTATGAGAGGACTTTGAAGATATAGACGAATAGATAATAGATGAATGGATATTAGATTGATGATATTTGAAGTAATTTCAGGGTAGTAGTTGACATTAGAATCGTATGCGATAGAAAAAATACAAGATAACGTTAAATAAAAAAGCAAGTCTCTGAGGACTTGCTTTTCTTCTATATGTTGTTTTGATTATTAAAAACTATTCAGGTTTTTCGTTTTCTGCCTGAGTGATTCTGAACTTTTTAGATACAATCATGATGACTACCCCGGCGATCATGAATGGAATGGAGAGTACCTGGCCGGTATTCAGTCCTCCGAACTGGATGAATTCATCACCCTGTGGCTCTTTCAGGAATTCTACAAAGAATCGTATTGCCCAAAGAATGATGAAAAATAATCCGAAAAGCCATCCCTGCTGATATTTCTTATCGGTCTTTCTATATAAAATCCACAACAGTACAAACAGGCATAGATAACCGAATGCTTCAAAAAGCTGTGATGGATAACGTGGAACTGTCACTCCGTACTCACTGCTTTGCTGCGGGAAAAGTAACGCGAAAGGGGAGTTGGGATCAACCGGCTTTCCGATGATTTCGGAATTGAAAAAGTTTCCAAGCCTTACGAAAGCACCGCCCAGAGCTACAACAATACCCAGTCTGTCGTACACCCAGAAAGGATTTTTCTTAATAATTTTAAATGAATAATAGAGGGTCGTTAAAATCAATGCGATGGTTGCACCATGACTTGCCAATCCTGAAAATCCGGTGAATTTCAGGCCGTTTTTGGTGCTGATCGGTAAAAATACGCTCCAGAAATCCTGCCTGAATAATTCCGGCTGATAGAAGATGACGTGTCCCAGACGTGCTCCCAGAATCGTTCCTATTAAAGTCCAGGTGAATAATGGCTCCAGATATTTCTGATTAACATTGTCGATCTTAAATATTCTGTTCATTAAAATATACCCGAAACCGAATGCGAAAATGAACATTAAGCTGTAAAAGTGCAGGGTAATAGGGCCTAAGACAATTCCTTTCGACGGATCCCAGATTTTAAAAGGCGTTTCCAGACTTACCTGATCTGAAGGAGCAATCGTTTGGTTTGATTTTACGGCATATTTAAAAGCACCTATATTCTCTTTGGTAGCAGGATTTTCTATAAGCCTGAAGTTTTTATCTAAAAGCTGGTATTTTTCATTTTTCAGCTTATCCAGCGTAAGCGCAATGTAATTAAAAGAAGCTGGTTCCAGGTTGGATTCGTTAAGAATAATCAGTACATTTCCGTTTACTTTTCTATCCGGAAAAATATTAAGATCTGCCAGTTCCGTAGTGCTGTAAATTTTTACGGGTACACTGGATGAGTTGATCTTTAAAGTTCCTTCCGACATTCCGTCCGGATAGTTCTGCGCAAATAAACATTGGGTAATCAACGCAAAAATAACGAGGTACATTCTGAAAAAAATATTGCTCATTTCTATTTTTTTATAGTTTGTTATATTCTAAATTTTATTTTTCCGTGGAGGAACGGGATCATAGCCGCTTCCTCCCCATGGGTGGCATCTTGAAATTCTTTTGATACCCAGCCAGAATCCTTTCAGGGGACCATGCACCTGTAACGCTTTTACCATATAATGTGAGCAAGTAGGCTCATACCTGCAGTTTTTAGGAAGCAGCGGTGAAATAAACCATTGGTAGAATCTGATAAGAATGACCAAAGGAAAGGTGATGATTTTGTTGGCTGTACGTTTCAAAACATTGCAAAAATAGCGTAAAAAATCGGAAGTTGGCAGAAATATGCCAGAACTTTCAGCAGGAGGAGATTGTTTATCCGAGATGTTTTAAGGAATAAATTTATTCTTAAAATATAAATGTTACCAAACGTTTATTTGGAAATCTCTTTCAAAAGTGTTGCTAAATCTTCTGCGTATCTTCCCATTATGGGAATTGCTTTCCCGTCTTCTATCTTATAATATTCCTCAGGAAATCTGTATTTAATGTGCTCAGTGGAAAAATTAGTAATATCAAAATATAATGATTCTTCAAAAGCTATTTTTGTAGGCTTATAATTTTTATAATAATGCTCGTCTCGCATTTTGATTGGAGCTGCCCACCTTCCATTTGTTGTCTTATATATTGGAAAAAAGAAATCTTTTATTAAATCTCCGCAATATTCTCCTACAAAAAGTAACACTGTATCATAGTTTATAAAATCGTAATCATACAGACTGCTATGATCATAAGCGCTAAAAATGATTTCCGAGTGCGGATAATGTTCTGCATATTCCTGCTCAATGGTATATCTGGCCTTATACTCACTATTTAACGATATTCCACAGTATTTGGATTGATCCACCGACGCAACATCTATTTTTTTTCCAACAAAAGCATATAGTTTTGAAGGTTTTTTCTGATCACATTTTTTATACGGGATACAGGGTGCAGGAGATAAAATTACTTTGATGTTATTTTTCATTATATCTGCAACTTTATATTTTTGAGTCGTATAACGTGGTCTGTAAAAATATAAGGTATCTGTAAGCTTTGCAGTGATCGTATAATTTCCTTCAGGAAAATCAGGAGTGGTACTGAATTTCTTTATCAATTCATCATATTTATCCCAATTTTTATTTTTGAATTCTTCATCTTCAAATGATTTATCCCGAAATTTTCTTACCGTATCATTTACTGCAATCCCAATGATATTGTTAATTTTTAATGAATCTCTTGCAATCCCACGCACAACTACTGTCTGGGAGCTATAAAGACAAGTGAGGAAGGTAAAAAATAGAAAAATAATTTTCTGGTAAATATTTACTTTCATGATTCTGTATTATGAACTTGTAGAAGCCCTTTTATGCTATTGCCTAATTAAATAATAATAAAAGACAATATTCATTTACTCCTTCGTTAATGGAATGCTTTTCGTCTCAGGAAAAGTTTGCTCAAATGTATTGGGGCATTCTCCTGCTACAATATTCTGTACTGGATATATAGATAATCTTCATTTCATTAGGCGCATTAGCCTTTATTGTTAGCCTTTTCTGTTATAGGTGCCTTTCCAGGTTCCTATATACTTGTCAGGAGAATTATTGAGATCTTTTGCATTTCATTACCTTCATAGTTAGATTTATAAATTCCTATAAAAGGATTAAATTCAATTCAAATAAACAATTTATTTTGAAAACAAAAGATACAGCGAATCTACATTTTCATTACCAAGTACAGTTCTTGCAAACTCATCTTGTAAATAGAAATAAGAATATTCAGGATTAATTTTTCTCAATAAATCAAATTCATCTTCAGTTACAGGATTACCATTGAAATAGTAATGGATTTTCCTTCTTAAAAGACCTCCAGTTCTAATTGTTAGATAATTATTAAAACAAAATTGCCTGTTTTTTATTTCATCATTTTTTGAAAATATGAAATATTCATCCGAATAAGGAGGCGGCATAAGCCTTGTATCTCCTTTCTTTTTGTTTCTATATTGTATTTCTTTATTTATTCGTTTAAAACTGAAATATAAAAGATTTTGATCGTTGATATACTGGCTGGGTATGGTTATCATAAACTTCCCATAGTTATCAGATACGGCTTTTATATATTTATCTTTATGAATCCAATAAACATCAACATCACAGATCAGCTCTTTATATTCCTTAAGTAATAGTTCTCCGGAAACGATTACATTTCCATCGTTTTGTATTTGGCTTTCTGATAATAATGGTAAAGACACACTGACATCCTGTGCATTTAGGAAAGTAAGATTTAACACAAGAGCTGTACTTAAAGCTATTTTAGATGCAGATGAGGAAATTCTACCACATAGTTGATCTTCTGATTTCCTCATG
>Ga0256408_1000796_pt1 | contig 19864 bp, 14 predicted proteins | sample PhyAR1_FD_185998 | JGI IMG/M metagenome (GOLD analysis project Ga0256408, IMG submission 185998) | Leaf surface microbial communities from alfalfa plants in UC Gill Tract Community Farm, Albany, California, United States - DLSL A.R1 | ecosystem: Host-associated > Plants > Phyllosphere >...
ACCGTTTTAAAAGAAAATGGCGTTTCCCCTTATGCAATCCAATTTGTAGAAGATTCATCGCGAGCAACAGCTCAAGCTTTAATGAAACTCAACGATTATCTGGACGTTTTGATTCCCCGAGGTGGTGCTAATTTGATTAAAACCGTTGTGGAAACTGCTACGGTCCCTGTCATCGAAACCGGCACCGGTAATTGCCATGTGTATATTGATAAAGACGCCCAGTTGGAAATGGCTGTTTCAATTTTGGTAAATGCTAAATGCCAAAGACCTTCTGTCTGCAATGCAGCTGAAACGCTTTTAATTCATAAAGAAGTAGCAGCAGCTTATCTTCCTGTCATCGAAAAAGCACTCAAAGAATATAACGTAGAACTTCGTGCGGATTCACATGCCCTTGCTATTTTTCAAGAAGCAATCCCTGCCACCGAAGCTGATTGGTCCACAGAATTTTTAGATTATATTTTAGCCGTAAAAGTTGTCGACTCTTTAGAGGATGCAATTGAACATATTAATCATTACAATACCAAACATTCAGAAAGTATTATCAGCGACAATTACTTCGCTACGCAGCAATTCTTACAACGTGTCGATGCAGCTGCGGTATATGCGAACACCTCCACTCGTTTCACCGATGGTTTTGCTTTTGGTTTTGGTGCTGAAATTGGCATCAGTACGCAAAAGTTACACGCACGTGGACCGATGGGCTTAATGGAATTAACTTCTACAAAATATGTTATTTATGGTGACGGTCAATCTCGTCAATAAGATTCACTATTTTCAAAAAACATCAAGGAAATATGTGTGGATAACTTGGTGTTTTTCTTTATTTCCAAATAGTTTTCCACAAAAAGAAAACAAAAATTGTTCATAAGTAACAAGCCGATTTATATTTTATTCACAGTAGATAATTTTTGAAAACCGTTAAAGCGATTTTCCTGCGCAATTGCTTTTATTAAATGGAGTGATCTTTCACTTGGAGCAGTATTAACTTATTACAGATTATAAACCTTGATTTATCGCGGTTCTTAATGATACTCCTTTTTATTTCCTTTACGTCTCTTTTTTGATACGTTTTCTATTTATGGAAGGATTTTCAAGTGGATTGTCATTTTTTCTATTATTTATTTAACAGATAAGCTTCACTGAATCGTTGTGGAAAAAGTCTAGGATGACTTTTTAACGTTTTTGTCCACAAAGTTATCCACAGGCTGATAGCTTATTTTATATTTTCATTTTTTCTGAAACTAAGCTCTTCGAAAAGCGATCAATATTTAGCTTGAAGGTGATTATTTTATTTCTGCTATTCATGAAATTTTTTTGAATTTTTAGTTCTAATGGTTTAATGCTTGAAGAGTGTGATAAACTATAATAGTGATTAATTATATTAGGTGAGGTTATCTATGAAAAAAAAGATTGTACAGTTTACTAAAACTAACTGGCCATATATGACCGCCAGTTTTTTTATCCCTTTTTTCATTATGGCAATTGTATATTTAAGTATTAACATTTATCCTGGCAGCAGCCGCAGTGTTTTGGCCAGCGATGCTTTTTCCCAGTTTTCGAATTTTCATGCCAGCTTTAACAATGTCCTGCATGGCAAACAAAGCATTTTTTATACTTGGAATGCTTCTTTAGGGCTCAATTACTTATCACTGATCTCATATTATTTAGGTGGTTTATTTACTCCTTTAGTAGTGTTATTTAACAATCAGAATATTCCTGATGCTCTCTATTGGCTTACGCTGATAAAAATTGGCAGCATCGGCTTGAGTTTTTGGTTTTTAGCGCAAGCAACTTTTAAAATTCCTAAATGGTCACATGTGACTTTAAGTATCGCCTATGCTTTAATGTCGTTTATTACCGTCCATTCAGAGCTGATTATGTGGTTGGATGCTTTTATGTATTTACCACTAGTCATTTTAGGCATTCATCGTTTGATGGATCAAAAGAAACCTACGTTATTGTTTGTTAGTTACTTTTTGTTGTTTGTCACTAATTTTTACTTTGGCTTTATGATTGGCTTATTTTCTTTTCTTTATTATTTCGCCCGAACCTTCACTGACTGGCGGAATTATAAGCAACGACTTGGCACTTACGTAACGACTTCTCTTTTAGCCGGTGGTGCTTCCATGATTATGGTCTTGCCTGCCATATTGGATTTGCGTACCAATGGCGAAACGCTGACAAAAGTAACAGCTTTTAAAACGGAAGCGACAGCATTTTTTGATATTATTATGAAAAATATGATTGGTGTTTATGACACAACTAAATACGGATCGATTCCATTTATCTATGTTGGTCTTTTACCTTTCATCTTTTGTATCTTTTATTTTGTTACCAAAGCTGTGCCGTTGGTCAATAAACTATTGTACGGTGGGCTTTTCGCAATTTTAATTAGTAGCTTTTATATTTCACCGCTTAACTTATTCTGGCATGGCATGCATGCGCCAAATATGTTTTTATTCCGCTACAGTTTCTTGTTCTCTTTCTTGGTCGTTTTATTGGCCGGCTATGGATGGGAAAAATTTCAAAAAGATGATTTAGGCTTACTCAGCGGAACCATTATTCTTATTTTAGCAATTTTTGCAATTGCACAAGGTGTTCACAGTTCTAAAAGTTATACGTACGTAACTACAACGTCCTTCTTGCTAACAGCTTTGTTTTTTATTCTTTATTTTCTATGTATTGCTTTTTATCAATTGAAAAAAACATCGATGAACTACATGATTATTCTATTGCTACTGCTGGTTTCCAGCGAAGCGATTATCAATACGCATGAGATGATTTCTGGGATTTTGGGTGATTGGAATTATGCTTCTCGCAGTCTTTACTCAGATCCTTATCCTGATATCAAGTATTTAGTTGATAAAACAAAAGCGGAGAATGATTCCTTTTACCGCTTAGAAAACCTTAATCCTGCTTCCACCAATGATAATATTAACTATGGATATAGCGGAGTAAGCTTATTTTCATCCATACGCAATCGCCATTTAACTGCTTATTTAAATGAACTGGGCTTCCGATCAAGAGGAACTGGTTTAAATATTCGCTATCCTAACAACACACTGTTAATGGATTCGTTAGTGGGCATCAAGTACAATATTTCAGAGCAAGATCCATTGAAATTTGGTTTTTCAAAAGAACAAACGGCAGGGAAATATAGCCTATATAAAAATAAATACGCATTGCCTTTAGGCTTTTTGACCGACTCGGATATTTATCAAGTAAAACAACCGGCCAATGATAATTTAGGCAGTCAAACCAATCTATTTAATGCTTTGGCAAATCGAAAAGACTCGTATTATCGTTTTTATCAGCCGACTGTACTTCAAGAAAAAAATGTTTCTATTACACATACAACGTCCGGCGTCACTTATACCGAATTACAACCGAATGTTTCTAAAGATATTACTTTTATGGTGAGCATTCCAGCCTATACACAAGCTTATTTGAGCCTTTTTCCAACAGATTTTGCTCAATTGGAAAGCTCTAGTGCTACGGTAACCGTCAATGGGGTCAGCCAAAAATCTCAAATTAATATCACTGGCCAATATTATAATCTTGGCTACTATCAAAAACCGACAACTGTTACTTTTACAGCCAGCTTCTACGGAACAAAATCAGTCAGCTTTGTAGAACCTAAAGTTGTTGGCTTGAACTTACCGGCTTTTGAACGTTCAGTAAAAACCATTCAAGATAACGGCGTTCAACTAAAAACATCTGGGCGTAAAGCCACCGGTACTTTTGTAGCTGAAAAAAATCAAGTTTTAATGACGACTATTCCTTACGACAAAGGCTGGCAAGTGACTATTGATGGCAAAAAAGTTGCAACTAAAGCCTTTAAAAATGCCTTTTTAACAGTTCCGGTAAAAGCCGGTAAGCATACGATCACATTCTCTTACTTGCCGCCTGGTTTCTTAGTAGGTACTATTTTATTCGTTCTATGTACAGGGAGCTTTATTCTTTACGTGAGAATCTTAGTAATGCCTGCTAAGAAGCAAAAGAAATAAAAAAAGAGCTGAAAATCATTTGATTTTCGGCTCTTTTCTCTATCATGCTAAGTTTACCTGATAGGTACAAGGAGCAATCATTTATTTTTTTCGACGTTTGCGCCAACTATCAATCACTAAAAACAAGATCATCACAAGGGCCAAGCCATAGCCGATAACACCTAATATATTAGCAAAATCAGCTACTACATCACGATGAAAAGCAACTAGTAATGATGAGCCGATAATCAGCGCTGAAATAATCAAGCCAATGACAAAACGATTCACTAAATTTTCAGCTTGACTAAACCATTCTTTTTGTCGTTTTAATTCAATATTGATTTTGGTTTTACCATTTGCTAGATCATCTAAAACGTCTGCCGTTTGCGCAGGGATTTTAGGCGCTTGTGAAGCGGAGCCTAACAATTCCAACCCAATTTTTTTTAATTCAAATGACCAATCCATTTTTTCTGTCACGTATTTTTTAGCGAACAGCGAAGCAATTTTTACCAGTGAAATTTCCGGATCCAACTGGCGGATAACACCTTCAAATGTCGCCATCGCCTTCACTAATAGTGTAACTTCTTGAGGGACCTGCAAGTTATTTTTCCGACAAATCTTTATAATTTGAAAGAATAATTGTTGCAGATTCATTTCTCCTAAACCTACACCATAAGTATTTTCTAATAACGGGGCCAATTCTTCAAAAAAAACAGCTTCATCCACCGGCCCAACTTGATGACATAACCGCAAAACCGCCCGACCAATTTTTTTAGGATGGTTTAAATATAAACAAGCCATCACTTCAGTAAGCTTTTGGATTGTATTATGATTCAAACGGCCCATCATACCGAAGTCCAGAAAAACCAACTGATATTGTGGATCATTCATCTTTTGACTTATAGCTGATTCAAAATCTAAAAGTAAATTACCCGGATGGGGATCGGCATGGAAAAAGCCGTCATCGAAGATTTGCTTGATAAAGTTTCGAACCAATAAACCCGCAATCTGTTTTTTTGTTGATTGAAACGCTTCTGACGATTGGTCTTTTTGTGGCTCTTCATGGAGAAATTCCTTGAGACTTATTCCTTTCATAAACTCCATCACCAGTAATTTTGGTGTAGTGTATTGCTGATAAAACTTCGGTACACGAATTACTTCCCAATTGTTATTTAATTGATAGAATTCTTGTCCATTTTCAGCTTCAATCAACCAATCCAATTCTTTTGACAATGAATTTTTGACTTCACGAAATGTTTCCTTAGGATCGATGACGGCAGCTTCTGGAAGGTATTTCATCAGCGGTAAGGCTTTGGCAAAAAGCGATAAGTCCAGATGAATTTCTTCTTTAATTCCTGGGTGCTGTACTTTGACTGCTACTCGTTCTCCGCTTTTTAAAATAGCTTGATGGGTTTGTCCCATTGAAGCTGAGGCAAAGGGGATTTCTTCAAAAGTCTGAAAAACTTCCTCCAAAGATTGTCCCAGCTCCGTTTCAACGACTTCCCGAACTGTTTCAAACGGGTCAATTTTCACGCTATCTTGCAATTTGCGCATTTCTGCAATGAATGCTGGTGTCATTATGTCTGTGCGCACAGAGAGCATTTGTCCGATTTTAATAAAGGTTGGTCCTAGTTGTTCAAAAGCTGTGCGTACTTTTTCCGGGTGTGTTTGTTTTGCCAAGTTTTGTAAAACGTTGTAGGAAAAAAAGACTTTGATAATTTCTCGTAGACGCGTACTGCCGCCTTTTTGTTTCTTTTTTTTAGTATCTTTTTTCGATGTTGATACTTGTGTCATAACCAGCCCTCCTTTTTTTATTGTAAAAAGCCAAGCATCAGACCGGCACCAATGCTCAGATGATTGCGTATTTTTCTTCATGAGGTTGCCTGTTCCACTCGGCGATCAGGAATCACCCACAAAACTAAAATAATAACATTGATTACCAGGACAAAATAAGGATGGAAAAAGTAGCCTAATAAAAGAGCAAGCACATTTAGACCAATTGATAGATAGGATTTTATATAGCGCTGAAACAAGTGACCTAAAGATGATTCTTTACCATTTGCACGAACGAGTTCTTTCATTAAGAACAAATAAACGACATTGCCTACTAAAATGACTGTTCCGTATGTAAGTTCAGGAGCTTGACTTGCTAAATGATCACCTACCCATGCAGTTGCAAATGGATATAAAGTTAAAACAAATATGAAAAAACTGTTCGCCCATAAAATACGCCCATTAACTTTTTTAACTAATTGAAACATATGGTGATGGTTGTGCCAATAAATAGCTAGAATCACAAAACTCATAATATAAATCAAAATCTTTTGCCTTAAATCAAAAAGTGCCGCCCAAGTATCTGCTTGCGGCTGATGCAATTCTAATACTAAAATAGTCATCACGATAGCAATTATCGCATCAGTAAAGGCTTCTAATCTCCCTTTGGTCATCTTATCGCTCCTTTTATGTAATTGTTACTTATTTTTGCAAAACTTACAGAAATAGACCGAAAATCAGTCTAGAGCACGAGGTTTATTTTAAGCATCTTTGCTATACTTATTCAAAGAATAAGGAAATGGGAGGATTGTTCTATGTTGAATCAACGCTCTATGCTAGTAAATATTTTATTAATTGTCGGCTTCTTTTTAGTTGCTGGTGCATTGTTAAGTATTGTTTTAGGTATTATCGGTAGTCTATTATGGTTTGCAATTAAATTTTTAATTCCCATTGCAATCATCGTCTGGTTAGTCCGGGTCATTTTCGGCAATAACCAACAAAATCCTCACTATCGCTAATAAAGTTTTCATAAACAATCTCAAAATCACTGCTTTCATTACGTGGATTATTTAAATTTAGAGCTCGGGAACCAGCTAAAAAAGACTGAATTCCCAAGCTCTTTAACTTTTTATTAGGACGATCGCTTAACGAAAGGCATAAACAATATGAGTAATGCCGTACAACATAAAATAAAAACCTACTAAAAAGCTTAGCGTAAGTGCAGAAGATAATGGATTGAAAAATAGTAAAATTCCTAAAATAACCCCTAACACATTTATGATAGCTGTAAACCAAAAATACCCGGTGCTGACTGAACGGGCCAAATCTAAGGTAAACAACCCAAAAAGTGAGTCTAAAATAAACCAAATGGCAAAGACAAACGGCAGAGCTGCCACGCCAATTGATAAATTAAATAAGAAATACACGCCGACAATAATATCAATCACACCGACAATTAAAGGTGCGTAAGCTTTATAACCAGTCAGCTCTTTCATACGATTACGTACAAAAATTTCAAAAACACCTTTAATAATAGCAAATATAGCAAAAACCACTACAATAGCAATTAAGTTGCCGGCAGGATTTTGAAAGGAAACTAAGGCTGTAAGTACAAAGAGAATCCCTAAAATCAGTGAACCCCAATCAGTTCCTTGTCTACTAGATTCATTCATGATTAATCACTTCTTTCTACAGTATTGATGACTTCTTCTTCATGGTACAGCGAATGAATTTGAACGTCAAACAATAACATAACGAAGTGAATATAAAGACTTTGCCTTGCTAAAATTGCTAGCGAAGTTCTGTCAATTGCTGCTATTTAGATTTTTTGAACATCGAACGAAAGGCTCGCTTGATTACACCAAAGAAGCTTTGCGATTGAATCATTCGTGCTGGTGCTATATATTCACGAATTGCACGCAGGACTTTTTTAGGCTCCTTGGAAGAAAAAGTAAATGTTCCATTACGCTTCGTTTGAATGGCATAACGTGGAATCCATCTTCCCTTAAGCATAACCGATGCGATAACGTAATCTACCTCTTCCCAAGGAATTTGAATATATTTTCTGGCGTCTCGCGAATTATAAAATTCAAATCCTTTATCGCCAATCATAATCTGTCCGTAATCTGTCAGGCCAGTAAAGGCCGTGGCATCAATAACTAAATCAACTTTTGTATTTAATGATTCTACCATCTTATCTTGCTCCATTCCTCATTCATTACGTTTATTATACGTGCCTTTCTCATGGGAAACAACGCTAAACACCATCCGTTAACATAAAAAGAAGGTATCGAACAAAAGCGCCAAAACGTTTTGTCCCACACCTTCCATCCACAGATAGACCAGGCTGGGACAAAAGTCAGATAGACAATGTCCCATTCCTTAAAATTATCGAAATAGCGAGATTTACAACGCAACAAGAGAAGCTTGCTCGTTTGCCTTAACATGCTCATCATCGTTGTTTTTATGAAATATCGGGATAATGAACGTTAAACTTAGCCACACTTTCTTACTGGAACGTTGTCCTTTACTGAAGGACTTACTTACAGCTAATTACTTGCGGCTCAACCTCTATCTACAACTTGCGGTTTTATTTTTATAGTAAGCCGATGACGTGTCCAACTACACCGACTACGAATAGACCAAGAATGATAACAATTGGGCTAACTTTTTTCTTCAATAACCACATGCATAAGAACGTTAACAATAAAGCAGCCAACCCAGGAATCAATTGATCTAAGTTATCTTGCAACGTAGTTACTTTTGTTGGAGATAAGGACAAGCCTTGGTTCACTTGGTCAAAGGCTTTATGCATGCCTTCACCGCCAGCTGGCAATTTATCCCATTCGATATAAGCGCCTTTGTCCAATTTTACTTCAGAGACAACCGGTAAGAATTTAATGGATACCCATCGTTGTACGAGAGCCGCTAAAACAAACATACCGAGAATTGAAGCGCCTTTAGTAATATCTTGCAACAAACCACCTGAAAGGTCTTCTGTGATTTTAGAACCAGCTTTGTAGCCAAATTCCTGAGTATACCACATAAATGCCCAACGGATTAAGTTCCAAGCAACGAAGAATAAGATTGGCCCTAAGATATTTCCACCTAACGCCAATGAAGCGCCTAAAGCGCCTAACATCGGACGAACAGTAAACCAGAACACCGGGTCACCGACACCGGCTAGAGGACCCATCATACCGACTTTAACCCCTTGAATAGCGACATCATCAACTGGCGCACCATTAGCACGTTCTTCTTCCAAGGCTAATGTAACACCTAAAATTGGTGAAGCAATATATGGGTGCGTGTTAAAGAATTCCAAGTGACGTTTTAAAGCTGCGGAACGTTCTTCTTTTGTTTTGTATAACTTTTTAATCGCTGGGATCATTGAGAAGGCCCAACCACCATTTTGCATACGTTCGTAGTTCCAAGAGCCTTGAATAAAGGTCGAACGCCATGCTACAGCTAATCTATCTTTTTTCGTTAATTGAATTTTTTCTGCCATTTTCTTTGCTCCTCCTTCAGAATTAGTAGTCATTTAAAATATCGCCTAATGGGTCGCTGGAGTTGCCGCCACCGTTTGAGTTAGATGAGCCGCCCATTTTAGACAAGTTCAAGTAGATAAGAGCTAATGCAACACCCAAAGCACCTAGTGCGATTAAAGTTAATTGAGTAATTGCTGCGACTACGAAACCGATAATGAAAAATGGCCATACTTCTTTTGTTGCCATCATGTTGATTACCAATGCGTAACCTACGGCAACTACCATACCACCACCGATAGCCATACCATCCGTTAACCAAGCTGGCATTGACTCTAAGAAATTACGGACTGTATCAGCTGGAATGAATAAAAGTGCTCCGGCTGGAATGGCAATCCGAATCCCTTGCATACATACAGCTAAAATGTGTAGCATTTCAACTGTTCTGATATTACCTTTTTCCGCAGCGGCATCCATCATGTGAACGATTGGCACAGCTAATGTACGAACAATCATTGTTAAGAACAAACCGGCTACAGCCAAAGGAATCGCAATGGCAATCGCTGAAGAAACACCTTTTACTCCTTGACCGCCTAACGCTAAAATAATTGCTGACGCTACAGATGCCAAGGCAGCATCCGGAGCAACTGCGGCACCGATATTCGCCCATCCTAAAGCGATCATTTGTAAAGAACCGCCTAAAACAATTCCTGCTTCCAAATTCCCTGTCACTAAACCGATTAAGGTACATGCTACTAATGGTTGATGGAATTGGAATTCATCCAAAATACCTTCCATACCGGCTAGAAAGGCAACTAATAATACTAAAATAATTGATATAACAGACATGATAAGCCTCCTATTTTGATTTATTTGCTGAATTACGCATTTGCTAATTCACTTTTTGCTTTTTTCAAGATTTCTTCCATGTTTGCTCTTGAGTCATTTGGTACTTTACGAACGTCGAATTTGATTCCTTTTTCTTTCAATTTTTCAAAGGATTCTACATCTTCATTACCCATAGATAATACTTTACTTACAACTACTTTCCCAACAGAGTGAGCCATTGAACCTACGTTTACTTCTGAAATGTCAACGCCGCCTTCAACAGCAGTTAAAACGTCTTCAGGATTTTCAAATAAAAGTAATGCTTTTGTATTACCAAAACGAGGGTCTTTGGCAACTTCAATCATTTTACTGATTGGTACTACGTTAGCTTTTACTCCTGGAGGAGCTGCTTGTTCAATTAAACGCTTACGTAAATCGTCTTTTGCAACTGCGTCAGAAACAACGATAATACGGTTTGGTTGAGTCGCTTTTGTCCAAGCAATAGCTACTTGGCCATGTAACAAACGTGAGTCAATTCGAGCTAAAACATATTTGATTTTGCCATCCCCGACTACTGTTCCTGGTGCCAAGCTACCTTTTGGTTGTGCATCTGTAGCAGCTGCTGCTATAGGAGCTTCAGCTGGTTCCAACTCTTCTGGTTTGATCCGAACGCCTTCTTTAGCTGTTCCTAGAATATGAGCTGCAATTTCTTGAGCTGATTCCATTGAAAAGCGTGAAGCATACGCTTCAATAACCATTGGCAAGTTCATGCCGGCTACGATTGCCCATTTGTCTTTATGTTCTTCAAATAAAGTGTTGGCTTGGTTAAATGGCGTGCCACCCCATAGGTCAACTAAGAATAGAACTTCATCTTGACTATCAAAAGATGCAATCGCCTCTTGCATTTTTGCTTTTACATCATCAGGGCCTTCACTAGGCATTAATGTTACTGCTTTAACATTTTCCTGTTCTCCAAAGATCATGGATCCAGATTGCAAGATGCCTTCAGCGAATTGCCCATGACTTGCTAGGATAATTCCTACCATCTCTATACCTCCTACAAAATTAAGATTTCTTTCTCATGACTTCCGTCAGCTAAAAATCACTTAACGTGAAACGGTTTCAATGTCATGCTTTTTCAAAGATTGCTGCTTACGTGATGACTTATTGACTGATAGGTGCTTATTTTCCTATCACATCCTTTCAATTGTTTTGGGGAAATAGTGCGTTTCCAAATATGTTAAATAAGAATTCGTCACTTTCGTTCGTTCTTCTTTAACAGCTCCATCAGATTCACTTGACTATCACCAGCAACTTTCCGAATCTCTAAGTCAATTCCTTGCTCAGCCAAAAAGTGAAATGCTGCTAAATCATAGTCATCAACTGCTACTGCATTGGTAATCATGCGCTTACCGCTAGCAAAACTCATACTGCCGATGTTTACTGATGTTAGCTTCACCCCGCCTTTCACAATTCGTTTAACGTCTTTAGGGCATGTGAAAAGCAGCATAACTCGGAAAGAATCAAATCGGTGATCAGGATAAATTTGTATCATTTTATTCACTGTGATGACATTTACCTTTACTCCCGGAGGAGCTGCTTGAATCAAGAGCGACTTTCTTAAGTTGTCTCGAGCTACATCATCACTAACAACCATAATACGGTTGACTTTGGTGAGTTTTGTCCAGACAGTCGCTACTTGTCCATGTATTAAACGATCATCAATACGGACGAGCCGAATATCCATCACCATTACGAATTTACCCCTTTACCGTCATTTCAAAAAATACACTCGATCAATAAGTGCATTAAAAATAGAATTTCGTCTTATATAAAGCAAGAACCATGCCAACTTTTGTGTATCTCTAAAAAAACGTGTAAAATCAATCCTTTTAAAGAATAACAATGGAAAAACGATACACTAAAATAGTGTATCGTTTTTTTCTGTATCGTTATAGTGTATCGTTATAGTGTATCAAACTCATCTGCTTCCGCTTGATTTGCTTGCGCATTACGGATTAATTGGATAATATAATACACTTCTAAAGATGGTAATTTCACTCGAAATGTTTCATCTAATTCAGTCACCGCTACTTTAATCGCTTGGTAATAAGGATCTTGTGGTAGCTTTTCGATTTCATCGGCAGGTGCTGTTAGTGTATCGTTGCGAATGACACGTTCTAACGCTCCAGCTAAATGAACAACTAAATTGATGAACACAGTATAATTAACCGGTGTCGGCAACGCTTGTTGAACAGTTTCAGCGAACTGCCACAATGGATCAATTACTTTTTTAGCATTGATAAAGGTAAAGCTTTGTTCAATATAATTAATACAAACGGCTTTCGCTGTCTCTTCGTCCAATTCTTCAATTTCTACGTTCATTTCACTATCCATCAACAACTGCGTAATAATAGCGTCTGCTTCGCCGGAAAAAAAGACTTCCATCGGAATATAAGGAGCCTCAATTTTAGGATCTGTAATTCCGGTTGCGGCAATAATCTCGTATTTTTTTTGTATTTCAGGCAATTGTTCTTTTACATCCGCAATTGAAAGAGGAATTACTTCTAATTCCAACTCAGTTTGTGGTGAAACAGATTCTTCAATCAATTCTTTCATTCGTCGTGCCGTTCCCTCACCAGAAGCGCAGATAGCAATCATCACTCGTTTTTTCCATGTAGGAACGTTTTTTGGTGCTCTTCCTTGCCGAATATCAGCATAGCCATGGAAGTTTTTCAGCGATTCATGAAGTGTATCCAAGCTAGTGTCAATTAAAGCTGTTTTTCTAGCTGTTTCTAAAACAATAGGTGTGGTCACCATATCCACAGTCCGTACCTCAATCCCTGTTTGGCGGACAATTTCTTCGGTAAATGTCCCCAATGAGCCCATATCGACTAAGAGAATCACACCATTTCCTTCATTTACCTGATAGACAGCTTCCACAATTTGACGATAGGCTTCTTTAGGCGGCATATCCAAAGGCATATCAACGCTGCTTAAATTATCTACTTTTAACAACTGCGATACGACTTGTACCATGCTACTTGCTGTACTATTACCATGTGCCGCTACCACTATTCCGATCCGACCAGCTCCTGGATTTTCCCTTAGTGAAATTAATAAGACGGCCAAATAGTAACTTTCTGATTCAGGAATTTCCATCTGATAGCTGTCTTCTATAATCGTTTTAATTTCTTTGGCTGTTTCAAACTCAAGGGGATAATCCAAAACCATGTTGCGGATATTTTCATTCAATGGATGATTAGGATTTTCACCAACTTGAATTCTTTTTAGAAAGGAACTGATATGCAGGCTCATAGCATACACAAAGTTAGGTTGAAATGAATAAGCTAGTTTATTGCGAGCAAAGTTAAAAATCCGTTTAGTCACATCAATAATCCGATGATCAACAATCTCAGCTAACTTATTTTCCGTATCAAAGGTAAACCCATGGTCTCTGTAAAAGGATTTCAAATGTACATTGATATCTGTAGTGATAAAGTTATTGATTACTTCCTGATCCAGCCCATCTGCTTTTAGCAAAGCGGCTTTATCTCCAATAATTTCATATAAATTATAAGGCAGTTCATAAGCATCTACTTGCATCGTTACCAACGACTCATTCGGAGAAACCACCATTTTGGGTTCCAAATATTTTGATAGCTCTGCTAATGCTTCCCGATCGCTAGCTAATTGCATAATTCCTTCTTTAATACTATCTGTTAATTCATCAATAGTTATGGTGAGTTCTTCTTGATCCATGTGATTTAAAAAGCCACGTGCTGTGACCAATTGGACATTTGATTTCAATTGTCCTACATTTCCATAAGAAACACTACCGATCAACGCTTTGACTACATCCTCTGATAAAGCAATGCGCCGCTGAATCCGTGAAGCTTCCATTGAGACCATTACTTTTAATAAATCTATTTTCTCCGTAGCTGGGCGGTCATTAAAGTTCGGTAATTGTATAATAATAGGAATTCGACGTACGAAAGTATTTAAAAGTGTCGAAGTTGGATTTTCTGTTGTAGCACAAATAATCCGCACATCTGCTTTACGACTTTTACCAGTTTCACCTAAACGAGAGTAAGTGCCATGATCCATGAAGTAAAAAATTATCTCTTGACCTTCCGGCGGCAAGCGGTGAACTTCATCCAGAAATAAAATACTGCCATCCGCTTCATGAATAATCCCGTCTTTGGCTTGAGTTGCTCCAGTAAAAGCACCTTCTGCATAACCAAACAAGTGAGACATCAACAATTCTGGATTATTGGCATAGTCAGCACAGTTAAAGACTACAAACTCTTTGTCAGCGGCAATCACTTGGTTAAGTTTTGCAAATTGGAACATCGCATGAGCAAAATATGTTTTTCCAGAACCTGTTGGACCGGTGATCAGACAGTTAAGTCCTTTAGGTGGGTATAAAATAGCTGCTTTGGCTTGTTCAACAGGTGTTTTCATACTGCCGGAGGAGCCAATAATTTTTTTGAAAATATCTTCTTGATCCGTTTTTTTCGCTACTTTTTGCGTATTGTTATTAGTAGCTGGTATCAGTGGCCGTTGTTTATCGACAAGACTTTTTTCACGATAGCTTTTCACGGGTTTCGTTAATGGCTGATGTTGAAATATCGTCTGCACGACGTATCTGACTGGACGACCTTCTGTTTTTCTTAATCGTCCTTCCCGAACTAATTGATTCAAGTCTTTACTAGCATTTGCTCGTTGAATTTCAAGAGCTTCTGAGACCTCTTGCGTAGTCACTCCCGCAGAGGAAGAAAAAGCGGCCGGTTCTAAGTCCGCCGTATGTCTTTTAACGTAATCGTAGATTTTTTCAATCCGTTTCATTTTATACTCTCCCTCAAAACGATACACTAATTATTCTTATCATACAGTGCATTTAAAAAAAAATAAAATAAAAACATTATCATTAAAAAGTCATATGTTTCACATGAAACATATGGTTAAAAAATTTCTTTTTAAATAAAAACCGACATTTATTTTTCAATAATTGCTTTTCTGAAAAACATTGAAACTCCTTGAAAATTATAGGGTTCCTCGCTATAATGCAAAGAGATACAAGAATACTATAAAAGTGAGGAAAATAATTGATTACTGTTAATGATGTAAGTTTACAATTTCCAGACCGCAAATTGTTTGATGAAGTAAATATCAAATTTACACCTGGCAACTGCTATGGTTTAATTGGCGCAAATGGTGCTGGGAAATCTACGTTTCTTAAGATTCTAGCTGGTGAGATTCAGCCTACAACTGGTGTAGTTGCTTTAGGTCCAGATGAACGACTAGCCACTTTGAAACAAAATCACTTTGATTATGAAGAATATACTGTCTTAGAGACGGTGATTATGGGACACAAACGTCTATACGAAGTTATGAAAGAAAAAGACGCTATCTACATGAAAGCAGAGTTTTCTGATGAAGACGGCATTCGCGCCGCAGAATTGGAAGGCGAATTTGCAGAATTAGATGGTTGGGAAGCAGAACCCGAAGCAGCTGTTTTATTACAAGGCTTAAATATTCCTGAAGAACTTCACAATCAAACAATGAGTGAATTAACTGCCGGTCAAAAGGTAAAAGTACTGTTAGCTCAGTCCCTTTTCGGTAAACCAGACGTTTTGCTTTTGGATGAACCTACCAACGGTTTGGATACTCGTTCGATCAATTGGTTGGAAGAGTTTTTAATAAACTTTGACAACACAGTGATTGTTGTTTCTCATGACCGTCATTTTTTAAATAAAGTCTGTACTCACATGGCGGATTTAGACTTTGGAAAGATCAAACTTTACGTTGGTAACTATGATTTCTGGTTAGAATCCAGTCAGTTAGCAGCCAAACTTCAAGCAAACGCCAACGCAAAAAAAGAAGAACAAATTAAAGAACTACAAGACTTTATCGCTCGTTTTAGCGCAAATGCATCTAAGTCAAAACAAGCGACTTCCCGTAAGAAAATGCTGGAAAAAATCACTTTAGAAGATATTCAACCTTCTTCCCGCCGCTATCCATTTGTAGGCTTTACTCCTGAACGGGAAATCGGCAACGATTTATTGCAGGTTAAAAATGTCTCCGTTACAATTGATGGCAAAAAAATCTTAGACGATATTTCTTTTACGTTAAGTAAAGAAGATAAAGTAGCATTTATTGCAAATTCTGATATTGTAACAACCACTTTGTTTAAAGTAATCATGGGAGAAATTGTTCCGGATACAGGCTCCGTACGCTGGGGCGTCACAACTACTCAAGCATATTTGCCTAAAGATAACAGTAAAGAATTTGCCAGTGATATGACAATTTTAGATTGGCTGCGGCAATTTGCCAGCAAAGAAGAAGATGACAATACCTTTCTCCGCAGTTTCTTAGGTCGAATGCTTTTTTCCGGTGAAGAAGTTTTAAAACCAGTGAATGTATTATCCGGCGGCGAAAAAGTCCGCGTAATGTTATCGAAAATGATGTTATCCAAAGCGAATGTATTAGTCTTGGATGATCCCACGAATCACTTGGATTTAGAGTCAATTACTGCGTTAAACGATGGTTTAGCTGCGTTTACCGGTTCAATTTTATTTGCTTCCCACGACCACCAATTTATTCAAACATTGGCTAATCGCATTATTGCTATTTCCAATAAAGGCGTCATTGATCGTGCGGAAACAACATATGATGAATTCTTAGAAAATAAAGAAATTCAAATACAATTAGAGCAACTATTTACGATTGAATAAAAGCAGAAAGAAGCAAAAGCATTTCTTGTTTTGCTTCTTTCTTTATTTCATCAAATCAACCGCGTTTTTTCCCAAAAGAAAAAAGAGCAATACAGCCATAACCTGTATGACTGGTAATCGTAGGACCCAAAGGATAAAGCAAAATATCCGCCACCTGAACTTCTTTTAAAAGAAGTTCTTTAACGCTCTCTGCATCTACTTGCGCACCAGCATAAGCAATTAATAACGTTTGATTCGTTGGATTTTCAATTCCTATAACGGTTTCCGCTACGATTTTTGTTAAAGCTTTCTTACGTCCTCTTGCTTTTCCTGCAGCTTGTAATTTCCCATCCTGGTCAATACGAATGATTGGCTTAATATTCATCAAGCCACCGACTGCGGCAGCTGACTTAGAAATACGACCACCACGTTCTAAGTATTTTAAGTCATCAACGGTTACCCAAGAATGAAGCTGCATTTTTAATTCTTCAATTACAGCCACAACTTCCTTTAATGTATAGCCTTGTTTTTTTAAATAAATTGCTTTTCTAACAAGTAAACCTTGACCCAAACTAGCAGCTTTAGTATCTATTACTTGAATTTCTGCCGCTGGATATTCTTCTGTTAATAAAGCTACTGCTTGTACTGCGCTATGATAAGAACCACTTAATCCAGAAGAAAAAGCTAGATACACTACAGGGATTTGCTTTTCGACAAAAGGACGAAAAAATTCACGATAGCGTCCTACATTGACTTGTGATGTGGTTGGCATGCTGCCACTTTTAATTTTTTGTAAGAAAGTTTCGTAATTAAATGTTTCCCCCAAATCATCTATTAATTCCTGACCTTCCAACTCAATCGTCATACTGATAAAAGGAACATCTTCCTCTCTTAAATATGTATAAGGCAAATCACAACATGAATCCGTCACTATTTGGTACATTTTCTACTCCTCCTTTTTCGATACTTAATTTTACCATAAATTTGTTTATAAAAAACAAAAAGAAAAAGCTTAGGACTAAAGAAAGCCCCAAGCTCTAAAATATAACGTAAGGAGACCGAAGGAGGAAAGCAAGGAGGAGCATCCCTCTTTGTAGCAAAGGTTCGAACGAGGAAAATCATAAATACCTTTTACCCACTGAATATCAAACCTTTAAACAAGAAGTGCAACAATTACAGGAATCAATGACTACTACATTTTCCTCCACTATTCATCATTTACCCGGACGCCTGAACAACCCTTAGTAATTACAGGCTATACTAAGGATAGCTAACTTGAAAAGCTTATTGCTGAGCTAAGCTCTGCTAGCTTCATGTCTTCGTCTATTTTAAATTTGTGCCCACACACTTTCTAACACATTGGTTTGGCTACGGTCTGGACCAACAGAAAATGTTGAAATACGTACACCGACTAATTCTGAAATACGGTGAACATAATTGCGAGCATTCGCTGGTAAATCAGCTAATGTTTTACAATTAGTAATATCTTCTGACCAGCCTGGCAACTCTTCATAAACCGGTTGGCAGCGGCTTAATTCTTTCAAACTTGCCGGATAGTGGTAAATTAGTTCACCATCTAGTTCATAAGCTGTACAAATTTTTACTGTTTTCAATCCACTTAAAACATCGATAGAGTTTAATGACAAATTAGTAATTCCTGACACGCGTTTTGAATGGCGCATAACTACTGAATCAAACCAACCGACACGACGGGGACGTCCTGTTGTTGTTCCGTACTCTTTGCCGATGCGACGAATTGTTTCGCCGGTTTCATCAAATAATTCCGTTGGAAATGGACCATCGCCTACTCGAGAAGTATATGCTTTACAGACACCTACTACTTTATTAATTTTTGAAGGACCAACACCGCTACCGATAGTAACACCACCGGCAACCGGATTAGATGATGTAACAAACGGATATGTTCCTTGATCGATATCTAACATAACGCCTTGTGCGCCTTCGAATAGGACACGTTTTCCTGCGTCTAATGCATCATTTAAAATAACGGATGTATCTGTAACATATTGCTTAATTTGTTGCCCGTATCGGTAATATTCTTCGAAAATATCATCAAAATCAATTACTTCACTGTCAAACATTTTCACGAATTGACGATTTTTTTCTTCTAAATTAATACGTAGTCGTTCTTCAAATATTTCTTTATCTAATAAGTCGGCAATACGGATGCCTACCCGAGCTGCTTTATCCATGTATGCCGGGCCGATCCCTTTAATCGTTGTACCGATTTTGTTTTCGCCTTTGGCGTCTTCTTGTAATTGATCTAATTTAATATGGTACGGTAAAATAACGTGGGCACGATCGGAAATACGCAAATTATCCGTTGAAACATTGTGTTCCTTCAAATAAGCTAGTTCTTTTACCAAGGATTTTGGATTAACTACAACTCCGTTACCTATTACACTGATTTTTTCTTTATAAAAGATTCCAGAAGGAATTAAATGCAACTTATAAGTTACACCGTTAAATTTAATCGTATGTCCTGCGTTATCTCCACCTTGATAACGAGCGATAACTTCGGCATTTTCACTTAAGAAGTCCGTGATCTTTCCTTTACCTTCATCGCCCCATTGCGTTCCAACTACTACTACTGATGACATGCGAACACCTCGTTCTGAATTATTTTGTCCTGAATTATTGTATCAGCAAATGAAGCAGCTTTCAACCATAAAAATCGAATATTATTTTTTATAAAAAAAACAAATGTCCCAAAAAGCGAACTTTATTTATATTTTTATAAAAATGATATTTAAAAACCGAACTTTGTTGATCGTTAATTTTTAGTTCGTATCTTTACTAAAAAAACACAAACCAAAAATGAAGCGCCCCCCTTAGTGTTAGCTTTTTAGTCTAACTCTCAGAGGTCGCTTCAAAATCCGAACGTTTCTCAACACAATTGAATAGATAGTTAGCTAATACTAACATAAAATGACATAGAAAAAATCCACAAAAGTAAATAAATCATGGCACGATGTACAGCACTAAGTAGAGGACACTGAACGGAAAGTGGAAGCCAAGCACGTCCAGCATGTGGCGGAGGTTCTCGAAGATATAG
>Ga0256408_1000801_pt1 | contig 19712 bp, 17 predicted proteins | sample PhyAR1_FD_185998 | JGI IMG/M metagenome (GOLD analysis project Ga0256408, IMG submission 185998) | Leaf surface microbial communities from alfalfa plants in UC Gill Tract Community Farm, Albany, California, United States - DLSL A.R1 | ecosystem: Host-associated > Plants > Phyllosphere >...
GCTTTGGGCAGGGAGGTTGGCGGCTGTTTGGTTCATGTCAGCAACCATAGTCTCATCGACTAAATGAATGACTAACTCTTTGGTAGCTAGAATGTTTTGAGCCGTATCCTTAGGCTTACAATTAGTACGTACAACAGAAATCGTTACTAAGGGAATAGCACTAGCGACTACGTTGAAAAAACTAAATGGCGCTGCATTCACCGTTTCGCCAGCTGCATTTTGTGTGGTAACCCAAGCGATCGGACGTGGCGTAATACTTCCTGTTAAAAACTTATACGCAACTTTTGGCGTTAACTCTTGGCTCTTATAATGAATCATGGTCATCGATCTCCTAAATTAGGCTATTTTCTAGGCGTGTTTGCATCAGAAGTGTCGAAAGGACGTATAAAAGCTTCGACTTTTTCACGACGTTTCTCCAAAAATGGCGGTAAGGAAAGGGCTTCTCCAGCATGCTCATAGCTTTCATCTTTAAAAAAGCCAGGTCCATCCGTTGCCAATTCAAATAAAATATGGGGCGCTGCTAAGAAATATTCTGATTTAAAATAAAAGCGTTCTATAAAACCGGAGTTGGGCAACTCCAAACGATTAATTTTATCAATCCAGTAACGCAAAGCTTCTTCATCAGTAACCCGTAATGCCAAATGATGTACATTACCGTAACCTTCTCGGGCAGCTGACAAATCGGTACGATGCTCAACAATGATGCTGGCGCCATTGCCACCGTCACCGACTTCGAATAAATGAAAGCTGCCTTGGGCATCTACTAAACGAAACCCTAAAACATCAGTTAAAACCAGTTGCATCTGTTCATAGTTAGCGATCGTTACAAAAGCCGGACCTAAGCCAACAATGGCGTGTTCTCCGGGGATATTTGCATTTTTCCAAGGGAAACCAGAAGCAACCCCAGTAATACCTTCATCGGAAATCAATTGGTAGCGTTGATTATCAAAATCTTCAAATTCCACGTAGCTTCTGCCAAACCTTTCCTGAATTTCACCGTGAGTCACATGATAGTCATTAAAACGAGCTACCCAATACGCTAGTGTTGTGTCATTTTTGACACGAAAAGCTATGCGAGAAATCGTATTTGTTCCTTTTTTTCCTTTTGGTATTCCGGGAAAATCAAAAAAAGTCATGTCAGTTCCCGGCGTTCCCTGATCATCAGTAAAATATAAGTGATACGTTTCAATATCGTCTTGGTTAACAGTTTTTTTAATTAAACGCAAGCCTAAAATGTCAGAAAAAAAGTGATATATTTTTTCTGCACTGGAAGTCATGGCAGTTACGTGGTGCAGGCCTAAAATTTGTGGGTTCATTAAAAATTCCTCCTTACAGCAAGTGAAGTGGTAAATATCCTAAACTATAAAAACTTACTAAAAGTAAGTATAAAAGATCCAGTATTGATTTGCAAAGAAAAAGCGTTGATGTTTCACGTTGTTAATTTTAGTTGCAATCTTGAGCGAAGCGGTTTATAATAACAACAAATAGAAAATCTTGCGCAAGTATCGCCGGATATTTGCATCAAAGTGTTAATAATCATCTCTTAGGCCTTAGACAGAGATGATTGTTGGCACTTTTTTATTTTTAGGAGGGATGGCAATGCGTAAAGCATGGTTGAAAGTAGTAGTTGGTGCATTATTTGAAGTTGCTTGGGTGATTGGAATGAAGTACAGTACTTCCTGGTGGGAAATCGCTGGGACGATCATAGCGATTTTTATCAGTTTTTATGCGTTGATTAAAGCTGGAGAAAGATTGCCAGTAGGCACGGCTTATGCAGTGTTTGTTGGGTTAGGGAGTGCCGGTACGATTTTAGCAGATACTTTTTTATTTGGTGCTTCTTTCCACATCAGTAAACTGATTTTTCTACTGACTTTATTAATTGGCGTCATCGGCTTAAAAATGGTGACAGAATCGAATAATACGAAGGAGGAAGAGCAATGAGTTGGGTTTATTTAGTGGTCGCTGGCATCTTTGAAATGTTTGGAGTAGGAACCATCAAGCGCTTTACTGAACGTAAAAATTTAGCTTCAATGCTTCTCTTGTTCTTGACTTTTGGCGGTAGTTTTTTCTTTTTGTCTCTTGCTTTGAGTCAATTGTCAATGGGAGTCGCTTACGCTGTTTGGACTGGAATTGGAACAGCCGGCGGTGCTATTTTAGGCATTGTATTTTATGGTGAGTCTAATAATCCACGACGCTTATTATTTATCTTATTGATTATTGTGTCGGTCATGGGTTTAAAAATCGTAGGCTGATAAAAAATTACAGAAAGGGAGCCAAGCGTAACAAATGCGTAGCTAAGGCTCCTTTCTTTTAGTACATAAAAAAATAGTGTGTTTTATAGGAATAAGGGACTTTGTACAGAGTCGTTCAACGAAATATAAAGAGCAAGCCTGTTGAATACGCTTTAAGTTGTTGATCAGCTGTGCTTTCGCTGGATACTGATATCTAATGACGGCACAGCTATAATTTTTAACTAAGAAAATGCTGTTTTGTTGAAAGCTTAGCGTTTGCTCTGGCCTCTTTCTGTTTTTGTTGCGAATTGTCAACTACTGACTTTTTGCGCTGTTCGGTGTGAGTGCGAACATGATTGTAGACGGTAGAGACAGACAAGTCACTTTTTTTGGCAATTTCTGCTACCGATAATGTGGTATGCTCGTATAAATTAAGAGCTTTCTTGCTTTTTTGCGTGGCGGACATCCTAATTGTTTGCCATTTTCTCGAGCAGCTGCTAGTCTGGCCATTACTCGTTTTCTAATTAATTCTGCTTCCATTCCTGCAAATGCCCCCGTCGCCGTAAAAAAGAAACGTCCCATTGCAGTCGAAGGATCAATGTTATTTTGGATGCTGACGAATTGAATAGTATCTTTTTCAAATCTTTCTAATAAATTCAACAATTGCTTTGTGCCATATGCTAAACGATCCAATTTAAAAATGACAAAGGTGTCCCCGGGTTTTAGTCGTTTCAAGGCTTTATTCAGCTCCGTACGCGTGGTGTTACGGCCGCTTCCTTTTTCCTTATAAGTGTAGTCGACTTCGTAATGGTCCAAAGCATTCTGTTGTGAATCAAATTTTTGCTGCTGCGTGCCAATACGCATATAACCAATGATGTAATTGAACGAACACTCCTAACTATAAAAATAAATTTTTTTCTTTATATTTCGCTTAAAAAAAGAGAAACAACAATAAGTAAAAATTTTCAAAAAAGGTATTAAACAATAAATGACTATGTAATAAAAACATAATATTTTTTTTGGAAATTGATTTATAGTGTATTGAGAAAAAACTACTAGAATTATCCAATAGAAAAAGCTTTTTAAAGCTATGAATTTAATCAAAAGTTAGAATGCTCTTTAAAGCGATTTTTTTTTTAGAACATCTCCGTGGCTATGGTATAATTTAAAAAAAGCAGAATGAAACTTGAGAGAAAGATTGCTTCTTAAGTTTTTGTTTAAGAAAAATTTAAAGCAATTGTTGAATAGAAGGAGACGTTTTTGTGGGAAAAAAATATTCATCAACATACGAAGTAGCCTACTATGATGCAGATATTACTGGCTCTATGAAGATTCCATCAATGCTAGCGGTCGTTATAAAAACTTCAGAGGATCAAAGCGATTTACTTAATCGAGATGCCGCCTACATTGCTGATTTTGGTTTAGGCTGGGTGATTACGAATTATGAAATAGTGATTACGCGTTTACCAAAAGTAGGCGAAAAATTAACCATTACTACACAGGCGATGTCATACAATAAATATTTTTGTTATCGTCATTTTTGGATCCACGATGAAGCCGGCAATGAATGCGTATTTATCAAGTCGACATTTGTCTTAATGGATAAAGTGAATCGTAAGATCAGTACCGTTTTGCCAGAGATTATTGAGCCTTTTGAGTCAGAAAAGGTGACAAAAATTTATCGCAACCAAAAAATTGAAAAAGTAACTGCTGGCGATTTTTTAGTCTATCGGGTCCGTTTTTTTGATATTGACGGCAATCAACACGTGAACAATGCCATTTATTTTAACTGGATATTGGACGTTTTAGGCTATGATTTTTTGACTAAATATGAACCTACTAACATTTTGGTGAAATTTGATAAAGAAGTGGAATATGGACAAGAAGTAGAAAGCCATTTTGAAACCATCACAGAAGAGGGCCAATTGAAAACACGGCACGAGATTCGGATGTCCGGGCAAACCTATTGTGAAGCCAACATTGATTGGAAGCTACGATCAAAATAAAAGGCTGTATTAAAACACCATCATTAAAAAAGGAGGAAGCAGGATGATTCGCATCGGCTTAACATCATTTAGCGAGCATGAGACGTTGACAGGGAAAAAACGTTCGACTTTATATGAATACGCTAGCCACTTACCGTTAGTTGAAATGGACACGGCGTATTATGCCATTCCCCGCAAGGAAAATGTGGCAAAGTGGGTGGAAGCTGTACCGGATAATTTTCGTTTTGTTATGAAAGCCTATAGTGGCATTAGTGGTCAAGGGGACTGGCAGCCTTACTATGAAAATGAGACTGAAATGGTATCCGCTTTTTTGGACCATATGGAGCCGTTGATTCGCTCAGGAAAATTATTTGCTTTTTTAGTGCAGTTTTCCGGGACATTTAGCTGTACCAAAGAAAATGTTGCTTATCTTACGAAAATCCGTCGTTGGTTTAAGAAATATCCGGTAGCGATAGAATTGCGAAATAGTTCTTGGTTTCATGAGGATCATCGCAATCAAATGTTGCAGTTTATGAAAAATAACCGTTTCTCACTGGTAATTGTCGATGAGCCGCAAATAGCCACTAATCCTGTGCCGTTTTATCCATGCGTTACCAATGACCAATTTGTCCTTTTTCGTTTTCATGGTAGAAATGCAGCAGGTTGGTTGGCCAATGACAAAGATTGGCGGAAAAAGCGCACGCTTTATCGTTACAATTCAAAAGAGCTGGAGGAATTGCAGCAAGGAGTTCAACAAGTAATGGCTTCTACCAAAGATGTTGGTATCATCTTTAACAATAATTCTGGCGGCGATGCGGCTGATAATGCGCTCCAATTCCAGCAGTTACTAGGAATACACTATGATCAGTTAAACCCAAAACAAATGGACTTATTTTAAAAGGAGAATCATGATAAAAGCTGTATTTTTTGATATTGATGGCACCTTAGTAACTAAAAATGCGCACGCATTGGCTTCCACGAAAGAAGCAATTAAACAACTGCATCAGCAAGGAATCGTCTGCGGAATTGCGACCGGGCGTGGTCCAGTTCGCTTAAACCAACAAGTGGATGAAATGAATTTTGACGTCTTCGTGTCTTACAATGGCCAATTTGTCTACACTTGTGAAAAAGAAGTATTACGTTCTGAAAGTTTTAAGCCGGAAGTGTTACAGGAAATTGTGGCTTTTTCGGACACTTTCCGCCGGCAAACTATGTTTGGAAGTGCTACCAGAGTAGAAGGCAGCTCTTTGATGCAGGCCGGCCAGCGAAAATGGGTCAAACAACTGATGCGTTTTTTCCCGCAAAGAATTCCTGTGGCTTGGATCAAAAAGTTTTTGTCAGCCATTCAGCGAAACGATTGTCGGTATGAAGAGTTATCCATTCTGAAAGAGCCGATTTTTCAATGTGTTATGTTGAGTCCAGTGGCGGAAACAGAGGAATTACGTGCTTTTTTTCCTAAATGTCATCTTACGCGCTCCAATCCGTACACAGTGGATATTATCCCAAAAGGCGGTTCAAAAATTGTAGGGATCCAAGCTTGTTTAGAACATTACCAATTAACGCTAGAGGAAGTAATGGTTTTTGGCGATAGCTGGAACGATTATGAGATGATTCAACAGGCAGGAATTGGTGTGGCCATGGGCAATGCGGACCCGGAATTGCAGGCAGTTGCTGATTATATCACTGATACCAATGAAAAAGATGGTATTTTTAAAGCGTTACGTTATTATCGTTTAATTTAAAATGGAGGCAAGAAAATGACAGATACAAATAATCCGTACCAAATGGTAGGAGAATTTCATGAAACGTTTAGCCCAAAGACAGTCAGTGAGCCCACCGCTTTTCCTCCGGAAGCAGCTGCTTTTCGGGCTGAATTTAAAGTAGAGGAAATAGTAGAATTTTTATACAGCTCAGCTTATAACGATCATGAAAAATTTCAAGAGTTGGTAAGTGGTTTAAAAAAAGCGGTGGATCAAGCGCAAGCTAAAATATTAGCCAAGGAAAAACCGGTTACTGATCCATTGGTGGAAGAAGTCGATGCGTTAGTTGACTTGCTGTATTTTACGTATGGTTCATTTTATTTAATGGGCGTAGATCCAACGAGGCTGATGGAAATTGTTCATCAAGCCAACATGGGCAAACTTTTTCCCGATGGCAAACCTCATTATCATCCAGTGACGAACAAAGTATTAAAACCCGATAACTGGGAACAAGACTTCGCCCCGGAAGCCAAAATAAAAGCCGAACTAGTCAGACAAATCCAACAAGCTAGCAAAAAAGGTTAACTGAAATAACAATACGAAAAGAAAAACTTGCAATGGCTAATTCGTTGCAAGTTTTTTTAGGGTTATTCTGGACTGTTGAAAAATGTTTGATACAGCGCTTGAATAGCTTTTTTTTCTTGTTCTTGGCGAATACCAAACATAATGCTTACTTCCGAAGAGCCTTGATTGATCATTTCCAAGTTGATTTGTTGTTGTGCCAAGGCAGCAGTGCTGTCAGCCGTTACCCCGATGCGCTGTCTCATGCCTTCACCGACGATCATAATCATGGAGAGATTGTGTGTAATTCGTAATTCATCTGGCGACAGTTCAGCTTCAAGTCGTTTCATCAACGTCGCTTCGATTTCCGGCGTGAGTTGTCGTTCTCGCAAGACAATGGAGATATCATCAATTCCAGAAGGCATATGTTCATAACTTAAGGCGAGTTCTTCCAATATTTGCAAAATACGACGCCCGAAACCAAGTTCTCGGTTCATCAAATATTTGCTGATGTAGATACTGGCAAAGCCTTGATCGCTGGCAATACCTACTACCGGATCGTTTTTAACGGTTCTGGCGGTTGTGATCAAAGTGCCGGGATGCTCCGGATTATTGGTGTTTTTAATCACAACGGGAATATTGGCACGATAAGCTGGCATCAAGGCTTCATCATGCAATACGGCAAAGCCGGCGTAGGCTAACTCGCGCATTTCCCGATACGTTAACTCTGTAATCGTTTTAGGTTTTTTTATGATGCCGGGATGAGCGACATAAATACCATCGACATCCGTAAAGTTCTCGTAGCAATCGGCTTTGACACCAGCAGCTACGATAGCGCCGGTAATGTCGGAACCACCACGAGAAAAAGTACAAATTTCGCCGGTTTCAGTAGAGCCGAAAAAGCCAGGGATGACTAAGACATCGTTTGTGTGCTGATAACGTTGAATCGCCGCGAGAGAAGATGACAAAATACGGGCGTTGCCCGGTTCATCTGAAACGATCAGACCGAGGTCTTGAGGACTGATGTAGCGAGCGGATAAACCTTGTTGTCTGAGGAAAGCAGCCACTACTTTAGCGTGATTGTCCTCGCCACTGGCTAAAAAGGCGTCAAAAAGATGTGGATTGTCTGTTTGCGGCAACGTTGACAGCCGGCGAATTGCTGCTTCTATCTCACTTAAAACACCTTTGTGGATTGCTAGTTCATCAAAAAAAGCTTCATAGCGGGCGACAATCGCAGCAATCAATGGTGCAGTTTCTTGTTGAGCGACGTAAGCTTGATAGTAAGCGATCAATAAATCAGTCACTTTGGTGTCGTCAGCAAAACGTTTACCAGGAGCGGAAACAACGATGAATTTACGACTAGTATCAGTCTTGATAATATGTCCAACTTTTTGTAACTGTGTTGCTGATGCTAAAGAACTTCCGCCGAATTTAACAACTTTCACTTTTTCCACTCCCAATTCTCATCAATCTTTCACGATATATATTAGTAAAAGGATACCGAAAAATGACGGGAAGTTCAATCATTTCTGATAGATTTTTTGGCATTTTTCAAATAACTTTCAAATTTCCGCTTCATTTTCTTTCAAGACTTTGGTAGACTGGATAACTGTGACCTGTGACAGAAGAAATGAAGGAGTTAGTGCATGAGCTCAACAAAATTTACCACAGTAGTGTTTGATATGGACGGTGTCATCGTCGACAGTGAAAAATTTTACTATCAACGTCGGTTCAATTTTTTGCAAGAACATGGTTTATTTATTGATAAAATTCCATTGCCTGAACTAGTCGGAGCAGATATGCGTTCCTTGTGGCCTAAAATCGCCGCCGTTAATAATGTCGCTTTGGACATTCCGTTTATGACACAACAATACGTGGAATATAAAAAACAACATCCTTTAAATTATGAAAAGTTGCTTGCCAAAGATACCAAACGTATTTTGCAATACTTAAAACGTCAACACTACAACATCGGTCTAGCTTCTTCTTCTACGATGACGGCGATTCAAGAAGTCTTAACCGTCGCTGGTATCGAACCTTATTTTGACGTGGTCGTCAGTGGGGAAGCCTTCGAAAAGAGTAAACCAGCTCCAGATATTTATCAGCACGTATTAACAACACTGGCAGTCAAGCCTAGCGCTTGTTTAGCCATTGAAGACTCTGAAAAAGGCATTCAATCAGCTAAAGCAGCCGGGCTGACCGTCTGGGCGATGCGTGACCGTCAATTCGGCATGGATCAGCGCCACGCCGACGATTTGATTGAAGAACTGGCTGATATTTGTAAGAAATTAGAAGAATCAGCGGATCGGAATCTTTAAATAGCTTTTAAGGATTATTTTGTTTGGAATATTTAGTAAAAATTTTATAATTAAATAGTGAATGATGGCTGAATTTGTGCTATAATTTTCTGTAGGTGTTTTTAAGATTATTAATAAAAAAAATAGAGCAGAGTAGAATTTTATATAAAGGTTAAAAACAAGTTTGCTTTCATAAATAGAGAGATAGAAATCATCGGAGGAGCAATAATGAAGAATAATTGGATTATTATCTTAGTACTGGCGATCATTATCATTGCCGCCGTCTTGTATTTGATTGGCTACTTTATGCGTAAGAAGAATCAAGAGCAATTAGACAAGCTTGAAGAAAGAAAAGAAGCACTGTTTGATTTGCCGATTTTTGATGAAATTGACGACATCAAAAAAATGCATATGGTCGGGCAAAGTCAAAATACCTTCCGAGAATGGAACCAACGCTGGGTGGAGATTTCGACTAGTTCCTTTGCTGAACTTGAAAGCCAAATTTATGAAGTTGAAAGCCTTAATGAAACATTTCGTTTCATGAAAGCCAAAAAAGCTGTCAGTGAAGCAAACCAAACGATGGATGATATGGAAGCAGAAGTCGAAGTCATTCGTAATGGTTTGAAAGAATTGCGTGAAAGTGAAGAACGCAACTCTCTTGAAGTCCAAAAGGCTTTGGATGTTTACGAAGAATTGAACAAACTACTTCAAGAAGAAAAAGAAAGCTTTGGACCTGCTTATTCTGAATTAAAGAAACAAATCAAAAATATTGAAATAGAATTTACCCAGTTTGTCACTTTGAATACCTCCGGTGATCCGATTGAAGCGCGAGAAGTATTAGAAAATGCGGAACGCCATACTTATGAACTGGATGACTTGATGAAACGCATTCCGCCGATGTATGAAGAATTAAATCATACCTTCCCGGAACAACTTAAAGAAATTGAAGAAGGCTACAAACGTTTAAAAGCCGACAAATATGTTTTTCCTGAACAAAACTTTTCTGAAGAAATTGCTCGGGTTCAAACTCGGGTTAAAAATTCAATGGCTGATTTAGAAAAGACTGAAGTTGCTGCTGTTGAAGTCGCTAATCGTGATACAGCCAATGATATCGATGCTCTTTATGAAGTGATGGAGCGAGAAATCAATGCGAAAAAATACGTACTTTCCAATCAAAAAGTAGTAGGCGATTATATCGCTCACGCTTTGAAGAATAACCGTCAATTAATGATCGAACTGGATCATACCTCACAAAGTTATACGTTAAACCACAATGAAGTTGGCCGATCAAGAGGCTTCCAAACCGAAATCGAAGAATTGATCCGTCGTTACGAAGAAGTTGAACCAAAATTGAAAGATCATACGATTCCATATTCAGAAGTGCAAGCTTTCTTTAAAGACTGTTACAAGATTTTGGATGATATTGAGAATCAACAATTAGAAATCGATAATTCATTAAAAGACTTGCGTAAAGGTGAAAAAGTCGCTCAAGAAAAAGTCGATCAATATGAATTCCGTATTCGCAGCTTGAAACGCTACGTAGAAAAACAACGCTTGCCTGGTTTGCCAGCGGAATATTTAGAGTTCTTCTTTGTAGCAACAGACCGTATTGAAGAATTAAGCAAAGCATTGAACAAAATCCGGATTAACATCGATGAAATTACTCGTTTGTGCGATCTATGTAATGAAGACTTAGATCTTTTAGAGAAGAAAACTCAAGATTTAGTCAATGCAGCAGCTTTAACGGAACAAATGATGCAATACGCTAACCGTTACCGTCATACTCACGAAAACATTCGGACATCATTGGAAAGAAGCATGCAGCTTTTCTCAAAAGATTACCAATATCAAGATGCACTTGATGAAATTGGCACGGCTCTTGAAAGTGTGGAACCAGGCGCATTCAGAAGAATTGAAGATATCTACTTCAAAAATTTAAACACAGCAATCTAACTATATGAAGAGTGGACCGAGACATTTGTCGTTTTGGTTCGCTTTTTTTGATAAAAGTCAGTGGTTATCTGTAGTTGAACTCACTATAGAGAAAGTATATAATGGGAAGGAATTTTAAAAGAAGAAGGGGCAAACATGATTTATTTTGATAATAGCGCCACCACACCGATTTACCCACAAGCACTAGATGCTTATGTAAAAACAAGTCAACGGATTTATGGGAATCCTTCAAGTCTCCATGATTTAGGCAGCCAAGCTCAGCGTTTGTTACAACAAGCTCGTAAGCAAATTGCTGATTTAATTGAAGTAGCCGCCAATGAAATTTATTTTACAAGCGGCGGAACAGAAGGGGACAATTGGGTATTAAAAGGCACGGCTCTTGAAAAACGTGTCTTTGGCAATCACATTATTATTTCTGCTGTAGAACATCCAGCTGTAACTGAAACGGCAATGCAATTGGCTCAGCTAGGTTTTGAGCTCTCTTATGCACCAGTTGATGAAAACGGTCTGGTAAAAATAGAAGAACTGAAAGCCTTAATTCGCAAAGAAACGATTTTAGTTTCTGTGATGGCCGTCAACAATGAAGTCGGCGCTATTCAACCAATTCAAGCTATCAGTGACTTGTTGGCAGCTTATCCTGCAATTCATTTTCACGTAGATGCAGTACAAGCAATTGGGAAAGTTCCTACTGAGCAGTGGCTAACATCACGGGTGGATTTTGCGACTTTTTCCGCTCACAAGTTTCACGGACCACGAGGGATTGGGTTTGTTTACTGGAAACATGGCCGTAAGTTGGCTCCATTGGTAACTGGTGGTGGCCAAGAAGCTAACCAACGTAGCGGTACAGAGAATCTACCGGCAATTGTAGCAATGGCCAAAGCCTTACGCATTTATTTGGATAAAAGCCAACAACAGCCAGAACATACCGCTAACTTGCGCCGTTCCTTGATGAACGCATTAAGTGACTGTCCAGGCGTAACGATATTTTCACAAGCAACCAGCCAATTTGCTCCCCACATTCTCTGCTTCGCTTTAAAAGGAATTCGTGGTGAAGTCTTAGTTCACGCTTTAGAAGAAAAGCAAATCTATCTGTCAACAACTAGTGCATGTTCCAGTCGTAAAAAAATGGCCAGCAGTACGTTACACGCCATGAAAGTTCCGGAACAGATAGCAACATCAGCTGTACGGATTAGTTTAGACGAAAGTAACACTATGGCAGAAGTTGAACAATTCATGATCGTCTTTTCTCAGCTGCAAAAGAAATTTGCGCGATTGAATTAATAAACTAGATAAAGCGACAGACGACTGAAAGCTAGCCTAACAGGTACCTTTCAGTCGTTGTTATTTAGCTGAGAAAAATTATTAACCTAGATAGCAAAGAAATTTTTATGTGAATAAAAGCAACAAGCACAAAAAATAGGTTGACTTAAAGTGAAGGTTAAGTAGTAGGATAGAAATGGAACAAAAAACAGCCGCTTATGAAAAGGAGGGAAAATATGAATATTTCTGAAGTAGCCGCTAAAACAGGATTAACACCAGTTACCCTTAGGTATTATGAAAAAATAGGTTTAATTCCGTCAGTTAAACGAAAAAGCGGCGGTGTTCGTAACTATAGTGAAGCAGATCTTGAGTGGATAAATTTTATTAAGTGTATGCGGAGTGCTGGTTTATCCATTGATTCGCTGATTCACTATACAGCATTATACAACCAAGGTAGTGCAACCGAGGCTGAGCGTAGAAATATTCTAATTGCAGAACGTGCTCAATTAGAGAAAAAATACCATGTGATTGGCGAAACCTTGGCAAATCTCAACCGAAAAATTGCTATGTATGACCGCTAATCACTCAGTAAATAAAAATTTTTTTTCAAAAATAGTGAACAAGGAAATAATATGCGTAGTTTATTGATAGAAGGGAAGACAAGTATGACGGAAACAACCATTAACGTATTAAACAGGATCAACGGACCGGAAGATGTGAAGCAATTAACCTTATCGGAGATGCAACAAGCTGCTGCCGAGATTAGACACTTAGTATTAAACAAAGTCAGCAAAGTAAGTGGACATGTTGGACCAAATCTTGGCGTCACTGAATTAACAATAGCGTTTCATTATGTGTTTGATTCACCGAAGGATAAAATTGTATGGGATGTCTCTCACCAATCTTATCCGCATAAGATTTTGACTGGTAGAAAAGAAGGCTTCCTAAAGGAGGAAAACTATCACGACATCACAGGATATTCCTCACAATTTGAAAGCCCACATGATTACTTCACAGTCGGCCACACCTCCACTTCTATCAGCTTAGCTGTAGGGTTGGCGAAAGCTCGGGACTTAAAACAGGAAACCGGCAACGTTTTGGCCTTAATTGGTGATGGCTCTCTAAGCGGTGGTTTAGCTTTTGAAGGATTGAACAACGGAGCGGAACTTCAATCTAATTTAATTATAATTGTTAATGATAACGAAATGTCTATTGATGAAAATTTTGGTGGATTGTATCATTCGTTAGCAGACTTGCGAGCCTCTAATGGACAGTCGCCGAATAATTTATTTAAAGCGATGGGCTTTGATTATGTATACGTTGAGGCCGGCAATGACCTGCCTACTTTGATTGAGATGTTCAAACAAGTGAAAGACATTGACCATCCGCTTGTCGTTCATATACACACTGAAAAAGGACATGGCTATGAAAAAGCAGTCGCAGATAAAATGACGTACCACTGGCGGGGACCATTTGACTTGGAAACCGGTGCGCCAGTAACTGATAGCCCTGTGCCGTCAGAAAACTATAATACGATTTTAATGGATTACTTGGATCAAAAAATTGTGACAGAGCAACTTCCTTTAGTGGCCATTAATGCGGGGATCCCTGGTGCCTTTGGCTTGAAAAAGTTTCAAGCTCAACACCCACAGCGTTACTTTGACGTGGGCATCGCTGAAGGCCATTCGATTACGTTTGCTTCCGCCTTGGCTTCCCAAGGTATTCGTCCGCTTGTCTTTCATTCAAGTACATTCTTACAACGAGCATACGATCAATTGTCTCATGACCTTGCTCTTAATAGCAATCCAGCGATTATCATCGTTAAAGGCGGTACGATTACGAAAAATTCTGCTACTCATCAAGGATTATTTGATATTCCATTAATTAGTAGCATTCCAAACATTCAATATTTGGCACCAACTACAAAGGAAGAATTAACTGCCATGCTGGATTGGGCTTTAGCACAAACAGAGTATCCGGTAGCAATACGAATACCTGAACATGGTGTGGCACATAGTGAGCCGTCTGTTTTTGAATTAGGTAAGTATCAAACACTTAAGGCAGGAAGCCAAGTAGCCGTCTTAGCTCTCGGTGGCTTTTTACCTTTAGGAGAAAAAATCATAGCACAATTGGCCAATAATCATCAAATCAATGCGACGCTCATCAACCCTCTAACCATCACTGCTTTTGATACTGCAACGTTAGATGTGTTAGCTGCTAATCATGAAGTCATTGTGACACTAGAAGATGGTAGTTTGGACGGCGGTTTCGGAGAAAAAATCAGCCGCTACTTCGGCGGGACAGCTTTGAAAGTCCTAACCTTTGGAGCCGAAAAAGAGTTTACTGACAACGAAGCGTTAGTGAACTTGTATGAACGATATCATTTAACCCCCGGCCAAATTAGCCAAGAAATTCTTACACATTTAAGCAACAAATAAGCCAAATTTCTTTTGAGCGAGATTTACGTTATCGGTCTCGCTCTGTAATTATTTAACGGTCAAGTCGCAAGAAGACCATTTTATTTTTCTAAAGACTGTGGTATAGTAATGCAAGTTCATTCAGTTATACAATCTACTGAAAACTACATATTATCTGGTAGAAAAGGAAGAAAGCTTCGTGAAATACACAGAAATTATGGTAAGATATGGTGAATTATCTACCAAAGGCAAAAATAGAAAATCTTTTATTATGCAGTTGGCCCAAAATGTCAAACACGCCTTAAGCGATTTCCCTACAATAAAAATCCACGCCGACCGAGATCGTATGCACCTCTTGTTAAATGGTGCTGACAGCGACCAAGTGATCCCTAAGTTACAAAAGGTTTTCGGCATCCAAAATTTTTCTCCTAGCATCCGGGTAGCCAAAGAGATGTCAGTAATTCGTGAAACGGTTCAAATGATTATTCAAGAAACTTATGTGCCAGGAAAGACTTTCAAGATTACTGCGAAACGAGCAGATCATGATTTTGAGCTGGATTCGAATCAGCTCAATCAAACTTTAGGTGAAACGGTCTTGAACGCTGTGCCGGAAATCCAAGTACAAATGAAAAAGCCGGATATCAATCTACGCGTCGAAATTAGAAAAGATGCCGCATACCTTTCCTATGAAACAATTCGTGGAGCTGGTGGGCTACCAGTCGGTTCAAGTGGTCGAGGAATGCTTATGCTTTCTGGCGGTATTGATTCGCCAGTGGCTGGTTATCTGGCTATGAAACGTGGCGTTGAAGTGGAAGCTGTTCACTTTGCCAGTCCGCCGTATACCAGTGAGCAAGCATTGCAAAAAGCTAAAGATTTAGCAGAAAAACTAGTACCTTACGTCGGTAGCATACAGTTTATTGAAGTGCCGTTTACAGAAATTCAAGAAGAAATTAAGCGAGTAGTTCCTCAAGGCTATTTGATGACCGTGACGCGCCGCATGATGTTGCGTTTAACGGATGCGATTAGGCAACAAAGAAATGGCTTAGTGATCATTAATGGAGAATCATTGGGTCAGGTTGCTTCACAAACGCTTCAAAGCATGGTTGCCATCAATGACGTAACGCAAACACCAATCATCCGTCCTGTCGTTTCGATGGATAAAACGGAGATTATCGAAATTGCTGAAAAAATTGATACCTTTGAATTGGCAATTCAACCTTTTGAAGATTGTTGTACTATTTTTGCACCACCACAACCTAAAACCCGTCCAAAATTGGAAAAAGCTAGAGAATACGAGGCTCGCCTAGATGTAGCTGGCCTGATGGAACGAGCACTGGCAAATCTAAAAGTTAGTGAAATAATCGCTGGTCAATCACAACGAGCTCAAGCAGAAGAATTTTCAGATTTTTTATAAAGGCCAATAAAAAGCGGAATCGAAGCCTTAGGTTTTTGATTTTGCTTTTTTATTTTTTTGTAGGAAATACTTAGTTTTTTCACAAACAAGTTGCTAGCGGCAGATAAGCATGGTAAACTGATGATATGTGAAATCGTTAACAAGGAGAAGCGGCTTATGAACAATTTGTTAAGTGACAAGAAAGTACCTAAAGCTACGGCTAAACGGTTACCGTTGTATTTAAGATACCTAAAAATGCTTAAGAATTCCGGCGTGACTCGTATTAAATCAAAAGAATTTAGCGAGATAATACAAGTACCGCCAGCAACCATTCGTCGTGATTTTTCTCACTTGGGTGAACTTGGCAGAAGCGGTTACGGATATGATGTTCCCTATTTAATTGACGTGTTTAGTAGTATTTTAAATATACATGAAGAAAAAAGAATCGCTTTGATTGGTTGTGGAAATCTAGGCAAAGCGTTATTGAAAAATAATTTTCGACGTAATGATAATTTAAATATTGTTTGTGCCTTTGATAATTCGCCATTACTAATTGGCACGAAGATCGCTGATAAAACAGTTTATTCCATGGAGCAATTAAAAGAAGTTATTCCTAAAGAAGGTGTAACAGTGGCTATTTCAACTGTTCCCAGTCAATATGCTCAAGCGGCCATTGATAAGATGGTTGAAGCAGGCATTACTGCAATTTTAAATTTTGCCCCGGACCGTGTCATTGTTCCTGATAACGTTAAAGTCCAATATATTGATTTAACGACAGAGCTGCAAACGTTGATTTATTTTGATGACACATTTTCGACAGTAGCGAAGTAAAGGCAGCAAAATTGAATTTGAAAAACGTCTCCTCTATACTTGGTAACAAAAGTAGAGGAGGAATGGAGCATGAATGTTACTAGAAAGGGTCAGGTTTTTTCACTGGCTGGCGAGCAGTTGCAGGTGGGGACACAAGCACCGTCGTTTAGGTTGAAGGATCAATATTTTAAAGAATTTCATTTAGATGACTATCAAGGGCAAACGATTTTACTTAGCGTAGTGCCGGATATAAATACACGAGTATGCTCGTTGCAGACAAGGCGCTTTAATCAAGAAGCTGCTGAGCTAAAAGATATTCAATTTGTCACGATTTCTAATAATACAGCTCAAGAGCAAGCTGGCTGGTGTGCAGCAAAAGGAATTGATGTGAGGCTGCTGCATGATACTGACCTAGTATTTGGACAAGCGTATGGCTTATATCTACCGGATTTCGGGCATTTAGCACGAGCCGTATTAGTAATTGATGGGACGGGCACGCTGATTTATCAAGAAATTCTTACAGATATATCTGAAGAACCCAACTATCATAAAGCAATTACAGCCGCACAACAGGCGTGATTTTCTTATGGGAATCTTTTAACTTATAATTGACTTTGCTATTTTCTCATTGTAGAATGAAGCAAAGACGAGGAACAAGAGGAGTACTGCTGACGTTGTTGTTTTAGAGAAAAAGTCATTCGGTGCAAGACTTTTACACAGCCGGCAAGAAGGTAGCTTGTGAGTCAATAGTTTGAACAGATGTAGAGCTATTCGTTTCGTGAACGTTATCTCACGCTGGAGAGGTGCTTGAAGCTTTCAAGCGCAATTTAGGTGGTACCGCGTATCGAGATATTTCCATACGTCCTAAGATACATTTGTATTTTAGGGCGTATTTTTTTGTTTTCATCGAGATGCTTGCTGGAAAACACAGTTACTTGCATCAAGTTACTGTAACTTTTAGCTGCTTATTGCCTCAGTCTATCAGAAAGAAGGAGAAGCTATGTTAGAAGAAAAGAATCTACCTACCAAATATCAACCGACTGAAGTTGAAGCCGGTCGCTATCAAAAATGGTTAGAACAAGATTTATTTAATCCAAGTGGGGATCAAAAAGCTAAACCCTACTCCATTGTTATTCCGCCTCCCAATGTAACAGGAAAGCTGCATTTAGGCCATGCTTGGGATACGACGCTGCAAGATATGATTATTCGACAAAAGCGGATGCAAGGGTTCGATACTTTGTGGCTGCCGGGAATGGATCATGCCGGAATTGCAACACAAGCCAAAGTTGAAGAAAAGTTGGCTGAACAAGGAATTTCTCGTTATGATTTAGGTCGAGAAAAGTTTGTGGATCAAGTATGGGAATGGAAAGAAGAATATGCTGCTCATATTCGAGAACAATGGGCGAAATTAGGCCTTTCATTGGACTACAGTCGCGAACGATTCACTTTGGACGAGGGGCTTTCCCAAGCGGTTCGTAAAGTGTTTGTTACCCTATATGAAAAAGGATTAATCTATCGTGGTGAATATATTATTAACTGGGATCCGAAAGCAAAAACAGCTTTGTCTGACATTGAAGTTATTCACAAAGAAGTTAACGGGAATGAACATTACTTCAAATATATGTTTGCTGATGACAGCGGCGAGTATTTAACTATCATGACTACTCGTCCTGAGACGATGTTTGGTGACGGCGCAATTGCCGTTCATCCTGATGATCCGCGCTACCAAGACATTATCGGTAAAAAAGTAATCGTTCCAGTAACCAACTATGAAATCCCCGTCATTGCAGATGAATACGTTGATATGGAAAAAGGTTCAGGCTGTGTAAAAATTACACCTGCTCATGATCCTAATGATTTTGAAGTAGGCCAACGTCACAACATGCGTCAAGATATCATCATGAATTTAGACGGCACGATGGCTAACCATGTTCGAGTTCCAGCTAAATACCAGGGAATGGATCGTTTTGAAGCCCGCAAAGCTTTTGTTCAAGATGCAAAAGCTGCTGGATTATTAGAAAAAATTGTGCCCATTGTGCACGCTGTGGGCCATTCTGAACGGACGGGCGTAGTAGTTGAACCTCGTTTATCCACACAATGGTTCGTTAAAATGGCACCTTTAGCTGAAACAGCTATCAAAAACCAAGCAACCGAAAATGCAGTGGACTTCTTCCCGCCACGTTTCAATCAAACGTTCTTACGTTGGATGGAAAATGTTCACGACTGGGTTATTTCTCGGCAATTGTGGTGGGGCCATCAAATACCAGCCTGGTATCATAAAGAAACAGGTGAAATGTACGTTGGCTTGGAAGCTCCAAAGGATAGTGAAAATTGGGAACAAGACAGCGATGTTTTAGACACCTGGTTCAGCTCCGCTTTATGGCCGTTTTCAACTATGGGTTGGCCGGATGAAGCGAGCGCCGATTACCAACGTTATTTCCCGACGAATACATTAGTTACAGGTTACGATATCATTTTCTTCTGGGTTAGCCGAATGATTTTCCAAAGCTTGGAATTTACCGGAGAACGACCATTTAACAATGTGTTGATTCATGGGCTAATTCGAGATGAACAAGGTCGTAAGATGAGTAAATCTTTAGGTAACGGAATTGATCCAATGGATGTCATTGACCAATACGGTGCGGATGCGCTGCGCTGGTTCTTATCCAATGGTTCAGCTCCCGGACAAGATGTGCGCTTTAGCTATGAAAAAATGGATGCGTCTTGGAATTTCATCAATAAAATTTGGAATGCTAGTCGTTTTGTTATTATGAACAGCGAAGATATGACAAATGAAGACATCGATTTTAGTGGTGAAAAAACAGTGGCGGATCGCTGGGTTTTAACGCGCTTAAATGAAACGACGGCACGTGTGACAGAATTCTTCGATAAATTCGAATTTGGTGAAGCTGGTCGTCAGCTTTATAACTTCATCTGGGATGATTTTTGTGATTGGTATATTGAAATGAGTAAAGAAGTGCTTTACGGAGAAGATCTCACAGCTAAACAGACAACGCGTAGCATTTTGGTTTATACTTTGGATCAAATATTGCGTCTGCTGCACCCCATTATGCCGTTTGTCACAGAAGAAATATGGGAAAAAAT
>Ga0256408_1000802_pt1 | contig 19666 bp, 17 predicted proteins | sample PhyAR1_FD_185998 | JGI IMG/M metagenome (GOLD analysis project Ga0256408, IMG submission 185998) | Leaf surface microbial communities from alfalfa plants in UC Gill Tract Community Farm, Albany, California, United States - DLSL A.R1 | ecosystem: Host-associated > Plants > Phyllosphere >...
AGATCGAGGCGATGGGCCAGCCGCTCGACCCCAACAAGCATCAGGCGATGATCGAAATGCCCTCCGACCAGGAACCGGGCACGATCGTGCAGGAGATGCAGTCGGGTTACATGATCAAGGACCGCCTTCTGCGCCCAGCACTGGTCGCGGTGGCGAAGAAGCCGGAATAATCAGGTTTTCTTGACCAATGACGAAAGGGCGGTCCTGCGGGGCCGCCCTTTTTCGTTACTGGCCGAGCAGTTTCAGCACGTCCTTCTGGCTTTGATTGGCCTGGGCGAGCATGGCGGTCGAAGCTTGGGCCAGAATTTGGGCGCGGGCGAGTTTGACGGACTCTTCGGAATAATCGGTGTCGGCGATCCGCGAGCGGGCCTCCGACAGGTTGGTGGTGCCGCTGGTCAGCGTGTTCACCGCCGATTGCAGCCGGTTTGCAGTTGCGCCGAGTTGTCCTTGGACGCTCGCCACCGTCGTCAACAGGTCGTCGATGCGTTTGAGCGTATTATCGGTGCGATAGCGGTTGGTAACGTTGAGCTCGTCGGTCAGCGAGAAATTCCTGTGAGCGTCATAATCAATTGGATTATTCTGATTGTTGTAATAGACGCCGCTGTTTTTGAACCATTGATCGCCATTTTGCGTATAGACAATACGGCCTATATCATTCCTCGTGATGTAATCTCCCGCAATACGCCCACGCGCCATATAATCGTCAAACGTTACAAGATGCGAGGTGGGTCCGGTATAGGGCTGTGTTATTCTTACTGGATTGTCGAGTGGGCCATCATAGTCCCATGTTGTATTGACGCGATCTCTGAGGAATTCCGTGGGAACGGGAGGGATGGAAATTGGAATCGTGTCGGTGATATTCGGTCCAGCCTGTACGTTAAGCTTTACGCTAGCATCGACCAACTGGTTATTGCTGTCGTAAACCGGCGCATTGGCATTGAACAATGCCACCCCGTTGAATGAGGCGTTGCGAAGCGTCTGGTCGATCTGCGTCGACAGCGCGGTCACTTCCAGCTGAAGCGCCGCGCGGTCGCTCATGCTGTACGTCCCCGATCCCGCCTGCACCGCCAGCTCGCGGATCCGTTGCAGCATGTTGGACACCTCGGTCAGCGCGCCGTCGGCGGTCTGGACCAGCGAGACGCCGTCCATCGCGTTGCGGATGCCCTGGGTCATGCCGCGAATCTGTGCGGTCATGGAACTGCTGATCGCCAGCCCGGCCGCATCGTCCTTGGCCGAATTGATCCGCTGGCCCGAGGACAGTCGCGCCATGGATTGCGCCAGATCGGTATTGGCGCGCTGCGTGGCCGCCATCGCTCGAAGCGCGGCGCCATTGGTGTTGATGACCGTCATGGTAACTCCCATCCCCTGACGTGCGCGGGAGGCCCCGCGCGCGAAAAAGATGGTTGACGAAATTAACCATGATCGAACAATCCGGGCTTTTCCCGGATATGGGCGGGCGGTGTGGTTCGTCCGGGTGCGGGATTTTCCCTCCCCCATCCCCTCCCGCCTGCGGAAGGGGTGCGATGCTCGGCGGCCTTAGGGACCAACGATAAGGCGGCGCCTGCGGGTGCGGCAGGCACGCCCCTCCCGCAGGCGGGACGGGATGGGGGAGGGCATTCGCCCCAGGCGACAACGCGTCAGTCCATCCCCTGAAACGGCACCAGGGTCCGATACTGCGCCAGCGGCGGCGCCCCCGCCACCACCGCCCCGCGCTTCAGCAGAAAGGCATGGCGGACGATCTCCGCCTGCTGCTCGATCCCATAGCGATCGAAACGCTGCCCCGGCTTCAGGCAATAGGTGTAGCGGCAAAAGGGATGGCGTTTCAGCGGCAGGAACAGGCCCTGCTGGTGCTGCCAGATATGCACCGTTTAGCCAAAAGTAACACAGAAGGCCGAAACAAAAGCGTCATCGCCGGAGGATAGGCTTGCTCGACGCCGTTATCTATATTCGCTTCTCGACCAAGCGGCAGGAAAAGGGCTTCTCGAAAGAGCGGCAGCTTGAGGAGTGCGAGGCGTTTTGCCGCCGCAAGGGCTGGAGCGTGGTCGAGGTGGTTGAAGACCTCGGGCGATCGGCGTGGAAGGGCCATCACCTGAGCGTCGGCAATCTCGGCAAATGGCGCAAGCGTGTCGATGCCGGTGATGTCGTGCCGGGCACCACACTCGTCATTCACAAGCTTGACCGATTAAGCCGTCTCGAACCGCGGGTGACGCAGCGATGGATGGAGGACCTGTGCGACAAGGGCATCAGGATCGCGACCGTCGATGGCGAACGCATCTTCGATGAGGCCTATCTGAAAGGGCCGACGGCGCTCATGGGGATCATGGAGATCGTCATGAATGCGACGGTCAGCCACAAGGAGAGCGAAAAGAAAAGCGAACTGGTCGCCGACGCATGGCGCCGAAAGCAGCAACTTACCCGGCAAGGCAAGGTGCTGTCGGCCAAGCCGCCGGCGTGGCTCCGGGTCGTCGGCGAGCGGATCGATAAGGATCAGGATTACCGCCGATACGAATTGATCCCCGAGCGCGTGGCGGTGCTGAAGCAGATATACGAATGGGCTGCCGACGGCATTGGCTATTGGGGCATCGCGAAGCGCCTGAATGAACAAGGCGTGCCGAGCTGGGGCAAGGCCCGTAGCACCACGACCAACAAAGGTTGGGGCTGGAGCTATGTCGGTATCCTGCTGAAGCATCCGGCTATCGACGGCGAATATCATCCCGCCGGCATGACGGAGAGCGGCAAACGCAAGAAAACTGGCGAGCGGATCGAGAATGTTTTCCCACGCGCCGTCGACGCCGACCTCGTCGCACGGGCCAGAGCCAGCGCGTCGAAACGCTGGCAGACCCGATCGGGCCGTTATGCGGCGTATGCCCGCAACCTTTTCTCGACCCTCGCGCGGTGCCGACACTGTGGTGGGCTGATGACGATGCGCGGGCGCGCCGAAGTTGATGCCCGCTATCGCTACCTGCAATGCGACAGCGCCGCCCGTCACACCGGCTGCGATCGTCCCGAGTTTTTCAACTACCGCATTTTCGAGAAAGCCGCGCTTGATGCGATGCTCCACCTCGCGCTCGATGGTCGTTTCTTCCAACGCGATGACCTGTCCGGCCCGTTGGCAATCCGGCTGGCGGAGATCGAACGGGCCATCGAGAACAAGAAGGCCGAGGCCAAGCGGCTTGTTCGGAAAATGGCGCAGTTCGATGACGAAGACCGAGACGAGTTTGACGATGTGCTTCGTGCCGTGAAGCAGGAACAACGCGCCTTGGAAGGGGAATGCGCCAAGGTGGCGGAGGAGCTTCAGGCCGCGCGCGGCCATCTGCCGCCGAACGTCCACCTTCAGCGTGTTCTGGAAGTCCGCGAGGCGATCAACGATCCGAGTGATCCAGAGGCGATGCGCGACGCTCGGCTGAAGGTGCGCGAGGCGATCCGCAATGTGGTGGATGTCGTGTGGTGCGATCCTGTCGAAATGATCGGTGGCGTTCCGACCCGGACCCTGACGCTGCTGATGGCGGGTAATGCCGCCGGCATCAAGTTCGACAATCAGGGCAACACGATCGGGACTTTCAATTTTCTTCCCGAATTGGCGGCTGGTGGCGCATCCTATACGCTGCGGGACGGCACGACGGTCAGCACGAACGCAAATGCGTTGCGAGACGCGCTGTTGAACCGGCCTGTGCGCCTATCGGCCTCGGAAGAGGAAGCCGATGCCGCCGCGAGTGAAAAGCGGGACGCTGCTGCCCGGCTCGACACCGTGTTGAAGCAAGGGCGCTCCCGTCGCATCGCATAGCCCCTACGAGGGATCACACAGGGCCTGCACACGCGCTCCGTTGACCAAGTGCCCCGCCCCGCGCGTTGGCCCTCATAGGGGTAGATATCCATATCCTTAATCAATTCGGTTCAATTTTCCCTTCTTCATGTAGTTGAATTCGATCACGTCTATTGCCTATCGTCAGAAATCAGAGATTACTGGCGTTAGTCATCACTGAAGTTGAGCGGCGAAGGTCGAACGGGGGAACATGACTGAATACCTGCCAATCCAGGCGCATTATCATGCGCACCGGTTGACCGTCGCCGGAACTGCCGAAGATGCCTTCACCCGATCGCTGACCTCAGCTCGTGTGGAAATGAACCCGCATCAGGTGGACGCCGCGCTTTTCGCGTTGAAGTCGCCCTACGCAAAAGGTGTATTGCTGGCCGACGAAGTGGGGCTCGGCAAAACGATCGAGGCGGGCTTGGTGATCTCGCAGAAATGGGCTGAGCACAAACAGCGCATTCTGCTCGTCGTCCCGGCGTCGCTCCGTAAGCAGTGGCAACAGGAGCTGTTCGAGAAGTTCTCGATAAAGAGCCATATACTTGAGGCGAAGACCTACAACGATATGAAGAAGGCCGGTCAGTATCAGCCTTTCGAAGTCGACGGCGGCGTTGTGATTTGCTCCTATGAGTTCGCGGCTGGCAAGGCAGATGATATCCGCAGACCGAAGTGGGACCTGGTGATATTCGACGAGGCTCATCGTCTCCGCAACGTCCATCGGAAGAATACAGCGAAGGGCGCAAAAGCTTTGAAGAAGGCTACGGAAGGCTTCTTCAAGATATTGCTTACCGCCACGCCGCTCCAGAATTCGCTGATGGAGTTGTTCGGCATCGTCTCGATGATCGACGATACTCATTTCGGCGGTGAAAACGCATTTCGCGCGCAATATGCTGGAGCCGCCACAACGCCGGCCTCGCAGGAAATTCTACGCGAGCGGTTGAAGCCTATCTGCAACCGGACACTACGCCGCCAGGTTCAGGAAGCGGGCCATATCAATTTCCGTCAGCGCCACGCAGTCACGTTTCAGTTCGAGCCCTATGACGAAGAAACGACGCTCTACGAGATGCTGTCGGAATATCTCCAAGATACCGGCACCATCGCCTATGGTGGTCGCAACAATGCGCTTGTCGTATTGCAGGCCAGAAAGATGCTCGGGTCATCGACCCGTGCGGTTGCCCGTTACCTCGAAACGCTGCTTGAGCGTCTTCGCAGCAAACAGCGCGCCACCCCGGACATGACCGACGACCTCGAAGATGCTTTCGAGGAAGATCGGGAGACGCTGGACGGTGAGGCGGAGTTTGACGAAGAACTGATTGATCCGGCAAAGCTCGCAGCGGAAATCGCCCACGTCGAAGCCATGCGTGACCTAGCGGTTCAGATCGGCTCGAACGCAAAGGGTGAGAAGCTGGTTGAGAACCTGCCCGGAGTGCTGGATCAAATCCGCGACAAGGGCGGCAGGCGCAAAGCGGTTATCTTCACCGAAAGCGTCCGCACGCAGAACTACCTCCGCGATCTGCTCACGGCCAATGGCTATGCGGGGCAAATTGTTCTGATGAACGGCTCGAACAACGACGACGAGAGCAAGGAAATTTACGCTGCGTGGAAGGAACGCCATGCGGGCACAGACCGTATCTCCGGTTCCAAGACCGCAGATATGAAGGCCGCAATCGTCGAAGCATTTAGGAGTGATGACAAGGCGATTTTGATCGCTACGGAAAGTGGCGCCGAGGGCATCAACCTTCAGTTCTGTTCGCTTCTCATCAATTATGACCTGCCGTGGAATCCGCAGCGCGTCGAGCAGCGGATCGGCCGATGCCATCGTTACGGACAGTTAGTCGATGTCACTGTCGTCAACATGCTCAACATGAAGAACCGCGCTGAAGCACGAATTCACGAACTGCTGGAGCGGAAGCTCCACCTTTTTGATGGTGTGTTCGGATCAAGCGACGAAGTACTCGGCATCCTGACGGACGGTATCGATTTCGAGAAGGAAGTGTTGCGGATTGTTCAGAGCTGCCGCAGCGCCGACGAGGCTGATCGCGAATTCGATGAACTGACCGAGCGCATTCAGGATAGCATCGATGCGGACCTTGCCGCTGCCCGCGCCAAGGTGCTGGAGAACATGGACGCCGATGTAGTAGCCAAGCTCCACCGCCGGAACGAAGCGTTGGCGCAGATATTGCCGGAGTTTAAGCAGCGCCTGCTGATGGTCGCGAAGGCCGAATTGCCCGATGCTAATTTTCCCGCACCAGACAGCGAAAGCTTCGGCTGGGACGGCAAGCAGTGGACGACAAAGTGGCCGCTCGCCGACGAGAACGATTGGCAGTTTTTCCGTGTCAATGAAGGGCTGGGAAGCGACTTAATTGGGCGCGCTAAGGCTCGTGCTTCGAACGATGGCGCAGAGGTCGTTTGCTTTGATCCAGCCAACTATCCATATACGGGTCAACTGGGCGGCGTAATCGGCCTTGCCGGACAATCTGGGTGGCTGCGCGCCTTTAAGGCGATCATGCCTACCCCTGGCGCAGAGCGCGAGGAGATTATCGTGATCGGTGAGACCGATGACGGCGAACTCGTCAGGCCGGAGGTCTGCGACAAGATGATGATGGCACCGGCACAGTCAGGGGGGCGCGTGCAGGAAGGCGTCCCGCATGATCGGCTGGCGCAGCTTCAAGATTTCGAGTTCGGCCATTTCTCCGAACGGATGAAGCAGGAAAATTATGCCTGGCTGATCGAGGAGGAGGAGCGCCTCGGCCGCTACGCCCGCGATATGGAAATCGAGATCGAAGCGCAGATCGCTACGCTCGACGAGGAGTTGAAAGATTTGAATCGGCAAAAGCTTTCTCCTCATCTCGGCATGGAGGAGAAGGTCGCCGTCATGCGGGATATCCGCAAAAAGGAGGCGGCACGCGACGAGCTGAAGATGAGCCAGTTCGAGGTGAAGAAAAAGATCGGGAAGGAAATCAACGAGCGGCTGGATGAGTTCTCCGAAGTGCTCGACCGCCAGCCCCGTGTCGAGGAGCTGTTCACCCTGCGTTGGTCCGTCGCGTGATCCATGCGGGAGGAGTTCCGCCAAGCACCGCTTTGTATGGAACTGGACCTCGACACCTATGAGGGGCATTGGGCGCATGTCGCGCGCTTCCGTGGCGAAAACGGCTGGCTTCTTGGCGCGCAGGCGACACTCGAAAGCGCTACGGAAATCTATCGCACCGTGATCGTCGCAGCGTGTGACGAATGGGAAAATCCAATTCCCGCCTTTCAGGCGGCGAACTTGCTCAAATGTTCGTGGTCCGATCTTGGCCCCTGTTTCGAGCATCCGCCTGAACTGCTCGATGAACTTCTCTGCGAGGAGGAAGGGCAGGTTTATGCGCGATGGCAGCGTGAAACGAACGCGGCCCTCCGACGCCATCTGATCGCCACCGACGAGCGCGTTGCGGCGGTAGAGGCGCGGGCGCGAATGGCGAGCGACCGGCTGATGCGCCAGATAAACGACCTGCGCCGCCGTCGCCGTTTTGCCGAATTAACCGTCGAGGCACGCTCGATTTTCGACAAGCTCATCGCTGAGCTGGATGCGGAAACCGATGCCATCTTCGAGGACAGCCGAGCAGATGTCGCGCAAATCCGATCGAATGCGACACGATTGGAAGAAGCCTTGTGGCGGCGAGAGGATGTCATAATCGAGGTGGAGCTGACCTTCGTCGTGCGCTGGCACGGCGTTGGGGCGATCCGCCCGCGCAATCCGCTTACCCCTGAACATGGGGCTGGCGGCGCGAGCCTGCGTTGCGTCCAAGGTAGGGAATTGCGGATACACGAAGAGCGGCGGGCGAAGGAGGCAGGTGAGCGTGCTCGACTTGCCGAGCAGACACGGCAGAAAGCGGAAGCCGAGGCTGTGATCCAGAGGGAACGGGGGCAGGTCGCGTCCAATTCGGGAGAGCCTGCCTCCCAGAATAGCGGTCGCAATGATCTGCCCAAAGCGTCGCCCATTCTCCGCAAGCTTGCCGTATCTATGAAGCAAGCCGCGCCGGGATCAGGCGTATCTGTGATGCCGTCCGCGTCGACGATCAGTGAGCTATCGCCGACGCTCAACGAAAAAATCGCGGCAGAGCGCGACATGCTGATGAATATGCTGGCTGCGCTGGATGCCACGGGGCAGCGGTTCCTGTCCGGCTCGCCCAAATTTCGGCGCTATCATGAGTAGCGGGCCAATCTTGTGCGACGCATTGCCCTGTTGGATGGTTCGCCAGTATCCCCGTCGGAAGCCTCGCCGCAAACGATGGGACTTTTGCATCCTGATCCGGAAGCAAGCCCGGCGGGGGCTTGGTCTGCTGAGCGCGTCGCGCTGCTTCAAAAGCTTTGGGCGCAGGGCACGTCGGCGGCTGAAATTGGAAAACAGCTTGGCGGCGTCAGCCGCAATACCGTCATCGGCAAGGCGAAGCGCCTCGGCTTGCCAATGCAATCACAAGCGGAGCTATCCGCGCGACACACTCCGGAGAACGGGCTAACGACCGCGCCATGATGATGAAGAAAACCAAACTCGAACTGACATGGCCCGGCAAGGAGGAGCGCCCGAAGCTGGAGCCGCGCATCCTGATCGAGCATCCGGACAAGAGCCATCACGCCGCGACCCGGCAAGAGGGGGATTTATTCGACAACATGCTCATCAAGGGGGACAATCTACTCGCGCTTAGGGCGCTAGAGGCAGAATATGCGGGCAAGGTGAAGTGCATTTATATTGATCCGCCGTTCAATACCGGTGCGGCGTTTGAACATTACGACGATGGCATCGAGCACTCGATATGGCTGAGCCTCATGCGGGAACGGCTTGAAGTTCTCCGTCGACTGCTAGCTCCAAACGGATTTTTGTGCGCTCACATCGACGACAGTGAGGGGCATTATCTGAAGGTAGTTTTGGATGAAGTATTTGGTAGAGGTAACTACCTGACGACGTTCTATGTGCAAGTCCGATATCCGCAGAAAACGCTAAAGCAGGACATGGATTTCCACAAGGAAGTTGAGATGGTGCATATCTACCGAAAGGAGTATGGTGCCCGGCCCCGATTAAACGAGACCGCCTGGAGTGATGAGAAGTATTGCTTCTACGTTCGTGAACTCGGAGAGCGCGGAACGCATTACGCTTGGCGGGAAGAGCGTAGATATATTCCGCTCTGGCCAATACGAATTGCTGAAAGGCGAGCCGAGCAGCGATGGGCTCAAGGAAATATGGGCAACGGGAACCATTCTAGATGGGAACTCGTCGGGTAGATTTTTTCGAGACTATTTAACAGGCCGAGCCTCATCCGATGGCCTCGGTGCCCTGTATAAAGTCTACGGGATAGGTGACGATAATCTGGACTATCGTTATTTCTCTGGTCCGAAGCGCGCTACCGCCACAAAAGGAAAATACTATCAAGGCATTCCTCAATCGAAGGCTTTAGGTGCAACGTCAGTTCAAAAGAGCCCCATAGAAAATTTTTATGACCTCGCTGGAAGCTTTGGGAATTGCCGCCGTGAGGGTGGCGTAGAGTTTAGAAGTGGCAAAAAACCGGAAAAATTGCTCGAAATGGTTTTGAGGCATTTCTCGGAACCAGGAGATTTAGTGCTCGATTCCTTTGCTGGATCGGGGACTACTGGGGCAGTTGCTCACAAAATGCGAAGACGATGGATCATGATCGAGATCGGCGATCATGCCGATACCCACATTGCGAAGCGCCTTGAGAGCGTTGTGAATGGCGCGGATGATACCGGCGTGTCAGAGCACGTCCGATGGAGAGGTGGTGGCGGCTTCCGCTACTTTACGCTTGCGCCATCTTTGTTGGAGAAGGATCGCTGGGGCAATTGGGTGATTGCGGGAGAATATAACGCGGCGATGCTGGCGGAGGCCATGTGCAAACATCTCGGCTTCACCTATGCCCCCTCGCAGGATGAAGCGGAATATTGGCGGCACGGCCAGTCGAGCGAAACAGACTTCCTCTACGTCACTACGCAAAGCCTAACGCACGAGGCGCTGCGCCTGTTGGCGGAGGAAGTCGGACCGCACCGGACCCTGATGATCTGCGCCAAAGCGTTCAGCGGCAATCTGGATGTCTTCCCGAACCTGACCTGCCGCAAGATACCCTCCTCCATTCTCACCAAATGCGAATGGGGCCGCGACGATTATTCGTTAAATGTGGCGGCTCTGCCCGACGCGGAGCCGGAACCGGGTGACAGCGCAGGACCGCTCTTCGGTGCCGTGACGGAAGGCAATTTCAATGGCTGAGGCCGATCCCGTCACGCTCACGCCGAACCAGCGCATTCGCCGTCAGGTCGCGCAACGTCTGTCCTTGCGGAAGCCGCAGGAGGAGGCGCTGACGATCCTCGCCGAGCTTGCCGATCGGATCGACTGGCGCGGGGAAGTGGATACGCAAGGGCTGCTCGCGGAAGTGGCCGCAGCCTATCCTTCCGTCGAAAGCTTCGAGAGGAAATTCCCCTCGCTCTGCTTCTCGCTGGCGACGGGCGTGGGCAAGACGCGGCTCATGGGCGCGTTCATCGCCTATCTCTATCTCACCGGCCGGTCGAAGAACTTCTTCCTGCTCGCCCCCAACACGACGATCTATGACAAGCTGGTCGAGGATTTCTCGCGCCAGTCCTCGCCGAAATACGTCTTCCGGGGTATCGCCGAGTTCGCGCAGACGCCGCCGATCATCGTCACCGGCGATACCTGGGATGAGGGTCGCGGCATTCGTGGCACTCAGCTTATCGGCGACGCCATCATCAACATCTTCAACGTCGATAAGATCAACAAGGAAAAGGGCCGCATCCGCAGCTTCCGCGAGACGCTGGGCGAGAGCTATTTTGATTACCTCGCTGGTCTTGACGATCTGGTGATGCTGATGGACGAGGCGCATCGCTATCGCGCCAAGGCCGCCGCAAATGCCGTCTATGACCTCAAGCCGAAGCTCGGCCTTGAGCTGACCGCGACGCCGAAGACCGTGGGCGCAAGCCCCAAGGACTTCCGTAACGTGATCTATCACTATGGCCTCGGGCAAGCGATGGCCGATGGCTATGTAAAGGAGCCGGCAGTCGCCACGCGCGAGAATTTCCGCCGTGCTGACTACGACGACGCGCAGCTTGAGCGGATTATGCTGGAGGACGGCATCACCTATCACGAACAGGTGAAGGTGGAACTCGAGCTATATGCGCGGCAGGCGGGACGGCCTTCGGTTCATCCGTTCATGCTGGTCGTCGCGCGCGACACCAACCATGCCAAAGACCTCCACACTTTTCTCGAAAGCGACGACTTCTTTCAGGGCAGCTATCGCGGCCGCGTGATTGAGGTTCACTCGAACCAGACCGGCGAGGAAAGCAACGAGGCGATGGCGCGGCTCGTCAGTCTGGAACATGACGCCCAGACCGATATTGTGATCCATGTGAACAAGTTGAAGGAAGGTTGGGACGTTACAAACCTCTACACCATTGTTCCGCTACGCGCGTCCGCATCGGAAATACTGACCGAGCAGACCCTCGGGCGCGGCCTTCGCCTGCCTTATGGCGCGCGAACGGGCAATGAGATGGTCGATACGCTGACGGTCATCGCCCATGATCGCTTCGACGAAGTGATCCAAGAGGCGCGCAAGCCCAACTCGGTCATCGCCATGAAAACGCTGACCATCGGCGAAGGCGGCGACATCACGACCGAGCATCGGGAGGTCATTTCCGTGCCGACCGCCGCTGAGGCGATCTTCACCGGCTGGCAGCTCGAATTGCCGGGCGACACCCCGGCGCGTGTGAACGATGAGCGCGCTGCCTATGTGCCGCCGACGCCGGAACAGGTCGCCTACGCGAACACGACGCTGGACTTCATCCGCGACAAATATGAGCGGACGTTGACAGGCGGACTGGCCGACCTTCGCAATCCTGAAGTTCAGGCGGAAATCGCGCGGGACGTTCGGAAGGCGACGCAGGCTGCACAGGGAAGCTTTGACACCGTTCTGCCGCAGGCGGATGTGGAGCAACTGGTCGCGCAGATTGCGGCGTCCATCGCCGACAACAGCATCGAAATCCCAGAAATCGTCGTGCTGCCGAGCCGGGAGGTGAACTTCTGGTTTGACGACTTCGATCTCGGCAATCTCGATACCATCCGTTTCCGCGCCAGCTCCGACACGATCCTGATCCGCAATCTGCGGACGGACGTACAGCGCGAGCTTGCCCGGTCACAGGACGGCCCGCGCGAGAAGCGTGTGGAAAACTATGTCATCCGCCACCTGATCGATTTCCACGAAGTGGATTATGACAGCCAAGCCGACCTTCTCTACAAGCTTACCGGGCAGATGGTTGAGCGGCTGCGTGCCTATCTACCAACCGAAGAAGAAGTGGAGGCCGTCGCGCTTGAACAGGGCAAGGCGCTGGCCCGCTTCATCTTCGATCAGATGCGCTATCATTACCGGGAAACACCGGTGGAGTATCGGGCGCGGCGCGTGCGCTCATTCAAGGCGCTGAAACCGCAGCAGCTCGGCGTAAGCCTGACCAAGCGGCTTCCGCTTATCGAGGCGGCCAATCCGCTATCATCGACGCCAAGCTACCTATTCTACGGGTCGAAGAAGTGCCCATATCAATTCCAGAAGTTCGATAGCGACCCCGAGCGCCGCTTCGCCGCGATCATTGACAGCGACCGGATGCCGCGCGTTCTGAAATGGCTTCGCCCTGCGACCGGCCAGTTTGATATCGAATATGACCGAGGCCGCCGCTACGAACCGGACTTCGTCGTCGAATGTGACGACTGTAAGCTGATCGTCGAGGTGAAGGCCGAGCGTGAGCTTGACGATCCCGTGGTAGTGGAAAAGGCCCGAGCTGCGCGTGCGTGGGTCGCGAACGCAAACGAGTTTGCCACTGAGGGCGACGGCAAGTCTTGGCGCTACATTCTGCTCGCCGACACGCAGGTGACGGAAAGCCTGACGTTGGCCGGCCTGTTGGCTCACGCCAACGAATAGGCGGGTCAGTTGATGGCGTCGCCGGGAATGTGCGTTTCTGGTTGACGAGATGAGAAGGAAATTGATGGCGGCCAAGCGCGCTTGCTGCGGACGACGATATGCGCCTCCGCCATATTAAGCGTTAGCAGCAAGCGCAGCGCCCGATAATGGTGTTCCGTTATGTCGCGGGCGTCGTAGCGGCGCATCAATATTCCTCCGCCAACATGATCGTCATAACGCGCTTGGTCGTAGCCGGATTGGCTGGATCGGGATCATCTGGTCGATTGCGGTCGCGCGGGTAATAATCGATCTTCCACATAATGTGGTGGCCTTTGACCATTAGCAGCGCGCAGTCGTGTTCTCCGTGCGGATCGTTATCGGAGGTGAAATCGCCGAACAGACGGACGGCACGGATCACCTCGTCCTTCGTCGCGATCGGCAGGACGGCGACCCCACGGGAAAGGAAAATCCACCCGTCTTCGCCCGTGGCGCGGAAATGGTCGTTGAGGCGGGCGATGGTCGCCCGCCTCACTGTCTCCAACATCACGCCGCCGCCTTCTTCACCTTCGGCTTGAAGTTCGCCTTGCGTTCCGCGATGGCTGCCGTGAGCTGCGGGTCCAGCTCGCCAGCGTTGATCGCTTCGATGATCGAGTTGATGATTTTGGGCACTTCGCTGAGGTTTTGGACCTCGACCGCGTTCATGCCCTTCGCAAAATCCAGCGGCTTGCTGCCGTAGCGGAGCTGGAAAAACATCTTTCCGTTCGCATCGATGAACCAGCCTTTCCGCACAGCGCGCGGCGCGTCCACGCGGACCTTTTCACCGGCATCGTTGGTGCGCGTCACGCGCCGGGTTGCGTTGAACGACGTGCCGGCGATTTCCGCCTCCGCCAGCGCCTTCTGCTCGGCGAGGTAGCGCAGCAGCTTCGCGCGGAAGCCATGCTCCGACGTAGCGGGGTTCGCCGGGGCGGCAGCAGCAAGCTTGAGGGACTTGAGGATCGACATGGAGCATCTCCTTGCTGTTTTGTACAAGGAGAAGCGATAACGTCGCTTGCCGAAAGGACGACCGATGATTGGTGTATCTCGATAAAAATAGGAAGAAAATAATTCTCTCACCATGAACACGATCTAGAGCCGTTTCGTCGGTCGGATATGTCGATCTTGGTTCGTTCTGCGTGTCTGTGAAGTTTTGTCTTGCTTGACGTCTGTCCTTCATCGCCGTGTTTTATTCATAGATATTCACTGCGGCCCCGATGCGGCCGACGGTGAACCGAAACAGTGAAGGTCAAGAGCCGTAGCGTCGCAAACGGCCTGAACGAACACCTATGCGGCGACGGGCGCGGCGCATCGCTGGCGCGGCAAGAACATCCGGTCGCACGTCTCGGGGCGGATTTCCTTGGTAATGTAATCCGCGACGCCTTCCGCGTGTGTCACGTCCTGAATGTCGAGATTGCCCGCTGGCGCGAGTGCCTTCCAAAAAGCGGGAGCGGCGGCGGCGAACTCGCGGCTCTCTCCGGTCGGCACCTTAAACACTGCGTGGATATGGATATTGCTGTCCACCTTCTCGGCGAAGGCGATGTATCGGGTTCGGTTATCCGATTTGTCCTGCCACTTCGGCCCGAGCAGTTTCCGGTCAACGCGCGCGTGAAACGCCTCAAGCCGATCCTGCGCCGTGCGAAGGGTCATCTCGGTGTTGAATACGAACGTCACATAGAGGTCGGGTTTCAGGTCCGCGATCCAGCGGATGAGGGCGGCGCGGTAATCGTCGCGGGCAACGGGGGTGTCGGTCATCATGTCTCCATCGGCCGATTGCCTCGGCTCTCGTTAGCGGCCTCGTATTTATCCCGGCCGTCGATCTGGAGCTAAATACGAGCAAGCCTGTAATTACCCGGAGGTAAGCGGCATGGTGCTCGATGACGTGTTTCTGTTCCTGCATAATAACGGATATGCCCGGACACATTCAATATTTTCGACCGAGTTTCTCGGCCATAGCCCGAGATATTATGATTACCTTCGTTGCTCTGGCGCAGAGCCGAGCCTGCGTTCGCTCGTCCGGCTCGTTCTGCACCTGTCCGATGTGGCAAACGGATCGGCATCCACGCCGAGCGACAAAGCGCGCGCCAGGGCGCTGGCAAAGCGCGTCATGTCGGCCGTGGTCGATCACTGTCGCCACACCTGACCTTCGCAACAGCGGGCTATCGCTTTTAGGTTTACCCGCCCGAGACTTGGCGTCGAGACGTGGCGGCGCGTCTTATTTCGGTTGACGCGCCATATCCGAGACGCATCGTGCCTGTGGTCCAGACCCATCCGAGACAGGAGATGCCATGATCGTCGGTTACGCGCGCGTCAGTTCCAGCAGCCAAAGCCTTGAGGTCCAGCACGAGCAGCTTAATGCGGCGGGCTGCGAGAAGGTGTTCGCCGAAAAACGCAGCGGGCGAACGACCGAGGGTCGCGATGCGCTGGCCGATGCGATCGACTTCGTGCGCGAGGGCGATGTCCTGGCCGTAACCCGGCTCGACCGGCTGGCACGATCCATGGTTGACCTGCATCGGCTGATCGAACGCCTGACAGCGAAAGGCTGCGGCTTTCGTGTCCTTCAGCAATCGGGCGTCGATACGACCACCAGCACTGGCAAGCTTACCCTTTCGATCCTCGGTGCGGTCGCCGAGTTCGAGGCCGACATCCGTCGAGACCGTCAGCGCGACGGGATCGAGCGTGCCAAGGCCAATGGCGTCTATCGGGGACGGCGCCCCACCATCGACACCGCCCGAATAGAAACGCTGATGGCGGCGGGAATGGCCCCGGCCGCCATCGCACGCGACATGGGCATCGGCCGCGCCAGCGTCTATCGCCATATGGGCAAGGCCGGCGCGGCATAGCATCGGCTATGCGTCCTCTCCCTCCTTCGCCTTCGCACTACCGATTTTCGCGAACGCAGCCTTCTGCCGACGGATATGCGCGAGTGGATCGAGGTGGCGGAACATCGTTCGCAAAGCCCGGTGGGCCTTTATGATATGGTCGGGCACAAGCAGGCTCGACCATGCGCTCGGCATTTCCAGATGTGAATTCGCGTCATCGATCCCGCGTAGCAGGCTCTCGTGGTTGTGATTGACCGCGATTTCATGGCCGAGTGCGTCCCAGCCGGACTGCCGTGTAAAGGCCGGCTCGCATAGGTCGCTGACGAGCAACCGCTCCGCGATCCGGCTGCTCGACACCGGCAAGGGGGTGTTCCAATCTTGGTGGGTCGCATCGGCCGGCGGTTTGAGGATCGACATCGCGAAGGACGTGGGGGTGATATTCGGATAGCCGTAAATCTTCCCATTCGTCGCCAAATGTGAAGGCGAACTGGTGTCGAACGTGATGAGCAGATCGTCGTCGCCCAGATGCTCGCGCAACGCTTGCTGGACCGCGCTTAACATGACCGCGTGCGTCAACGTGCCGACACCGAGGAAGTGAAGCCGATTTCGCTCCGAGGTCAAAAGTCCGTCTTTGATCAAGCGCAAGAGCATCGCGACGACGTGGATATAGTCCACCCGCAGCGAGCCACCGAAGGCCCAACCCTCGAATGGCTGGACCTTCACTGCGTCATACCATGCCACGGCATCGGGGCTGGTTTCGCCCTGCAGCACGGATAGGAACCGCACTCCGCCGGACCGATGGCGAGCGAAATAGCGGTTGTTGTCCACGGTCGTCGCCAGCGCCGCACCGAAGCTGTCGAAAGGAAGTATCCCCGGCGTAATGACGCGCGTTGGCACGTCGAGCGTGATCGCCTCGTCGGCGTGGGCTTCGAGAAAGCGCAGCGCCCATGCTCGGGATGCGTCGCCCTGCCATTGTTTCGGATCGCGCCCGAATTGAAGCCCGCCGCTGTCGAACAGGATGGTGTTGCCGGGGCGCTTCGTAAAGGTGCCGACCGCGAGCGGCATTGTTCGTCCGATATACTGACCCGCCGAGTGGAGCGCCCGGTCAGAGAAGAAGAACGGGTTGCTCCGGTCCATGAAGTCGAGATCGGAGGGGGCGGCCACTCCATCCGGCATCCCGCCGGGGCGAAGCTGGCTCGCATTCCTATGCGGGGTCGCGTGGGTCGATGCCTGGCCGGCAAAGAGGTAGCGTGCGCGGTCGCGGCCGCGCGAAGAGAAATCGCGGGTCATACAGGTGATCCTCGTGTCAGGATCACACCCGTATGATTTCTCATACGGGTGTGATTATCATATCAGGCGGCGGCCATGTCGCCACCGGCATCGACGGCAGGCAAGCTCTCCACCCGCTCACGTAGCGCGCGCGATCGGGTCGGCTGGTCGCGGTTCGGTTCGAGCGTCTGGACGAACACCCGATAGGTCGCCACGTCCGTCGCCGCCTCGATGAGCAGGAGGCCGTTCGGATCGAGCCGCCATATCAGTCCGCCCGTCATCGGCAGGGCGAGCAGTCCGACCATTGCTCGGCGCAGGTCATCGAGCATGACCTGAACCTTGGCGGTGCCCTGTACCTCCGCTTCGAATGGGGCAGCAGAAGCCTTGTCGTTGACGAAGCTGATGCCCTTCTGCCCCACCGTGATCGTGACCGCGCGGTCTTTCTGCTTCCTGAGCAGCACCTTCATGAAGCCGCAGTCGAACGCCGTCACCGCCTCCGGCGACATGATCGCGGATGCCAGGGGCGCGAATGAGGGGTTGACCCGATAGGTCCAGTTCGAGCGGATATGGCGCGGCTTGATGATGAGGTTGACCGCCTTGCCGTCCGCGTTGCTCATGAAGGCCACGGTCTTGGTCTGGCCGGCGATCGTCACCGGCGCAGCGACGCCGTCCACCGGGTCCAGGCCGAACTGCGCCGCATCCGCTTCGCCCGTCAGACGCTCACCCAGCCTGCGGCGCGTGAGGTTGTCGATGAAGCATTCACCCTTCATCGAAAAGCCGAGGTCGATGAGGGGCACGACCTCAACGATCAGGCCATCATCGCGGCGGGCGTGGGCGATGCTGAATAGATCGCGTTCGACCAGATACATGCCGAAGGCTGGCTTCATGTCGTAGCTCGAATTCGCGACATCGCCGTCCGGCACCTCCTCAAGCGGGATGTCACTTATCTCGTCGGGCACAAAGGCATCGGCCGCCACCAGCATTTCGCGATAGAAGCGGAGATCGACGGGCATCGCCGCCAGCGGGCACGGCGCATAGCCTGCCAGATCGAGGATGGTCGCCTTGTTTGCCGTCAGCGGTATCAGGCGCAGCTTGTCGCCCTCCTGCCGGAAGATGAACACGCCTTCCTTGCCTGAAGCGATACCGGCCACCGCATCGATTTCGAACGCGGCGGGATTGTCGAACATCTCGGCCACCCGCTCGTCCGGCGTCTTCATCACGGGCGCATCGGCCTCGGCGGTATCAGCCTTCGCCGGTCTCTCTGCCCGGCGGGCTACGAGATAGTTGGCGGCCAGACCACTGACGTGACCCGCTTTCTTGAACCATGCGACGAACTCGTCATCGCTCAGATGGTCATGCTCGGCGTGGCGGCGCTCCATCGCGGCGATGGCACGGGCAAGCTGCGCCGCCTCGTTCCGCATCGCCTCCTTGTCGTCACCCGTCGCGGTGCTGACGTTCTTGTTCAGCACCAGCTGTGCGGGCACATGATAGACGAGACTGGCGGCTTCGTATGCGAAGCCGAGAGCCTTTGCGTAGGCCGTGATCGATACCGCCCCATGCTTGCGGATGAAGCGATATTGACCGCGGGTCACAAAGGCGCGGCGGCGGAGAGAGCGTCCCTCGCTCGCCTCGGCACGGCGAACCTGCAGCTGAAGCTGAGCCAGTTCTGCCTCATCGCTCGCGGTCAGCGGCACCGGCTTCACCGGTCCCACAGAGGCCACGATCGCCAGCGCACTTGTGGAGGCCAGCGAAGCAATATGAGAAGACGAGTTGTTATGAGAATTTACCAACTTGGCACCTATCGTCGAACAGCTCGACCCAAGCCTTTGGGTGTCGCGATACACACCAGACGCAACTGTCCTGCGGCTTGCGGTGCGTATTCGCGGGGTCGATCTGCCGACGAGCAAGGTGATGCGGAAAACCGCTTCGGCTCGTTGGTGGGGCGCCCTTTAAACCTCTCTCGCTCGAAGCGCAAGAAAAAAGACAGTCCCGAATTGCTTTTAGGCGGCGGCGGTTCGTGCGGTATTTGCCGCGCACACCTATCTTTCAGGCATGACCGCAATCGACCCGATCAACCGCCCGCTCACTCCAGCAGAGATTGCGATGGCTCGTAGCGTGTTCGGTGCCGCCATCGATTATGAGCCAATGCGGATCGTGCGGCGCAAATGGGCCTTCTTCCAGCCGCGCAACGTGACGATGGCCCCGAGCGGCAACATACATTTTCATCCGAAAGGCGACAGCTACCGCGACTGCTTCGCCAGTAGCTCCATCGGATGGCAGGGGCATCTGATCCACGAGCTGGTTCATGTCTGGCAATACCAGCGCGGCGTCAATCTCGTGCTGCGCCGGCACCCATTCTGCCGTTATCACTATACGATCAAACCCGGATGGAGGCTCGATCGCTACGGCTTGGAGCAACAGGCCGAGATCGTCCGGCATACATTTTTGATGCGACACGGCGTCGTCGTGCCCGGTGCGCCGCCCTTGCCGACGATGGAAAGCATCTTGCCGTTTCACCCCGCATAAAGGTCGTGTTATCGGCGGGGTGCGCTACTTTATGATAGACGCACCATCTCATGGATGAACAGTCCTTGCTCATGCAGCGGGCAAGCGCCGAAATCCTCGCGCCACAGATCGCCCCTGGGATGGAAATGGATGCAGCCGGTGGGTGCCATCACCGTGTCGCGTGGCTGGAAAAACGCCCATTTGGTCGGCGACAGGTGAACCCGGGCATAGTCGATCGCGTCGCCGAAGACGGACCGGGCCAGCGTTTCTTCCGCGGGGGTGAGGAG
>Ga0256408_1000806_pt1 | contig 19564 bp, 21 predicted proteins | sample PhyAR1_FD_185998 | JGI IMG/M metagenome (GOLD analysis project Ga0256408, IMG submission 185998) | Leaf surface microbial communities from alfalfa plants in UC Gill Tract Community Farm, Albany, California, United States - DLSL A.R1 | ecosystem: Host-associated > Plants > Phyllosphere >...
CACTACCACCACCATCGTCATTAGATTGGGATTCCAATTAAGAAAAAAACCTAATGCCACACCGGCTAAAGAAACATGGGAAAGCGTATCAGCCATTAAGGATTGCCGGCGGATTACTAGAAAAACACCTAACATTGGCGCAATCACTGAAATAAAACCTGCAGCTAAAAAAGCTTTTTTCATGAATTCATAAGCAAACATTTCCATGCCTATTCCACTCCTTATGATTAAAAGTATAAAGTATATTATTCAATGAATCTATTTTTCTATCTATGATAAATCGTAAAAATTTCGATTTAGGACAATTTACACTTTAGCAGAACAAAAAAAGGACGTCAAGAAAAAATACAGGCCCTTATCGGATTCTCATGGAAACTTATAAAAAGTCAAAAAAAAGCAGTAAACCAGCAAAAAACAATGAGCTTACTTGTTCCCTTAAGATAAAACACCATAGTTTTGCTTTATTCTGCTTCTTTTTTTGTATAATTATCTAACATTCAATGTATTGGATTCAAAGGTTGAACTTCCTTTAAGTAATTGCTTCACATAAACCGTTAGTTTCTATAACGGTATTTCTCAGCACGGAAACATCTTGAGCAAAAGCGGTACCTGCTTGTCCTTTCACCATGTCTGGCGCATTTTCTACAAAAATTTCCATACTGCTGGCTAATGTATATTGTTCATTTTGCAGGTTGGTTTGTAGTTGTTGAGCGTTCTCTTTCAAAGGAGCAAAGACGCTTTCACATTTAGCAACTAACGCTAATCTCTGTTGGCGTTTTTTTTCCAATTTTTGATAGTAGGTAATTTCACTTTTATATAATGTAATAACTGAAATATTCGGCTCTTTCAAACTGGCTTCAAAATCAATCTTACGCTGCAAGCCGCTAATTACGGTTTCATATGAGCGTTCATTAAAAAGTGCCATATGTAAGTTCCTCCTTGATCACTAAAAACTGGTGGCGATTTCTTCATCAGTGGCTTCGGCTTTAACGGCAGCCATTCGTAGTTTATAAGCAAATTCCCCTAAATCTGACGCTATCTTTTGTAGTTTTTCTTTCAATTCCGCCACTACTTCAGGATTATGGGCGTAATACAGATCGTCAGCTGAATAGGCTGCGGCAGCCTTGATAATATCTTGGATTTTATGATCCTCCAATTCTGAATATGCCCCATTCGCTTCACTTTGAATATGTTTTTGTAATACCATCACTGCTTCGGCTTCATTCCATTCATATTGTTCAATTGTTTTTTTCATTTGGCTAGCAGTATATTTCAGCTGGTCGTATTCCTCCGCAGTCGCTCTTAATAAAGCCGGTGCAAATAATAACTGTAAACTACCATCGCTAGTAAACATATCGACAAATGTTTGAGTAGGATGTCCACCCAGCGTTAATAACTTCATAATAAACGATTCCAGCTCTTTGTTACTTTTTGTATATATACGTTTGCCAACCAACGGTGCGCCAAATTGGTCAAAATTACCCACACTGTCATTCATATGTGTGTAATTGGTGATTATTTCATGCACCTGACCTGATGTCACCCACGCTTGCGCTTTGGCACTTAATAGGCGATAAATATTGGGCGCTGAAAAAACCGTAGCACATTCGCCAAACTCCGCAGCAACATAGGTGGCTAACCCACCGCCTAGGCTATGGCCGGTATAGTCAAAGGTTGCGTTTTTAAACTGGGGATCGGCTTTTAGTTGTTGAGCAAAAGCGTACGCTGTATCGAATTGACTTTTCCCTGCAATCGGTACTCGAATAGTTGTTCCGGGAATTGTTTCATAATTTATTTTATTTTTATTCCCCATGACAATTTGTTGCACATCCGCACTGAAATCTCCATCAAAATCAAATAAATTTATTCCTTTATAAGAAATCGTCACTTGCGAATAATCTGTTTGCCCTTTAATAATCGGCACGACCGCAATCCCTTCTGCGCCATTACGATCGGGGTTGTTGAGAACAGTAATGACTTGATATTCTTCGATCTCAGGGGCTTTGATTTTATCTCCCACCTTCTTATTTTTGTATGCAGTATTTGTAAGTTTAAAATAATCTTTATTAGTTTTAACCATAATAACACCCCTTATGATATACTTATCGACAAGTATGACATAAAAAGGATGTTATGACTATGAAAATTAAGAAAAAAATTTTATTGTCACTATTAATGATTATTTTAGGAGTGATCGGCTTGAATTACTATAACTATAACAACTATCTAAACAAACAAAAAGAACGGATTGAACTATTTTTTAAGTATAACTATAACAATATTGATTCGTTAACCTTCACAAAAGTTGATAAAACACCTATGGGTGCTTTAGTCTTCTATGGATATTTTAATAAGGACAAGAATAATAATTTTTCAGCTGATATCATGCCTTATCAAGAAGAATTCGACGGAAACATTTCGATAGATGGAAAATTTGATGATCTTAACTTTAAATTTGGTGATAAGAATATTGTTTCAGTATCTGAAATCCTAAAAATCCAAAAAAAAAAAATAAATCAGAAGATCACTCTTCTGACTCCAGCTCTTGGTTTTCAGAGACTTCCAAGCCTTCCGGGTTAAACAACTATTCAAATCTGTTTTAATAACGAGGTACTTCCTTCATGAAAAAGAAATATAAGCTTCTCCTTATACTAGCTATAGTAGCTTTTACCATTATCGGCTTGAACTACTATAGCTATCACAACTATCTAAACAAACAAAAAGAACGGATTGAACTATTTTTTAAGTATAACTATAACAATATTGATTCCTTGACTTTTACGAAAATTAAAAAAAATCCGACCGGTTCTTTAAACTTCCATGGATATCTCAATGGAAATCAGGAGGAAAAATTCATAGGGAAAATAATGCCTGATCAAAAAGAATCTGAAAGAAATAATGTTATAAATTATACCTTTGCCATGAAAAATGCAAAATTTGAAGATAGAAAAACTTATTCTGTGTCCGAAATTCTAAAAGTTCAATAAAAAAAGCGAAAGTGTTCAGCCATTAATGATTATTGCTGCATCATTAATATAAGCGCTGCCTCAAAGGAACAGCGCAGCTAAAACAGCTTTCGCAGATATATCTAAAATTATTGTACACACATTTCGTACTACTAAAAGAAACACCACTTATAGTACAAGCTTCTAAGGAAGTGCTTTTTTAAGCTAATTAACAACCTCTTCATCCATATGAAAACAGCGCCATTGAGAGTCTTCTGTGCGGACAAGTCGGATTTGACGGTCGACGTATTGCTTGATATCTTCATGGTCATGAGTAATCATCAAGATCGCTTTACCATGGTCATGAGCATTGTGTTGCAGCAAACGATAAAAATCATTACGTGACTGTTCATCCATACCTGTTGTCGGTTCATCTAAAATAAACAAATCCGGATCGGTCGCAAAAACACGCGCTAAACTAATGCGCTGTTTTTGCCCACCCGATAATTCTCCGATTCGCTTATGGCGCATATTCCACATTCCAACCGCCTTTAACGCTTTTTCAACATGCTGATGATCTTTTTTCGTCAAAGGTTTGAACCAACGCTGATGCGGAAAACGGCCGGAACGAACCAATTCGATGACCGTACTAGGAAAGCCAGCATTAAAGGAAGCTACTTGTTGCGGAATATAACCGATACTGAGTTTTTGGCCAGCAGCATTCTGCTTGGCAATTGTAACGGAGCCGCTGGACGACTTTAATAAGCCTAGCGTACTTTTGATTAATGTTGACTTTGCGGCTCCATTTTCACCGGTTAAAATCACAAATTCGCCTGGATCTACGTAATAGGAAACATTTTGTAAAACAGGCTCATCGTCGTAATAGAACGTCAAGTCCTTTACTTCAATGTAGTGCATGTTTAGTTCCTCCTTTTATTGGCTGCTTCGGTCCAATAAATTTAATGGATACTTTTCTTCAAAGCAGCTAAATTATCTTTCATTACAGAAAGGTAATCTTTGCCTGCGCTTTGTTCTTTTTTAGTTAAGCTTTCCAAGGGATTTAGCACAGCTAACTCTACATTGGTTTCACTTGCTAATGTTTTGGCTACTTTGGAAGAAGCTGTCGATTCAAAGTATATCACAGAAACGCCATTAGCTGTAATATATTTTTTTAACTCTGCCAAGCGGCTCGGTGAAGGTTCTTGATCCGGAGAAATGCCGGCAATCGGTTCTTGGATCAAATGATATTGTTTAGCTAAATAGCCAAATGCTGCATGCTGTGTAACAAATGCCCGATTTTTAGCGTTGGCAAAGGCCGTCTTGTAAGCTTCATCCAACTCTTTTAGCTTAGTAATATATTTGTCAGCGTTCGTTTGGAAAGTTGCTTTTTTATCAGGATATTTTTTCACTAACGCATCACGAATTGCTTCAACTTCTTTTTGAGCCAAGACTGGATCCAACCAGACATGGGGATCTAATTCATGGTCATGGTTATGTCCGTCGTGTGCGTCTGTATCTTCGTGGCCCTGTTCTTCATCTGCTCTGTCCACCAGCTGAATAGATTGGCTGGCTTCTACTACGGAAACTTTTTTCTTATCTAAATTTTCCAATGCGTTAGGAACCCATGTTTCCATCGCTTTACTATTGTAAACAAAAACATCTGCATCCGTTAATTTAGCTAAATCTTTTGCACTTGGTTCATAATCATGAGGCTCGCTTCCTGCTGGTATCAGCATTTCCACCGTACCTTCATCGCCGACCACATTTTTAGCAAAATCATACATCGGATAAAAAGTTGTCATAACTTTAATACCGCTTTTTTTTGAATTAGAAGACGAGTCCGTTGCTTTACCACAGCTAGCTAATAAAATAATTCCTAGTACTGCAACAATCCCCAGCATAACACGAGTATATTTGTTCTTCATTGATTTCCCTCTTTTCGATTTAATTAGCGTAAAACGTAATATTTACGATTTACCAGCAAGAACTAATTTATCAGATGAAGAAACGAACGTCAAGCAAAAACTAAAAATTTTTTCTAACTCCTTGTATTTAAAAAGTATTTTTCTTTTCGAAAACATAGACTTGGAACAGCCTTTTTCGTGAAAGTTCTCATTTATGTAGTGACTTCCTAGCTTAATAAAATATTTCTCCCCAATCTTATGAGCTTCAAGTTCATCCGTTAATAGCATCCGTAAAGTTTACCTGAAAAATTCTTGAATCACAAAAATCGGTTTTTAAAATATGAATGTTTTTACTAAAAAAGCAGCTTATGAGCACGTATTTTCTTCCTCTTTGCTGACTAATCACGCAAAGGAACCATTTCGATATGCTTACCCATGATAAATCAACAGCAGTTAAAAACAAAAAAAAACGCCGTCATTTTTTATAAAAAGAACGACGTCGATATCATATACATTTCTATAATTCAAGTAAATGTTCATAATAACTTACTTTTTTAGTAAAATTCTCTTCCTATAGGGAAAAACATAGGCACTAATTTCTTTTTTATTTCAAATTACTTTTCCTGTAAAAACTGGTTTGATTACATTAATGTACGTACAATATAAACTTCTTCACAAAAACCTTTTAAGCCATTATAAATTCTTTGCGCACGAGTTTTCTTTTCACATAGAGCAAAAACAGTCGGACCGCTGCCACTCATTAGTGCTGCGTCAGCGCCGTATTTTAACATGCGATCTTTGATCTGCTGCACAATTGGATGACGTGCAATCGTTACTTTTTCTAACGCATTACCAACTGTTTGCGTCATTTTCAAGTAATCTCCAGTGATTATTGCTGCCTTCAATCCAGCAATATCGGGATGATTAAGTTCATCAATGGCTAAGTCTTTAAAAACCGTGCCCGTTGAAACACTAATTCTTGGCTTGACTAATACAACCCAGCATTGCGGCATCGACGGCAACGCTGCTACTCGCTCACCACGACCGCTGACAAAAGCGGTTCCTCCTTGTAGACAATATGGAACATCCGAGCCGACTTGTACGCCGATATGGCTTAATTGTTCATAGCTTAGTCCTAGTTGCCAAAGCTTATTCAAGCCACGTAAAGCAGCTGCACAATCGCTGCTACCGCCAGCTAAACCTGCAGCAACAGGAATGTTTTTATGAATATATATCCTTACACCGGCAGTGATCTGATACATCTGCTTCAATAAAGACACTGCTTGATAAACATGGTTGCGCTTATCCACAGGTAAAAATGAACTATTGGTTTCAATTTTAATGAGATCTTCAGGCAGCTCTTCAATCGTTAAACGATCCGCTAAATCAACGCTTGTCATCACCATTTCCATCTCATGATAGCCGTCTGCTCTTTTATAAAGCGTATCTAAACCAAGGTTGAGTTTCGCTGGAGCTTTTTCGATAATTTCCACTTGATTCACCTTACTTTTTTACTGGTCATTGTCGCAATCTTTTAGATTTTAACATATGTTACCTTATAAGTACACTGGACAAAACAACCAATATTTTAGTCTTTGATTCATCAGTAGAAGAAAATAGAGTGTGAGAGCAACCAGCTTTGTTGATTGCTCTCACACTCTATTAATTTTTACCAACTAAATGTAATTGATTCAGTTGTTTATTTTTGTTTTGCTAGACAGCTTTCCCAATAAATTCGATCTCAACTGTACGGGTCAGCACATCAGAATAACTATATGAAACTCGTTCAAATGAGTTCTCATCCGGATCCAAGTCAACAACAAATACAGACGGATAGGTTTCAGTTAAGATCCCTTTACGTTCTGTTTGACGTTTTCTTCCAGTCTGAGCAACTAACATGATTTCACTGCCGATACGGTCTTCTAAATCTTTTTTTATTGATGCTAAAGTTGTTGGCATTGCATTCACCTCAAGCTCCATTTTAGCACATAAATGCGGAATTTACAAGTTTATCACAGGTTTTATTTATTTGCAACTAATTTAGTTTGAAAAAATACTAAGTTTTTACTGTGTAGTTTCACATTTCATTCTGATAGAAAATGTTTCATTTTCTTTTTCGCCCGATCATACGCACTTCTGACAGTTGTTACTTTTATCGTTTGTTTTTCTGCAATAGCTTCCAACTCTTCTCCTTTGATATAATCCTGCAAAGTAGCTCGTTCAAAGGATGAGAGAAATTCTGGAAAATCAGCCATTTTTTCTTGGACAATCAACGTAGCTAAAGGGTCTACTTGTTCTTTCCCCAGACAATCCATAAACGCTTCTCCCCGAGCTTCTATTTTTTGGTCTAGCGAAAAAGACGTAGTATCGGTGATACGCTTATAGGCGCACTGCTTTCTCACCAAACTACGAATACGATTTTCAAAATTCACTTTAAAATACTGTCCGACTGATAACTGTTTTTTGTCATTAAATCGCTGTAATGAACGATGAAATACAATGCGCCCTTCCTGCAACCAATCATCCAAATCGTAATCTTTCAAGTAATACTTCTTAGCTAACTTATACACCAACGGATGGTACTGTTTATACAACAAATCAAATGCCTCAGGGTCTCCTGCCAACGCTTTTTTCAACTCTTCCATATTTTCTCCTTTCTTCGTTGCTACCAACAACGGTTGAAATGAGCATAGCATTTCATAGAAAAAATATGAAAGCGAACACATGTTTAATCATTCTTTTTGGATAATTCTTCTAGTATTTCGGAAAGTTTTGACATTTGGGCTTGATTCCAAGGTGAATTACGACGAAATTCTTGAAAGTGAAGATCCGTAGCATGAATTGCAATGGTTTCTTCGGCTTTTTTAACTGCTTTATACAACTCATTCGCTGAAGTTCTAAGTGCTCCTTTTGAAAAGACAACCCACTGTTCTGCCAAATCGCTGGTAGCTACCGTTACTTGCGTTAAGCGATTGTTTTTCTCACCAGCAACTCGTTCAATGTAGCTATCGGCCGTTTCATCTTCTTTCGTAAAAACAACCGTCAGCAAATATTTCTTGTATGTCTGCTGAATACCAGGCACTAGCTGAGCATCAAAGACGACTATAATTTCTAGCCCTTCGTACTTGGCATAATTAGAAAGACGATGCAACAATAAGTCGCGAGCATCTTCTAGCTGGTCTTTCTTTTTCAATTGAACAAGTTCTGGCCAAGCGCCAATCATATTGTAGCCATCGACTATCAATAACTGTTTTTTCATGTTTACCGCCTTCTTTAAAGTGAGTTGCGTCCACGAAATACTTCATACATCAATAAACCTGCTGCTACACCGGCATTTAGACTTTGGACGTGTCCAATCATGGGAATTGTCAGCATTTCATCCACTTCTTTACGCAAACCTTGGCTCATGCCGCGTCCTTCATTTCCGATAATCAAAGCGATAGCTCCTTGCGTATTCCACTTTCGATAATCCGTACCTTCCATATCCGTACCAAAAATCCAAAAGTTTTGTTCTTTTAAAGTTGTAATACTTTGAGCTAAATTGGTCACACGAGCAATCGGAATATGTTCTACTGCTCCGGTGGAAGCCTTTGTTACCACAGGCGTAATTCCTACTGCTCGGTGCTTTGGAATAATGATGCCATTAACACCGGTTGCATCAGCGGTTCGTAAAATAGAACCAAAGTTATGTGGATCTTCTAAACTGTCTAAAATTAAGAAAAATGGTATTTCAGTTTTGGCTTTAGTTTGAGTTAATAATTCCTCTAAAGTATAGTATTCATAAGCTGTAATTGCTAATACAATCCCTTGGTGCACACCATGATCACTCATCGTGTCCAGCTTAACTTTTGGTACCCATTTAACTGGTAAGGCATAATCTTTTGCTAATTGTTTTAATTGTTCAACTTTTTCTCCGCGGCTGTCTTCTTGAAGAAAGAGTTTATTGCCGCGTCCTTGTTGAATCGCTTCTACCGCTGCATGGAAGCCAAAAGTAAAATTAGCGGCCAACTCATTTGATGATGCGAGCAGCTGTTGATAAGCCGGTTTTTTTACAGACTGTCCTTTTTTTGGTGCTTGTGTTCGTTTTTGGCCTTTTTTCATTCCCTGTTGTCTCTTGTTACTCATTTGCTTCACCTACCTTATTGATACACCATTCGATTAGTTCTTCTAATCGTTGCGTTTGTTTCATTAAATGCAGATAGCCCATCAAAGCTTCAAAACCAGTCGCAACACGATAAGTGCTAACATCGGCATTTTTTGCAAAGGTATGGCTTTTAGCATTACGTCCACGTTTATAGATTTTTATTTCTTCTTCCGTCAGCTGCTTTTCAGCAATTAACGATTGCATCAAAAAAGCTTGCGCTTTCGCTGATACATAATGAGTAGCCAGCCGATGCAACGTATTCGGTTTAGTCTGTCCCAAAGAGACCAAATAGTCTCGAATATAGATTTCATAAATTGCATCACCAACATAAGCTAAAGCTAATCCATTTAGCTGCGTATAGTCTCTCATTCGCTTCTTCTCCATCTCGTTCCTTGTGGCGTATCTTCTAGAATAATTCCTTGCTCTTTTAGCAAATCGCGGATTTCATCGCTTCTAGCGAAATTCCGGTCACTTCTGGCTTGATTCCGTTCCGCAATCAACGGTTCAATATCTGTATCCAACAATGCTTCATCCTTTTGAAATTCAATTCCAAAAATAGCCAACCAAGTAGTCAACAAATCACCCATTTTAGCTAAAACAGCTGCTGAAACCTCGGCTTGTTCATTGTATTGATTGATGCGTTTCACTAATTCATAAACGACGGTTATTCCGTTAGCTGCATTGAAGTCATCATCCATTTCTTCGATAAAACGCTGCTCCAATTGTACAAGTTCCGCTAAGTTTTGTTCATCCTCAACTAAGTAATCAACAGCTGTTGTTGTTCTAAAAGTTAAATTTTCATAGGTATTCTTCACTTTTTGATAGTTTGCAGCTGCCTCTTTTAATGTCGTTTCACTATAGCGAATCGGGCGCCGATATTGGGTAGTAGACATAAAAAAGCGTAAAATTTGCGGGTCTACTTTTTTGATCATTTCATGGACTGTTACAAAATTGCCTAACGATTTGCTCATCTTCTCATCTTCTTCACCGATGGTTACGTAGCCATTATGCATCCAATAATTCGCAAATGTCTGGCCTGTTTTAGCTTCACTTTGGGCAATTTCATTTTCATGATGCGGAAATTCCAAATCCTGGCCCCCACCATGAATATCAATGGTCGCTCCTAAATGTTTAGTAGCCATCACTGAACATTCAATATGCCAGCCAGGACGTCCATGTCCCCAAGGAGCAGGCCACGAAATTTCATCGGCTTTCGCACTTTTCCATAAAGCAAAGTCAAGCGGATCCTCTTTTAAAGCTTGTTCTTCACCAGTTCTTTGGCTGGCACCGATTTCCAGTTCATCAATTGATTGGTGACTTAAATGACCATAGTTTTCAAATTTACGTGTTCGGTAGTAAACATCGCCGCTGGCTTCATAGGCAAAGCCTTTACCAATTAAAACTTCAATAAATTTAATGATGTCTTCCATATGATTCATAACGCGCGGATGTAGCGTTGCCGGCTGAATGTTTAAAGCATCGGTGTCTTCTTTAAAAGCTTGAATAAAGCGATCAGCCACCTCAGGAGCAGTCATTGACAATTCCTTGGCTGCTTTAATAATTTTGTCGTCAACATCGGTAAAATTAGAAACATAATTTACTTCATAACCTCGATATTCAAAGTAACGACGAATGGTGTCAAATGCGACCGCGCTTCTGGCATTACCGATATGGATATAGTTATATACAGTTGGCCCGCAAACATACATACGGACTTTTTTCGCTTCAATGGGTGTAAATATTTCTTTTTCTCTCGTTAAGGTATTGTAAATTTTAATCATCGTTTTTAGCCACCTTTTTTCCTTTGATTCGAACTACTTTGGCAGGTAAGCCCACGGCAGTTGCATCCGCCGGAATATCGGTTAACACTACTGCACCAGCGCCGATCTTAGCTCGCTCACCAATTGTTACCGGACCTAGGATTTGGACGTTAGCTGAAATCATTGCTCCTTTTTTAACGGTTGGATGTCGTTTGCCAGTTTGTTTCCCAGTACCGCCTAATGTAACGCCGTGAAATAAAATTACATCTTCTTCAATTTCAGCTGTTTCACCAATTACCACACCCATCCCGTGATCAATAAAAACACCGGATTGGATCCGAGCTCCAGGATGAATTTCAATCCCGGTAATAAAACGCCAAAATTGTGCATGCATTTTCGCTAATAAAAACAGTCGATGTTTATATAAAAAATGTGATAGACGGTGCCAAAATAATGCATGTAAGCCCGGATAGGTCAAAATAATTTCCAAAGTGGTACGAGCAGCCGGATCATTTTTTTTGACTGCTGCTAAGCTACGTTTTAACCAACTCATCCCAAAACTCCTCTCCTCTTTTTTAACGTAAAAAACGTCTTTTAAACAAAGATACTTTGCTTAAAAGACGTTGCCACGTGGTTCCACTTTTTTTCACAAGAGTGCGCTCTTGCCTCTTTGTAGTTAACGCCTAACTTACGTCTTCAACTACTATTGCTTTTTCGTCGAAACCATTCAAAGATGCATTTCAAAAAGGAGGATCAACTGTTTTCAGCAACCACAGTCTCTCTAAAGATCATACCTTTTTTACTTCTTCTTTTCAGTATGTTTTGTTTGTTTCGTTGTTCTTAGTTTTTTTTCGATTATAATACTTGGTTTAAATGAGCTAAGGCTTTTTCTTTACCTAAAAGTTCAATCGTTTCAGCCAATTCCGGACCGTGCATTTGTCCGGAAACAGCAATACGGATCGGCATAAATAAGTTTTTGCCTTTAACGCCGGTTTCTTTTTGGACTGCTTTAATTGCTGCTTTAATGCTTGGCACGTCAAGGGTTTCTAATGCTTCAAGTTGTGCTTTGAAAGCTGTTAGAACTGTTGGAACCGTTTCACCTGTTAAAAATTCTTTGGCTGTATCGTCTAATTCAGGCTGTTCATTGAAAAACAGACTGGATAATTCAACGATTTCCGCTGCATAGCTCATTTGAGGCTGATACAACCTTACTAATTCTTGCAACCATTTCATTTTTTCAGCGGTAGGGTTCGCTTCCACCCGTCCGGCAGCTACCAAGTAAGGCAGACACATCTTAGTTAAAACACTTAAATCCATTTGTTTCATGTACTGATTGTTAACCCACTCTAATTTCTTAGTATCAAATGCTGCCGGTGACTTACTTAAACGAGCTTCATCAAAAAGCTTCACTAATTCTCCTTGTGTGAAGATCTCATCTTCTCCAACCGGTGACCAACCAAGCAAAGCAATAAAGTTAAACATCGCTTCAGGTAAATACCCTAATTCACGGTATTGTTCGATGAATTGGAGAATAGTTTCATCTCGTTTACTTAATTTTTTACCGGTCTCAGAATTGATGATTAAAGTCATATGTCCGAAAGTCGGCGGCGTCCAGCCAAATGCTTCATATACCATTAATTGTTTTGGTGTATTGGCAATATGGTCATCTCCCCGCAGCACATGGGTAATTTTCATTAAGTGATCATCCACTGCAACTGCAAAATTATACGTTGGCATACCATCGCGTTTTTGGATGACAAAATCACCACCAATATTGTCTGATTCAAAGGTGATTGACCCTTTTACGATGTCTTCAAATTGATATTCCGTATTACGAGGAACCCGGAAACGAATCACTGGCTCTAACCCAGCAGCTTCTTTTTCAGCTTGTTCTGATGGCGTTAAATGCGCACATTTGCCTGAGTAATGAGGCATTTCGCCACGAGCCCGTTGCGCTTCTCGATCTGCTTCTAATTCCTCAGCTGTACAATAGCATTTGTACGCCCGATTGCTGCTTAATAATTGATCAATTAACGGTTGGTAAACAGCTTTTCGTTCTGATTGTCGATATGGTCCGTATTCTCCTGGCTGAGCTGGTGATTCATCCCAATCAATTCCCAACCAAGCTAGATTTTCCAACTGGCTTTTTTCGCCGTCTTCAATATTTCTTTTTTGGTCCGTATCTTCAATCCGGATAATAAAATCGCCGTCATTATGGCGTGCAAATAAATAATTAAACAACGCAGTTCGCGCATTTCCAATGTGCAAATGTCCCGTTGGACTTGGTGCATAACGCACACGTACTTTCGTCATGTTCATTCCTCTTTCCGTTTTTTAAAAGGCTATACCAACAAGTCAGTTCCTTTTAATCTTTTTCTAACAAGGCCACAGCCATGGCACCAATGCCTTCTTCACGTCCAATGAAGCCCATCTTTTCCATTGTCGTCGCTTTTATATTCAATTGTTCAACTGTAAGCTGGCAAGCTGACGCAATGTTTGTTTTCATCGCTTCTAAATAAGGCTGCATTTTTGGTTGCTCCGCTAAAATTGTACAATCAATATTGATAATAGTAAAGCCAGTCGCTAAAACTTTTTTATTTACTGTTTGCAATAATGCAATTGAATCCGCGTTTTTGTAGTTTGGATCCGTGTCAGGAAACAAATGCCCGATGTCTCCTAATCCAGCAGCGCCCAGTAACGCATCCATAATTGCATGCAGCAATACATCTGCGTCAGAATGACCTATCAAGCCTTTTTCAAAAGGAAGTGCCACACCGCCTAATAAGAGTTTGCGGTCACGCACCAAGCGATGGACGTCAAATCCTTGACCTATTCGTATCATTTTGCTTCTCCAACTTTCTCTTTTGGACAATTGCTTCGCCGATGAGTAAATCTTCCGGCGTTGTCAACTTGATATTTTCATAGCTGCCTAGCACCATTGTCACTGGCAAGTCACTGAATGCCTCTATCAAAGAAGCCTCATCGGTACCTAAGTAGTGTGCTTGCCGAGCTTGTTCATGAACGGCTTGTAAGTTGTACCCGTAAAAAGCTTGCGGCGTCTGTATTTGCCATAACGTATCACGTGGAATCGTTTGATCTACTAAGCCATTTTTCACTCGTTTAATGGTATCTTTGACCGGCACGCCCAAAATAGCTGCTTCAGTTGCTTTAACGGTAGCATGTAATTTCTTAATTTGCTTGAAGGTCACAAAAGGACGAGCTCCATCGTGAACCATGACGATGTTGTTGGGGTTTACTAGTGCTTGTAAACCGCTATAAACGCTATCTTGCCGCTCTTTTCCACCGGAGACAATCGTGACTTGTTTTTTATGAGTTGACGGTTGTAAAGTGGCTGCCAATTCTGCTAGCAGAGCTTGTTCTCCTGGTTGTGCAACTAAAATTATATGGCAGCACAGCACATCCTGCATAAAAGTGGCTAATGCATACGATATAATAGGTTTTCCCGCTAAATGAAGCAAAACTTTATTACAACTTGCTCCCATCCTTTTTCCTTGACCGGCTGCTAACAGAATCACCTCATAAGCGAACGTATCATTCATAACTTCAGCTCTTCTCGTGATGCTGGTTGGATGCATCTTTGCTCTCATTGATGCCACGGCCAGAATGAGCCGGTTTAGCAAAGATCATACGCCCAGCTGCCGTCTGTAAAGCACTTGTAACGACCACTTGCAAGTGTTCATTCATGTAATGTTGTCCATCTTCCACAACGACCATCGTCCCGTCATCAAGATAGGCAACACCTTGTTGGCGTTCAGTTCCTGCCTTAACTACGGTTACGTTCATTGTCTCGCCAGGAATCACTACTGGTTTCACTGCATTAGCTAAAGCATTAATGTTCAAGACAGGAACATTTTGAAATTCTGATACTTTGTTTAGATTATAATCATTGGTCACCACTACGCCATCTAATAATTTTGCCAATTTAATTAATTTGCTGTCAACTTCTGAAATATCTTCAAAATCACCATCGTACATTTCCACAGAAATGCCGTCTTCTTTTTGTAATGCGTTTAAAATATCTAAGCCACGTCGGCCACGCACGCGTTTCAAACTATCACCAGAATCGGCAATGTATTGCAGTTCATATAAGACAAAATTAGGAATCAAGATGACACCTTCTAAAAAACCAGATTTAGCAATATCATAAATCCGGCCATCAATGATGACACTTGTATCTAAAATCTTGTATTTATGAAAATGATCTTCAACTTTGCGATCTAATAGCTGACCTTCTGCCTCTTCGCCTTCTGCAGACATCTTCTTTTGTCTAGGAACGAAAATTTTACGCCATTCATCGATACGAGTTGTCCCCATTCGAAAGCCTAAATAACCGAGCATGATCATAACTAAAATCGGCAACACGCTATTGACGATCGGAATAGCCAAGTTGTACATGGGAATTGAAATGATAACACCAAAGGTTAACCCTAAAATAGCGCCGATAGTGCCAAAAAGTAAGTAAGTCAGACTTAACTCGTTAAGAGCTGTTTCAATTTTTTTTACGCCAGAAACAATATACTTTGCTAACCCTAACGATAGAATAAAGAAAATAATTGCGCCGATTAACCCGTTAGTAAAGTTATTGTTTAGCCAGTTATTACCTGCTTGATTTGCCATTTTCCAAGCCATGGGCAAAAGTGAAATCCCTAAACTTGCGCCAACGACAATCATCAGCAGTGTGATGATACGTTTTTGCATACATCCATCTCCTCATATTTTTTATTATCAAGTAACTGAAAGAAAAAGAGGTTGGCCGCGTCTCACTTCGATCTGCGGATAACTACTCACTTGAAGCTGAAGGACTTCTTTAGACAGCTCTCAAAAAACTTTAGCATTCGTAGCTTTTTTTCCAGTCAGCTTAGAGCCGTTTGGGCTTGAGACTGGAACTAAAAACAGCAAACCTTTAAGCAAACACTCTATAAAGGTGCGCCAAGGTAAGCGAAGTAAGTGTTGTTTCCTTGTACTTAGAAAAAATGCAACTACCGTTCGTTAATCTTCTGTCTAATGAACCATTATTCACGTGATATCTGTTCCAGTCTCTTGTATTATGTTATTGAAAAACTTTTCTTAAGGTCTCACCAATCGTTGTTACACCAATTACTTCAATTCCTTTAGGCGCATCCCAGCCGCCCAAATTGTTTTTCGGTACATATACTTTAGTAAATCCTAGTTTCTGAGCTTCCCTTACTCTTTGTTCAATACTGCTGACTCGTCGAATTTCGCCGGTTAAGCCAATCTCACCGATAAAACATTCGGTAGGCAGTGTGCCATTTTCTTTATAGCTGGAAGCGATACTTACTGCTACTGCCAAATCAATTGCTGGTTCATTAATTTTCACTCCACCGGCGGCTTTTAAATAAGCGTCTTGATTTTGTAAAAGCAACCCGGCCCGTTTCTCTAAAACAGCCATAATCAAGGAGACACGGTTGAAATCTAATCCGGTCGTTGTCCGCTTGGCATTACCAAACATCGTTGGGGTCACTAGAGCTTGTATCTCCACTAAGATGGGTCTTGAGCCTTCCATTGCCACAACAATAGCTGAGCCAGTAGCACCTTCTAAGCGTTCTTCTAAAAAGACTTGGGAAGGATTTACAACCTCCACTAATCCCTGTTCTCGCATTTCAAAAATACCAATTTCGTTAGTTGAACCAAAACGATTTTTTACCGCTCGTAAAATTCGAAATGTATGTTGCTTTTCTCCTTCAAAGTAAAGAACTGTATCCACCATATGTTCTAACATTCGCGGTCCTGCAATTGACCCTTCTTTAGTCACATGTCCGACAATAAAAATAGCAATGCCATTGGTCTTGGCTATTTTTAGTAATTCAGCTGTCGTCTCACGCACTTGGCTAACACTACCGGCCACACTTGTGATGTCAGGCTGTGTCATTGTTTGAATGGAATCAATGATGACATAGTCAGGACTTAATTTCTCAATTGTACGGGAAATTTCGTACATATCTGTTTCGGCATATAAATAAAATTCTGTATTAATAGTACCCAGGCGTTGCGCTCGTAATTTAATTTGCTCAGCACTTTCTTCTCCAGAAACGTATAGTACTTTGCCGCCAGTAGCTGCCAATTGTTGTGACACTTGTAGGAGTAAAGTAGACTTACCAATCCCTGGATCACCACCAATTAGAACCAGCGAACCTGGCACAACACCGCCGCCTAATACACGGTTTAACTCTGCCAGTTCTGTTTTAACACGTGGTTCTTTTTTAGGTTGAACTTCTGCTAAACGCTGCGGTTGAGTCTTCTTGCCCGTAATACTAACTCTTGTACGCCGATCAGATGTATCTTGAATGACTTCTTCCACCATGGAGTTCCACTGTCCACAGTTAGGACAGCGTCCTAGATATTTGGGAGATACATACCCACAGCTTTGACATTCAAACTGAACTTTTGCTTTTTTTGCCATGTATTATCTCCTTGTTCACTTTATTTCTCTATTTTATCATAATATCCCAGCCTAGAATAAAAATTCCACCTGAAAACTGGCTATCACAAACGGCTTTTTACTTATGTCCTGAAGAGCCGAAACCACCGATTCGTTGTGCTTCTACACTATCTTCATCAGCCAAAAGAAACGGCTTGAAGATTCCTTGTCCGATTCGTTCACCCTTTTCAATTACTACATCTTCATAACCGAAGTTTAAAAACTGAAACATAATATGTCCTTCATTACTTTCATTGTTATAATAATCACTATCAATAACGCCAACACCATTAGCTAGAAGTAAAAAGCGTTTTAAGGGATTGGAAGAGCGACTTACTAACTCAAGATATTCATTTGCTGGCATGTAGGCCTTAATTCCTGTTTTAACTAAAACTGGTTTTGGCACTTGTCCTTGTTGTTGTAATTTCCAAAGGCTGGGAACAACAATTGTTTCTGCTGCTTGAAAATCGTAGCCAGCAGCGCCGGTAGTCGCACGTTGTGGTACGTTAATTTTTTGATCTTGATAACTTGTGATGACTTCAAAGCCACGTTTTTTCATGTATAATCTCCTCTGCTTGTAAACTGTTCTTATTTTACCATATTCCTCTAAGTTGCTGGTTATTTTTAGTTAGTTTCTTATGCCTGTAACAATAGTTTAATATTCGTTTGCTTTTGCATCCTTTCATATTAATTTACGCTTTTCTTTTTTGTTTTTATTTATCCTATGTTAAAAATGTTAACATTTTGCGAAAAAAGTTCTTTTTTTGTCCAAAGTTTTTAGACAAAAACAACTTAAAACTGCTTCACCTTTCTTTAATGAACGCTGTTTGCTATAATAAAACTCACATTTCATCTTTATATTTTTAGAGGAAATTTTACATACATTTTATAAAACAAGTGAGGCTATTATGAGAACAGAACTGAACACAGCAAAACGAATTGTTATTAAAGTAGGAACAAGTTCCTTGATTTATCCTAATGGCAATATTAACCTCCATGCGATTGATCAATTAGCTTTTACTCTCAGTGATTTACGAAATCAAGAAAAAGAAATCATCTTGGTTTCTTCTGGTGCAATTGGTGTCGGCTTAAATAAACTTCACTTACAAGCTCGTCCAACGAGCATTCCAGAGCAACAAGCAGTAGCAGCCGTCGGCCAAGCCGAATTGATGAATATTTACAATCAGCGCTTTTCAACGTACAGCCAACAGATTGCTCAAATCTTACTGACTAGAGATGTCATCGAATTTCCTGAAAGTCGCAAAAATGTGGCAAATACGATGGAACAGCTACTACAAATGGGGATGATTCCTGTCGTAAACGAAAATGACACTGTTGCAATCGAAGAATTAGATCACTTAACTAAATTTGGCGATAATGATCAATTGTCAGCTATCGTCAGTCAATTAATTCAAGCCGATGCTTTAATCATGTTGTCAGATATTGATGGCTTTTATTCTGGGAATCCGGCCACAGATAAAACAGCCACTTTGTTTTCAGAAATTCATCAAATCAACGAAGAAATTTTACAATTGGCCGGTGACAAAGGCAGCCGTTTTGGAACTGGTGGCATGTATAGTAAATTGAAAGCGGCGGAACGAATACTCACCAATGAACAAGTCATGGTTTTAGCTAACGGAAAGCAGCCGCAGATTATTTTTGATATTTTAGCAGGAAAACCAATTGGGACATTATTTGCAAAAGGAGGAGCAAACGATGACTGATTTAATTGAACTAGGAAAGCAGGCAAAAGCAACCGTCTATCAACTAGGATTGATGGATACCTTGCAAAAAAATGAACTGCTGCAGAAAATGGCCGATGCAATCGAAGCACAGACAGAAACTATTTTAACTGCCAACGCTAAGGATCTAGCTGCAGCCAGCCAAAATGAAGTTGCCGAAACGATGCTAGATCGCTTGCGCTTAACAGCAGATCGCATTCGTGAAATGGCTGCTAGCATCCGGCAAGTGGCAACCCTACCTGATCCTATTGGAGAAGTTGAAAAAATGTGGCGGAACGAAGATGGCTTACTAATTGGGAAGCAACGTGTACCTCTAGGTGTCCTCGGTATTATTTACGAATCACGTCCCAATGTCACGACTGATGCTGCTAGTCTATGTTTTAAGACTGGTAATGCTGTTATTTTACGTGGTGGCAAGGAAGCTTTTTATTCCAACCAACAGCTAGTGGCTGTTTTACAAACCGTTTTAAAAGAAAATGGCGTTTCCCCTTATGCAATCCAATTTGTAGAAGATTCATCGCGAGCAACAGCTCAAGCTTTAATGAAACTCAACGATTATCTGGACGTTTTGATTCCCCGAGGTGGTACTAATTTGATTAAAACCGTTGT
>Ga0256408_1000810_pt1 | contig 19492 bp, 12 predicted proteins | sample PhyAR1_FD_185998 | JGI IMG/M metagenome (GOLD analysis project Ga0256408, IMG submission 185998) | Leaf surface microbial communities from alfalfa plants in UC Gill Tract Community Farm, Albany, California, United States - DLSL A.R1 | ecosystem: Host-associated > Plants > Phyllosphere >...
ACCAATTTCCTGCTCTTCTTTACCTTCAAAGCGCAAAGTGAAGCCCGCAGCTTTAAAGGCCATGGAGACGAAGTCACGCACGGTTTCGGTGCGATTGGTTGCCAGCACGAAAGTATCCGGTTGTTCGGCTTGAAGCATACGCCACATTCCTTCCACGTACTCCTTGGCAAACCCCCAATCGCGCTTCGCGTCCATATTGCCCAGCTCAAGCACGTCTAATTGGCCCAGTTTGATTTTGGCAACTGAGTCAGTGATTTTACGTGTAACAAACTCACGACCACGCAAAGGAGACTCATGGTTGAACAAAATACCGCTGGAAGCGAAAATGCCGTAGCTTTCACGATAGTTAATCGTCATCCAGTGAGCATATAATTTCGCAACACCGTAAGGGCTACGCGGATAGAAAGGTGTGTCCTCCTTCTGAGGAACAGCTTGCACCAAGCCGAACATTTCGGACGTTGAGGCTTGATAGAAGCGAATCTTCGGATTAACGATACGGATCGCTTCTAGCAGATTTACCGGACCCAATCCGGTAATTTCGGCGGTAGTAATAGGTTGCTCAAATGAAACACCCACAAAACTCTGCGCTGCCAGGTTATAGACCTCAGTAGCACCGGTTTGTTGAAGCAGACGAATGCTGGCGGAAAGATCGGTCAGATCGTATTCAACCAAATTCAGATTTGGGTGTTTATCAATACCCAATTCTTCAATACGCCAGAAATTGACAGAACTGGTACGACGATAGGTTCCATGAACCACGTAGCCTTTTTCTAACAGCAGTTCTGCAAGATAAGCGCCGTCTTGGCCAGTGATACCAGTAATTACTGCAATTTTTTGCACGGAAAAGTTCCTATTTTAGATCAAAAAAACATGATTACGCGTTCAATAACTCTGCCATCCATTGCGGCACAGCCTCGTTTTCAATTTCAAACCCTAAAAGTAGGTTTTCCTTAAAACCGGAGGTTATTACGTAATGTCTCTCTTGTAAAAAAAGCCCATGGTACTTCTCTGGATGTTTACGGTAAAGTAGAACATCTTTTTGGAAAAAACGCGCCCGGCTAACCGCAGACTCACGCTCTTTCGAACGTAATTGTGCCGGATGGAACACGTCGACATCTTTGGCATAAGGCACCATGCCCAATTGTTGCATGCGCCAACCAAAATCAGTGTCCTCACGGAAATGAGGATGATCAAATTGCAAATCAAATCCCCCCAGATAGTGGAACACCGCGCTCCTGACCATCAAATTAGCGGTCATAAAGCCAATACTTTCAAAACCAACGTTTGTCACCGGCCGCCAGTTTTCATCACCATGATGGTCTGAAGTAATGATACCCTCAACACCCACGACTCCTTCAATCTCGAAATATTTTCGGGCATTAGCCAACCAATTTGGTCCCGGTCTACAGTCATCATCAGTGAAAGCGATAACTTTCCCTTGAGCCAACATAGCGCCGGTGTTTCTCGCTCTGACTGCCCCCTTAACCGGCGAATGATAATAGCAAAGAGGGAAACCGAAATCAGACTCACGTTCAGACCAAGGTTTTTCGCTCTGATCAATAATGACAACTTCAAAATCACGCTCTATTTGCTTTTGCAAATAGTTAATAAGATCAAGCAGTTGATCAGGACGTTCATAACTGGGAATCACGACAGAAAAATACGGTTGCGGTTGATTAGCCAACTGCGCACGCGAAGATAACATTTTGCCAACGCCATCGGAGATGCGTTCCCAAGCATAGCTACTTTCAACGCAGGCCCGAGCGGCAACACCAACTTTGTTACGATATTCGTTATCAAACAAAGCGTGAATAGCACTGGCGAATGCCTCTTTCGTCGGTTCGACTATCAACATAGCATTCAGGCCACCGGTATCAATTCCACGAGCCCCTATCTTGGTCGTAACCGTTGGCATAGCCATCGACATGAAGTCAAACATTTTGATATTGGTGCCCGAACCCGAAAACATCGGATTTACCGCTATATCTGCAGCGGTCAGCCATAGCGCCTTATCTTCTTCGCTAAGCATGCCGGTAACTCTGACATTCTTGCGATTATTGTTCTCAACGACACTTCCTACGCCACCGGCGATGATAAAGCTCACCTCAGGCACTGTCGAAGCCAATTCATCAACGATAAATTTAGCCGCTTCAACATTCGGTCCATAGGCACTGCCTATAAAAATGGCCAGCTTGTCATCAGCAGAATAATTTAAGGATACTTTTGCCGCTGCGCGTTCTTCATCACTGGGTACCGGATGAGCAAATGCCATTACCCCATTGGGTACAACACGCATTTTTTCCGGAGAAAACTCATAAATGCGATTAAAACGCAGCAGATCTTCATGCGAACATGCCAAGATAAGATCAGCACGCTGTCCAAGTAGATATTCGTCAGCAATAACCTGACGAATTGCCGCTAACTCGGCGGCATTACTTTCATCAAACAGCTGTGCTCGCAAGTAGCCCTCTACATTCTGTGAGTCATAAACTACTACTTTACCTTGGAGCAAACTTGGATCGATAAGCGGGTAAACCCACGGATGCGAGAACACTACCACTTCAGCCAGCTTGATTTTCTCAATGACGCCAGCCAAATAATCAGGTGATAAATGTCCTTGCTGACTGAATACGACATCTATGACGGTTTTGCCATTGGCCTGGGCTGCCCACTCTTGTGCGGCAAGATGATGCTCTTGACTCAGGGGAATATCAATTTCTTCGAGGCCGGGACTGAGTTGATGGCGGCGATATTTTTCACCTGGCCAGTCATAAGAGCCGACATAGGTCGCTTTTACTTCCTGCCCTAAATTATGATAAAGCCCCAACAAGCGCAAACGACCACCACCAATTGGCGGGTCGATCGGCTGCATGTCTGCCACAACTACATTAAGCGGCAGTTGCTTCAACGTTACCTGAGGAGCCATAGCGGCAGAAATCAGCTGCTTGCCAACAGTCGCCCAAGACATCCCCTGAATCGCCTCATACCCCCTTTGCCCCATTTCAGCCGCTAAAGCTTTATTATTGAACAACCACTCAAATCCCCCGCACAAGGATTCTGGTGTAGGATCCGTGATCAGCCCCGTTTCCTGGTGTTCAACAAAATATGTAGGTTCCCCTGAGTCAGTGCAGGTAATAACCGGTTTGCCGCTAGCGAAGCCTTCTAATGTTACATATCCGTAATCTTCTTTCTTCGGGACAAAGGCGATTGCCAAAGCATTAGCATAATAATCCAACAGCTCTTCATCACTCAGACGGCCAACAAATTCAATCCGACTGTCTCCGGCGGCCAGAGCTTTAAGTTCCTGCTCAGCCTCTCCCGTCCCTGCAATAACTAATCGGAGCGGCAATGACGAAGCTTTAATGGCGTTAATGGCAAGATCAACCCGCTTCCAAGGGTGTAAACGCCCAGGCAAGAAGAAGTAGTCACCCGTTTTACCTTGTCTGAAACCATTAACCCCTAAAGGCGGATGTATCACATCTGAATGAATGCCGCGCCAGCGATAGAGACGCTTAGATACTTCATGACCAATAGTGAATTTTGCCTTGACTTTCGACATTGCCTCAAAATCCCATTGGTGGAGCATCGCTCTCTCTGCGAGACGAATGGGGTCATGACCTGGGAAAGTTTCGTAAAACATGTCATCGAAAACACGTACAGTATGCACTAGGTACATCACGTGATTAGGGTGATCAACAGCAAAAGTTGGCGTCTTGGTAGAAACTACTGCATCAAAACGGCTAAGATCCAAGTCACGGCAATTTTGATAGTTCATCCCAATCTGTTCAAAGGAAGATTCATCTGCAATAACGGGAATGATTTCCGCCTCACAGCCAATTTCGTTTAAACCGGACAATAATCCTTGATAGAAACGCTCAGCACCGCCTACCTCTCCCTGCGCAGACTCTGTCGTTAATACGGCAACACGCAACCCTTTGAACTGCTCAAGTTCAGAGTATTGATTACAGTAATTCACTGCTGACCCCTTTCGTCTTTGGAGGCTTTAAGCTCATCCTTGATTCTGCTATGTAATTCGTCAAGACTCAGCGAGTGAGACGACTTAAATGATGAGAATACGTTATTTTGCCCTACCAGCATCTCATTTGCTGAAAAGGTCGTCCGCGGGCTGCTTCCTACCAAGACTTTAAGATAGAGACTACGTAATGGTGAATACAACCCCAGTTTTTTGACGGTAACTACCGTGAAATGTCTCAGTTTTGGGTTATTGTTGAAAATTCGAATTAGTTTACGTCCACCACGGCTCAACAACCCCATTTTACGTTCGCCATTCCTGCCGTTTTTAATTCTCCCCAGCAGACGAATCGGAGAGCTAACACGCCATGAAGTGCTGCTGTAAATCTGTTCGATATGGTTTTTTAGAACGCTGATTTCGTGTTCAAGGTCTCGTGCATGCCCCAATGAAGTTTCATGCACCTTAGAAAGAACATCGTAAGCGATATGCACTCGCTCATTTTCTGCCGATAACTTGGACACCTTTTGAACTAGCTCATCATGCTGGCGAGTACTGTTCAAATGACCAAGAACTTCGCCAAAACTAGCCGCCAGTTCATCCAAGCTCCTGGTTTTTTCATGCAGCACATTGAGCATTGATCCCAGTGCACTGCTGTTCTCTTGAGCCATCGTTATCGCGCTGATAACGTCGCTATTTTTTAGCATACTGTCGGTTGTATGCTGTTTATAGACCTCAAATTTCTGAGCAAGCTGTTCAGCATTTTGTAAAGCGGTAAATTCGCTGAAGGTCTGGTAATCGTCAAACACATTAGGAGGATACTTTAGCGATGGTAACAGTTCTTTATGCTCGGTTGAAACATAGAATCGATTGAGGCCATCTGCATAAGCGAACAAATAATTTTTATCTATTAATAGATCTTCAATATCAGAATGGGTTTCTATTTGCGTATTAGGGAACGTCGATTCAACCACTACGACCCATGGGCGATATTTATCCCAATCATTTCCTTTAAGGACAGAAAGCTCAAGTCCTTCAACATCAATTTTCAAAAAATGAATATTTTCCGGAGAGAACTCAGCACAAACGTCAGCCAATGTCCTTACTGCAACATTGTGCCATTGCCCCTTATACCCCTCAGCCTCATGCGTATCTGCAACCTCTTTATCGAGAGTTGCCCAGCCGCGGACCTCACACTCCCAAATTTTCAATTCACCTGCACTTTCATTCAACGCGCAGTTCAGATTAATATCTTGAGGCCTATCAGCGACGAGCTCATTAAAATGTCCAAGAATGGGTTCAATATTTATGCCGCGCCATCCCTGGTTGTAAAATGAACGCGTTACAGAGTCAACAATAGGATCATTCGCGCCAACATCAATATAGAACCCATTTTCAACATTCTTCAGCGCTTTCCAAAGCACTACGTCCTCTAAATTCTGCGCATATGAAATAAAACTCATTTCGTATAGATTCCTATTTTTGGATCCAACCAGGTCAGACCAACAAAATTGGCTTTATCAATATTAACGACATTAAAAAGCAAGGCTAAGTCACGCCACTCGTAATTATTAACTAAATGAGTATCTGTGCTTACAAGCGCCGTTTGTATCGAGTAACTTCCCGGACCAAGATTTGCATCAAAATGAAAATCATAAACCAACGTTGTACCAGCCTTTACATCATCAACAACATTCTTTTTTAGGTCAGTATTTGTACCATATAATACCTGTCCTAAGCGGTCTTTGATCCCATACCCCAAGACCAAACGAGGAATATTTTCGTTAATCTTGACTTCGATATGTAACGTTACCGCCTGCCCTACATTGACTATTTCAACCGGATTATTATTACCATCCAATAATCTGATATCAGATACTTCTGCCTCACCAGTGCCTGATATGGTCTGTGTTTTACCTTCAGGGGTGATTTTTTGTTCTACCTTTTGATTCTGTTTTGCTGCCAACAAAGCATTGTAGTAATCCATTACTGCTTCTGGCTCTCCTTCCATTTCAATACGACCAGCATTGAGCAAAATAGCTCGATCGCAAATACTCTGAATCGCCTGTTTATCGTGAGACACAATTAATAACGTGGTACCTTGTCGGCGGAACTCGCGAATTCTTTCAAAACTCTTGTGTTGAAAATAATCATCGCCAACAGACAATGCTTCATCGACTATCAGGACATCAGGTCTAATCGCAGTCGCCACACTAAACGCCAGACGCATCTGCATACCACTAGAATAGACTCGAACAGGACTATCAAGGTAATCACCGATCTCAGCAAACTCCTCAATTTGCGGCATTAACATGCTGATATCATCAGCATGTAATCCCATCAATTGCCCCGCCATATAGACGTTCTGGCGACCGGTGAAGTCAGGATGAAATCCCATTCCCAGTTCCAACAAAGCGGCTACGCGCCCTGAAATATGGATATTCCCTTTTGTCGGTTGGCTGGTGCCTGTAATCATTTTTAATAAAGTGCTCTTACCAGCCCCATTGATTCCAATGATACCAACCGCCTCCCCTGGGTTGACTGTAAAATTAATATCTTGCAACACCCACTTCAGTTGATGTTTTCTAACATCCCCAGGGCAAAACCATTCGATAAGACGGGACCAACGGTTAGGATATTGCTTAAAAGCCTTCCCAATATTACTTACACTAATAGTACTCATTAAAGTTCGTCCACCATTTCTGCTGCACGCTTTTGGAATAAACGCATCCCTAGGATACAAAGCAGTAAACCTACAATTGCTGCAGGTAACATAGCATACCAGTCGGGCCATTCCCCTTTAACCAATACCGTTTGGCAGGCCATGACAATACCCGCCAAAGGATTGTAAGATATATATCCTTGCAAATCTTTCGGTAAAATAGTTGCAGAGTAGACAATTGGAGTCAACCAGAACCAAAACTGCAAAAATATCCCAAAAAACTGACCAACATCACTAAAAAATACGTTAAGCACACCGATAGTCATCCCCAAGCCGATAGCAAAAACGATCAATACTGCAATAACAGGAATGATTGACACTATCACAACACCTGGAAAATAACCGCTGACCAACAAAAAAACACAAAAAATAATAGATACAATAATAAAATTTAACAATGCACTCCCGACGATTATTGCCGGAATGCAAATTCGAGGAAAATTAATTTTCTTAAGAAGATTTCCATTATCGACGAACATAACTTGCGAGCGAGAGACTATTTCAGCAAACAGCCCCCAACTCAATATACCTGAACAAAGATAAATACTATATGCAAATGTATGATCAACGCCTGGTAATTTTGCTCGCATCACTTGTGAAAAAATTACCGTGTAAATCACAATCATTGCCAGTGGATTAAGAATATTCCATACAGCACCTAACAATGAGTTTCTATATTTAGTTTGAAATTCTCTTTTAATACTACCAAATATAAAGCTGCGGTAGCGCCATAAACCGTTAATCATGGTAAACATTATTTATGGTATCCCATTATTATATTCTCTATACCTTCAAGTTTTTTGACAACCGTTCCTCTGTCATTTTTAGCTTCAACATTCAGCCTCAATAAAGCTTCGGTATTTGAGCAACGCACGTTGAAGCGCCAGTCTTTCAGATCGATAGAAATGCCATCTGTTCTATCAATCTCGGCATCACGACCATAGACAGCCTCTATGTCACTAAGAACTTTGTCGATATTTTCAACCTTATAGTTAATTTCTCCACTACATGGGAACTTACCCATACGGTCTTCTACCAACTCGCTCAATACGGCCCTCTTGTCAGACAGCAAACTTGCCACCAATAACCATGGAATCATGCCGCTATCACAATAAGCAAAGTCACGGAAATAATGATGTGCGCTCATCTCGCCGCCATAGATGGCATCTTCTTTTCGCATGCGTTCTTTGATAAAAGCATGCCCCGTTTTCGACATGACAGGAATACCACCGGCTTGATTAACAATATCGATGGTATTCCATGAAAGACGAGGATCATGAATAATCTTGGAGCCTGGATTGTTTTGCAAGAAAGCTTCGGCCAGAAGACCAACGATGTAGTAACCTTCGATAAAGTTCGCTTTCTCATCAAACAAGAAACAACGGTCGAAATCACCGTCGAAAGCTATCCCCATGTCAGCCTGATGCTCAAGTACTGCTTTCGCTGTGTCAGCACGACATTCCGGCAATAATGGATTAGGTATTCCATTAGGGAAATTACCATCCGGCAGATGGTTAACTTTGACAAAAGATACAGGGACATTATTTTGTTTAAATCGACGCTCTATCTCATCGATAACATGCCCTGCAGCACCATTACCGGAGTTAATCACCAACTTCGTTGGTTTCAGTGTTGCAGTATCAATATAGCCCAGTAAGTGATCAACATACTCGGTCAAGACAGATATCTGTTGATAGCTGCCACGCTTATTTTCTGTAACAGGCGTGAATGAATTTTCTTCCGCCAGTTGCTTAATTGCTAATAAGCCAGTATCACCGCTAATTGGCTGTGCGTTAGCACGGACCAGTTTCATGCCGTTGTAATCCATTGGATTATGGCTCGCCGTAACTTCGATACCACCATCCATACCAAGGTGGAAAGTCGCGAAGTACACTTCTTCGGTGCCACTCATACCAATGTCATATACATCAGCACCAGCATCTTGCAATCCGTTAGCCAAGGCCAGTTTGAGTGATTCACTGGTCAACCGCACGTCTCCACCAACGATAACGCGCTGCGGTTTAAGATACTCGCCATATGCACGGCCGATACGGTAGGCAATATCCTCATTTAGCTCTTCGCCAAGCTGCCCACGGATATCGTATGCTTTGAAACAAGTTAAGGTACTCATTAAAACCTCAAAAATTAGCAACGCCCGTAATGATCTTTAATACGAATAATATCATCATCCCCTAAATAAGACCCCGCTTGCACTTCTATCAGTTCCAACGGAATATTCCCTGGATTTTCTAAGCGGTGAATAACACCAATAGGAATAAACGTGGACTGATTTTCTGTCAGCAAAAAGGTTTTATCTCCGGTTGTTACTCTTGCCGTGCCCGCAAGCACCACCCAATGCTCAGTACGATGATGATGCATCTGCAAAGAGAAAGCTTCGCCAGGATTTACGGTGATGCGATTCACATTAAAACGTTTTTCATCCACCAGAAGATCGCAAATGCCCCATGGACGATACACTTCTCGATGTCTTCTGTATTCGCTACGTTTATGCTTTTTCAGGTGCTCTACGACTTTTTTGACATCTTGCACCTTGGATTTATCAACCACTAATACGGCGTCTTTAGTGTTCACAATCACCAGGTTATCTACGCCAACGGCAGCAACCAACTTTTCGTCAGTATTGATATAGCAATCACGAGTATTGTGAAGGAAGGTATCCCCCGTTAGCGCATTACCTGCTTCGTCCTTCTGACTGACTTCCCACAATGCCGACCATGACCCTACATCACTCCAACCGGCATCCAACGGGATCATGACGGCATCATGAGTTTTCTCCATAACCGCATAATCAACTGATTCGTCTGGGCAACTGGAAAATGCATCATAATTAACATTGATAAAGTTTTTATCGCACTCAGTATCCGCCAAGGAAAGACGGCATGCATCCAGAATATCCGGGCGGAACCGCTCCAACTCTTCCAGATAACGTTTGGCACGGAACATAAACATGCCGCTATTCCAGAAGTACTCTCCGGAATCTACATAAGATTGCGCTGTAGCAAGATCAGGTTTTTCAACAAAGCGTTTTACACTGGACGCTTCTGCATTTTCGCCAGTGCTTTCGCCACGTTGGATATAGCCATAGCCTGTTTCCGGTCCGCTAGGCACAATACCAAAGGTAACAAGGCTCTGTCCGGCGGCGTAAGGTATCGCGGCTTCAATGGCATGATGGAAAGTAGCAACGTCTTTTATAATATGATCCGCAGCCAACACCAGCATGATAGGATCATGCCCCTGCGCGATGGCATTCAGAGCAGCCAAAGCTATAGCCGGTGCCGTATTGCGGCCAATAGGTTCAAGAATGATGTTATGAGACAACATGTCAATTTGACGCAGTTGCTCAGCTACCATAAAGCGGTGATCTTCGTTACAGATTACGACAGGTTCGCTAACCTCAACTCCATCAAGACGTTTTAACGTTTCCTGCAGCATTGAATGCAAACTATGCAGACGCAAAAATTGTTTAGGATGAAGTTCGCGGGACATTGGCCATAAACGGCTACCTGTACCACCGGCCATAATTACTGGAAGTAACATTTTTTTTCCTTATAACACTTAGCTATATAGAACCATAAATTCAAAAAAACTTAAGAAAGTGCATCACGCTGGGAGGGAATTTCTACATATCGAATCTGACTGCGGGGAAGTAGTACACGACCCATCACAAGGGCTACAGTTTCACACTCTACGGAAGACATGATTTCACGGAGTTAACTTGAAACTTCCGGCTTCAGGCACTAAAAAGGGCACGCTACCGCCCTTGGCTCAACAGCTACCAATGGACTGATATTAAAGCAATTTATATCTTTTCTCTCGTTGTGCTCTGCCGCTAAAAATCAGCCATAACGCAAAATTTCATATCACTGTCATCTTGGTAGGCTAAGTATGACAACAGCACAATATTTTTGTTGCGTATGCTATCACCTTACCCATCAAAACACCTGTACATTATCCGTTCTTTCAGGCTTATCTGAAAATGAACGCTCATTAAACAGGCAGAATAAAAGGCTTATCTTACAATTACAATACGCATCAAATGGTTAGCTTGATTATGGTTTGAATGATGATGACAAATAGGGATATTCTTAGACACATGATCGCAACCTGTAGTCTACAAGCTGCAATCATGAGATGAGGGAAATGGGTAGATATTTTTAATAGAAATAGTTAGTTGCGGTAGCCTTGAGGATTATTTTTTTGCCAATTCCAAGTGTCGCGCATCATTTCATCAATGCCACGCCGCACTTCCCAGCCTAACTCCTGACGAGCCAGGTTGGCATCCGCCCAGAAGGCTGGTAAATCACCATCACGACGCGGCAAAACCTGGTACGGGATCGCCACGCCAGATGCCTTTTCAAAAGCCCTCACCATAGCAAGCACCGAATACCCTACCCCGGCCCCCAAATTGTAAGCTTTGAACCCTCCGATCTTTTCCAAATGGTCCATTGCCATCAAGTGGCCTTCGGCCAGATCCACTACGTGGATATAATCGCGCACACCGGTACCATCCTCTGTCGGATAGTCACCACCAAATACGCCAAGTTTATCAAGCTTGCCAATAGCCACCTGCGCAATATACGGCAGCAGATTATTCGGAATACCATTAGGATCTTCGCCAATCATCCCCGACTCATGTGCTCCGACCGGATTGAAGTAGCGCAAGGCAATGATAGAAAATTCAGGCTCAGCCTTGGCAAAATCCTGCAAAATCTGCTCAACCATCAATTTTGAAGTGCCATAGGGACTGGTAGTTCCGCCAATTGGCGTGGTTTCTACATAAGGAACCGGAGAATTTTCACCATAGACCGTTGCAGAAGAGCTGAAGATAAACTTGGTTACGTGAGCACGTCGCATCTCCTCCAGTAACACCAAAGTTCCTGCGACGTTGTTTTGATAGTATTCCAGCGGTTTACGAGTCGACTCACCTACAGCTTTCAAGCCAGCAAAATGAATAACGGAACTGATTTTATGCTCGCTGAAGATACCCTTTAGGCAGTGATTATCCTGAATATCGCCTTTGTAGAAGGTCGCGGCCTTACCCGCCAACTGTTCTACACGTTGCAAAGATTCTTCCGATGCGTTTGATAAGTTGTCCAGTACTACAACATCTTCACCACGCTCCAGCAGAGCTAAAACCGTATGAGAACCAATATAACCGGCACCACCTGTGACTAGAATCGCCATAAAACCCCCTTATTCACATCCGTAATTTGATACCAGCATGCATTTTACTTCAGAGCCGGAGACCATTTTTAAGTAAACCTTCTTTATCAAAAAGCCCACAAAAATCATAATCGGCCGTCCAAAACCCGAATGATATGCTCACTAAATCAAAAAATATTCTCGGTATTTTGAAAGAAGGGCGGCCATAGCCGCCCCACATAAACAGCGCATTATCACGGATGTTTTTTAGCGTGATAGCATTGCCAAAATTTCTTCAGTCTTCTCTTGCATCAACACCACATTCGCACGTGACTCAACATTGAGACGAACTACCGGCTCGGTGTTGGATGAACGCAAGTTAAAACGCCAATCGGCAAATTCCATGCTGATGCCATCGGTGTAGTCAACCTCACCGGCTTGCGCCAGATAATGTTGCTTGACGCTTTCAATTGACGCCGCCGGCTGTGCCAGTTTGATATTGATCTCCCCAGACGAAGGGTAAGCCGCAATGCGGTCCTGTACCAGTTGCCCCAGGGTTTGCCCTTTAACACAGACCAGTTCAGCCACCAGCAACCACGGGATCATACCGCTGTCACAATAGGCGAAATCGCGGAAGTAATGGTGCGCACTCATCTCGCCGCCATAAATAGCGTCTTCCAGACGCATGCGTTCCTTAATAAAAGCATGCCCGGTTTTCGACATTACCGGCACCCCGCCCGCTTCGCTCACCACATCAATGGTGTTCCAGCTCAGGCGTGGGTCATGAATGATTTTTGCGCCTGGCTGCTTTTGCAGGAAAGCTTCTGCCAGAAGGCCAACAATATAATACCCTTCAATAAAGTCGCCTTTTTCGTCAAACAGGAAGCAACGGTCAAAATCACCGTCGAAGGCAATCCCCATATCTGCGCCATGCTCGCGCACCGCATTGGCGGTATCTGCACGACATTCTGGCAATAGCGGATTAGGGATACCATTCGGGAAGGTACCGTCCGGCTGATGATGAACCTTGATAAACTCCAACGGAACGTTCAAAGCTTTAAGGGAGGCTTCAATCGCATCGATCACATGACCGGCGGCACCATTACCAGAGTTGATAACCAACTTCAGTGGTTTAAGGTTTGCAACATCGACATAAGACAGCACATGTTGAACATAATCGGCCAGCACATCCTGACGAACATAGCTGCCACGAGATACGGCCGGTGCAGGAAATTGGTTTTTCTCCGCCAGTTCCTGGATAGCGCGCAAGCCGGTATCACCGCTGATAGGGCGTGAGCCCTCACGAACCAGCTTCATTCCGTTGTAATCAATGGGGTTATGGCTGGCAGTCACTTCCACACCGCCATCCGCTTTCAGATGTGAGGTGGCAAAATAGACCTCTTCGGTACCGGTCATACCGATGTCGATCACGTCAGTGCCCGCATCTTGCAACCCCTTTGCCAAAGACAGCTTCAAGCTTTCACTGGTCAGACGTACATCGCTACCAAGGACGATAGTCTTCGGCTTCAGAAACTCACCATAAGCACGCCCAATACGATAGGCGATATCATCATTCAGTTCCTCACCCAACTTACCGCGCACATCATAAGCTTTAAAACAGGCTAACTTTTCCATTACCAACCCTTTATTAAACTCGGCCGTACCGATCATGTAAACGCTCAATATCATCTTCTTCCAGGTATAATCCAGATCTTACCTCAATGATTTCAAGATCGATTTTCCCTGGATTTTCCAACGTATGGACACTGCCTGCCGGAATAAATGTGGATTGGTTTTCTGATAAGAAGAATTCTTTATCCCCCACATTGACTTTGGCCGTGCCGCGGACAACCACCCAGTGTTCCGCACGATGAAGGTGCCGCTGTACAGACAATCCTTCCCCTGGGCGAACTATTATCTTTTTAACCTGGAAATGCTCTCCGCTATCGATATCGCATATTTTTCCCCACGGGCGATAGGAAGAGGAGTGCTGGCGGAAGTGATGAAGATTACGTTTTTTGAGCTCATCAACCACTTTCTTAACGTCCTGAACGCGATCCTTGGTCGAAATCAACAATGCATCATTGGTATTGATCACGATAAGGTCGTCCAATCCAATAGTCGCAACTAGCGCGGCTTCAGATGATATATAGTTGTTATTCGAATCAATGGAGATGATCTCGCCAACGTTGACATTCCCCAGAGCATCTTTTTCAGAAACATCCCACAGCGACGACCACGAACCCACATCACTCCAACCGGCATCGATAGGGATCACTACCGCATCGCACGTTTTTTCCATTACTGCATAGTCGATAGAGTCACTTGGGCAGTGCTTGAATATCTCTTGATCAACGCGGATAAAGTTCATGTCGCGTTGGCTGTCAGCGACTGACTGCTGTGTGGTTCTGAAGATGTCGGGGCTAAACCTTTGTAGCTCTTGCAAGAATTTGGCTGTTTTAAACATAAACATGCCGCTGTTCCAGCTATAGTCACCATTCGCAAGATACTCAACGGCTTTGTCTTTGCAAGGTTTCTCCACAAAAGAATCAACTATAAAACATTCTTCAGAGAGCGCGCTGCCACGCTTGATATATCCGTAACCCGTTTCCGGGTGTCCAGGAATAATACCGAAAGTTACCAAATTGTCAGCGGTAGCATGTTTAATGGCCGTTTTGATTGCCGAGTGGAAATTATCCACCCTTTTAATCAAATGATCAGCAGCCAATACCAACAGCATACTGTCTTCATCTTCTTCTGCTGCCAAATGGGCAGCCAACGCAACCGCAGGAGCGGTGTTACGCCCAACGGGCTCTAAAATAATATTGGTCGCAAGTTGATCAATTTCACGCAGCTGTTCCGCAACCAGAAAACGATGATTTTCATTGCAGATCACCAAAGGTGCCGCGACCTGTATTCCTTCCAGTCCAGACAAACGCTGCAATGTTTGCTGTAACAGACTGAATCCACTGTCATCAATAGATAAGAACTGTTTGGGAAACGATTCGCGCGACAGTGGCCACAAACGGCTGCCAGTACCACCAGCCATAACCACAGGAATTAGTTTTGACATTATTAACCCTTTACTCAGTTGCCTTTCTTATCAACGAGATCATGGCTTCGTAAGCCAACCCACCATTATAAGAATCATACACTTGCATACAAGATACTTCATCCATGTTAAAAGCGCGCTCAACCCTAAGCCAACAAGCGCCCAAAGGAAATATGCGGGTAACCTTAACCATTAATTGAACTCTTCCAGACACTGGCAGGAGCACTACTTGCCGATAACATAGCGTATTAAGATTGAAAAGAGCAGCACAAGGCTGCCCTTTCAGATAAATACTCATGACGAGTATCTAACCTATTTATCCACACTCGGCTCAACGATTCATAGAGAAATACTGCGCCACTCGTTTCACGTCCTTTTCGTCAAGCGTTCCAGAGTCGCTCAACAGGGTGATCCAGGACTTTATGTAGGTGTACTTAGCCGAAGCCAGGTCTCGCTGCGCGCTGTAAAGTTGTTGCTCGGCATTCAGCACATCGACGTTGACGCGCTGCCCTGCCAACACGCTCTGGCGGGTGGCCGTTACCTGCGTTGTCGCCGATTTTACCGCCAGTTCATACGCCGCTAATTTTGCACGACTACTGATGCAAAGATTGAACTGCTTACGCAGATCGTTCAGCGTGGTACCGACTTGTGCATCCATTTCATACATCGCCTGCCCATAGCGTGAAGCCGCCTGGCGAGTCGATGCTGATACCCCACCGCCGGCATAGATCGGCACGCTCACCTGCACGCCGATACTGTCGGTGCGGTATTTTTGGTTAACCGTGTTATCACTGCTGGAGTCATTTTCCGAATGGGAAGCATAGAGCTGAACCTGCGGCATGAAGCCCGCGCGGTTTCTCTCTACCTCATACTTGGCAGCATCAACGCCATGGCGAGAGGCAGCCAACATCGGGTTATTCTCCAGGGCAATTTTTTGCCACTCTTCAAATTTGGAAGGGATTAACGGTGCCACCTGGAATTTACCGGGGCGCAGTACCTGTAGCTCATCCAGTTGATCGAGCGGTACGCCAATAATCACCTCCAGCTCGCGTTGTGCCGCATCCAGGGCATCACGTGCCTCAATTTCCTGCGCCTCTGCCAGACTGTAGCGCGCCTGGGTCTCTGAAACGTCGGTAATGGTGCCTTCACCCGCGCTCATTAAGCGATCGTTCAGCGCCAATTGCTCTTTGTAAGCCGCCTTTTGCGCTGAGGCCAGCGCAATCTGGTCTTTGGAGTAAGCCACTTCAACATAGGCGGAGATCACCCGCACAGCCAGATCGAGATACTTACTGCGGTAACGCTCATCTGACATCAGCGTTTGCGCCACGCCGGCCTTGTAACGCGCATAGGCTTCGTAATCAAACAACGGTTGCGTCAGCGTTATCGAACTGGAATGGCTGCGATACTGCTGTCGTTTGGTCGCCTCACCAAGGCTGTTGCCAAAAATGTCACTCGCCGGATACTTTTGCGTCTGCCAGTTACGCGGTGAATTCTGGTAATTGGCCGACACCTTCGGCAGCAGCCCCGCCCTGCCGATATTTTCGTTTTCATCCCCCGCTTCTTTTTCTTTTATAGCCGCCCGAAAGGTCGGATCTTTTTCAAGTGCCAGCGAATATGCGTCTAGAATCCCTATCGAATGAACCGGCGCAGATATCGCAAACAAGAGGGTACTGATAGCAAGGCCAGCAACCTGTCGTTTAAATTGAATCAAAATTATTCCTCGGTTAATGAAGTATGAGCGCGATCCAAAATAGGTTTAAACAAATAGCTCAGCAGTGAGCGTGACCCTGTCTTCACGAACACCTCAACAGGCATACCCGGCTTAACATCCTCCCCACCCAGCATTTTCATGCCTTCTGGAGATACCGTGACCTGCATTTGGTAGTAGGGTTCGCCATTGGCCTTGTCAACCAAGCGGTCGGCAGAAACCAACGTCACCGTCCCCGGAATTTTCGGGGTTTTATTCTGGTTGAAAGCGGTAAACATCAAATCCACCGGCAACCCGTTGTACACCTTGTCAATCAGCTCTACCTTCAGGCGGGAATCCACCACCAGCGTAGCCTGACTGGGTACAACGTCCATCAGGTGGTCACCCGCTCCCACGACGCCCCCCTGAGTAAAGATATTCAATCCGACTACGGTGCCATCCACCGGCGAGGTGATAGCGGTGTTGCCGAGATCAAAATTCGCCATTTCCAGCTTGTTTCTGAATTCGCTGGCGTCCATCTGCGTTTGCGCCAGTTGAGTTCTGACCTCGCGCTGGTAGTCGGCAAAACGCTGATCGATCCGCTGCTGAGATTCCTGCAGCTGTTTTTGTACTTGGCCGATCCGCCCGACGGTTTCATCGATGCTGCTGTTAACTTCCGCAAACTGGCGCTGTACTTCAAGATAACGGTTACGCGGTAAATAGCCGTCGGCAGCCAGTTGTTTCATGCTGTTCATCTGCTCACGCAGGCTGGAAAGCTGGATCTGTTTATTGACCCTGGAATCCTGCAGGCCTTTTAACTGGAAGCGCATACCGTCCATCGACTGTTTATAACCGTCGACTTCGCTTTGCAGCCCCTGACGGCGCGAGGAGAAGAGCTGGGTTTGCAGCGCGATGATCTCGGCAACCCGCGGCTGAGCCTGAAGTTGTTCGAAGACCGGCGAGAAAGTCACTTTGCTTAAACCATCACGTTCAGCCAGCAGGCGGCCTTCGGTGGCCAGGGTGGTGTAGTATTGATCGCGCAGAGAATCAACCTGCGCCTGCGCCTGTACCTGACTGAGTTGCACCAATACTTCACCGGCTTTAACCCTGTCGCCTTCTTTTACGGTGATGCTTTTAATGATGCCGCTAGCCGGCGCCTGCACGGTCTTGCGGTTGCCGGAAACAATCACCGAGCCTGGCGAAGCAACCCCTTTATCCAAAGGTGCAAATGCAGCCCAGGCGAAAAAACCAAACAGGCCAAGCCCCACCACCAACCATCCCATGCGGGTAAAACGCCGCTCGTCTTGTGGGATCTCTTCTGAATACGAGTCTTGCGGCTCGCCAATGTGCGTAGACATACCAACTCCTTCGACTGCAGGCGGCGCTGTGGCCCCGCCCGGCAAGTTCACGGCTTAATTAATTTGAGTTTTTGGGATATTGCCTTCGTCCGGCTCGGAATTGACCGCACGCACGGCTTGCTGTGGAGTCTGCGCTTTTTGCGCATTGGCCAGGGCTTGCAGAACCTGCTGCGTTGGGCCAAACGCATTGACGCTACCGTTGACTAACAGTAGCAGCTTGGTGGTCATCGACAGCAGGTTGGTGCGATGGGTAATCAGAATAACCGTTTTATTACGCTGCTTGAGGAACAAAATGGCCTGATTCAGCGCTTTCTCACCGGCGTCATCCAAATTGGAGTTAGGCTCGTCCAACACGATCAGAGATGGATCGCCATACAGCGCACGCGCCAGGCCAATTCGCTGCTTCTGTCCGCCGGATAACCCTGCCCCGCCGTTACCGATGATCGAGTCGTAACCATTAGGGAAGCGCAGGATCAGTTCATGCACCCCGGCCAGCTTGGCGGCTTCAATAACTTTCTCGGAGTCGATATCGTTAAAGCGAGCGATGTTTTCAGCGATGGTGCCGGCAAAGAGTTCGATATCCTGCGGCAGGTAGCCAATGTACGGCCCCAGCTCATCTTTATTCCACTGGTAGATATCAGCATTATCAAGACGCACAATGCCTTCACTGACTGGCCAGATACCGACCAGTAAACGCGCCAGCGTAGACTTACCGGAAGCGCTTGGCCCGATAATCCCCAGCACGTCGCCCGGTTGAATAGCAAAGCTGACATTGTGCAACACCGCATCGGCTTTTGATCCCGGTGGGGTGGCGGTGACGCCTTCGACCGAGATGATCCCTTCAGGACGGGGAAGCGACATCCCCATTCCGCGCGGAGGATGCTTATCAAGCAGTTTGACCAAACGCTGATAGGACAGTTTGGCTGAGCTCCAGCTTTTCCAGACGTTAATCACCTGCTCGATGGGCGCCAGAGTACGCCCCATCAAAATAGAGCCCGCGATCATCATGCCGGGGGTGATATGCCCATCAATCGCCAACCATCCCCCTAACCCCAAGACCAATGACTGCAGAGAGAGACGAACAAATTTGGTGATGGAACTGACGGTAGTCGCGCGCTCGCTGGCAACACGCTGGCTATTGAGAAATCTCTGATGCAATCCAAACCAACGTCGTTTTAGATTAGGCAGCATGCCCAATGCTTCGATCACTTCAGCATTGCGCAAATTGGTACTTGCCAGGCTGCTGGACATGATCGATAACTTGCTCGCTTCGCCCAAGGGTTGCTTGGAAACCATTTCGTTGACCACCGCCAACGCAACCAGCAGCAATGAGCCAACCAGAGCAAACAAACCCAACCACGGGTTGAACAGGAAAATCACCAGCAGGTAAATCGGGAACCAGGGCGCATCGAAAAAAGCAAACAGTGCGCTGCCGGTCAGGAACTGCCGTACGGTAGTCAAATCACCCAGCATCTGCCCTGCATCGGAAGAACCATTCTTAAGGTTAGATTCGTACGCTGCCGTATAAATCCGCGTATTC
>Ga0256408_1000811_pt1 | contig 19467 bp, 17 predicted proteins | sample PhyAR1_FD_185998 | JGI IMG/M metagenome (GOLD analysis project Ga0256408, IMG submission 185998) | Leaf surface microbial communities from alfalfa plants in UC Gill Tract Community Farm, Albany, California, United States - DLSL A.R1 | ecosystem: Host-associated > Plants > Phyllosphere >...
TGGCACTTCTGCAACCGCAGAGCGGCACCCAATCGGTTATTTGCGAACCCTTTACCGTGCATTTCCGCGAGTTGAGTGCCGAAGAGATTCGCGGCTATGTCGAAAAGGAACAGCCGCTACAATGTGCCGGCAGTTTTAAAAGCGAAGGATTGGGGATTTGTTTATTTGACAGGCTAGAAGGTCGCGATCCTAATACCTTGATTGGCTTACCGCTGATCGCGCTAAATGAGATGTTAAGAGCGGTGGGCATCAACGCATTGTGTTGATGCCCCTTTAATCAGTCTTTCTTCTGACGCAGTTGCGCGAGGCAATGTTTCAGTGCGCCATCCAGTGGCGCTTCCATCCGCAGCACTTCTCCGGTGTTGGGATGGGTAAAGGTCAACGCAGCCGCGTGCAGGAACAGACGCGACAAGCCCGTCGAACCCAGCTGTGCGTCAAAGTCGCGGTCGCCGTAACGATCGTCAAAAGCGATCGGATGGCCACCGTGCAGCGTATGCACACGAATCTGATGGGTACGGCCCGTCACCGGGCTGGCTTTCACTAAGGTTGCGAAACCAAAACGCTCTTCTACTTTAAAGCGCGTCTCGGAAGGTTTGCCCTCCGCACTTACGCGCACCACGCGTTCGCCGCTCTGCAAAATGTTCTTTAGCAGCGGAGCCTGCACCACTTTCAGATGCGACGGCCAGTCACCGCGCACCAGCGCAAGGTAATCCTTCTGCATGCCCTTTTCACGCAGTTGCTCGTGCAGCGAGCGCAAAGCAGAACGCTTCTTCGCCACCAGCAGAATGCCAGAAGTATCACGATCCAGACGATGGACTAACTCAAGGAAACGCGCTTCCGGACGCAACGCACGCAGCCCTTCAATCACGCCAAAACTTAATCCGCTGCCACCGTGCACCGCAGTGCCCGACGGTTTATTCAGCACCATCAGGTAATCATCTTCATACAGAATGGCATTGGTGAGCGCCGCGACTTTATCCAGTTTCGGTGAAACCGTATTCTCTTCGCGTTCGGCAACCCGGACCGGCGGAATACGCAGCTCGTCGCCCTCCTCCAGCTTATATTCCGGTTTAACGCGCTTTTTATTTACCCGTACTTCGCCTTTACGCAAAATGCGATAAATCATGCTTTTCGGCACGCCCTTGAGCTGGGTGCGCAAAAAGTTATCAATTCGTTGTCCGGCATTTTCAGCCGTGATGGCGACATACTGTACGCCGGGATTCTCTGTTTTCATGGCGGCGATTCTAATTAGTGTCCCTGGATAGCGCCACCCCTTTTTCTGTGCTTAACTCTCTCTTTGTCGCGTATTGAAACGGTGAAAATGGCGACATTTTCAGCGATGCGATGATTAGCCCTGCAAATGAACAGGTTATGGATGAATAAACTTCTCAGCTTGGCAAAAGTCGCCTTGCTTAATGTGAGTTAGCAATGGAATAATGCAGGGGTTTCTGCCCTGGAAAGATTCAGGCAGGAAAAAGAGCGAAATAAGTCATTTTGCCGGATTTAACGGACACGCAGCAATGGCGTAAGACGTAATGTTAAATCAGGCACTTAGCGGGCTGCGGGTTGCGGCCTGGACGACAGACCAGGATGTGTGGATTTTTGAATACTCTGTAACATTTCCACCTTCAGGCGCTGGATTTCCTTATGAAAAACAGGCCACCGACAAGATTTGCGCCCCTTTAGCCGCCGACAACCGTGAGGTTGACGTCAGTGCATTAAGACACGGGGCCATCGGTTGATTCTCGTCCAGGGTAACGATGCCCGCAGCTAGATCACTCATGTGAGAATAACGAGTAAGTCACGATGAAAAGAATGTTAATTAACGCAACTCAGCAGGAGGAGTTGCGCGTTGCCCTGGTTGATGGACAACGTCTGTACGATCTGGATATTGAAAGTCCTGGACACGAACAGAAAAAAGCCAACATATACAAAGGTAAAATCACCCGCGTTGAACCCAGCCTTGAAGCTGCATTTGTCGATTATGGTGCAGAACGTCACGGTTTCCTCCCTCTGAAAGAAATTTCCCGCGAATACTTCCCCGCCAATTACAACGCACATGGTCGTCCGAATATCAAAGATGTGCTGCGTGAAGGTCAGGAAGTTATCGTTCAAATTGATAAAGAGGAACGCGGTAATAAAGGTGCAGCACTCACCACCTTTATTTCCCTGGCCGGTAGCTATCTGGTATTGATGCCGAACAACCCACGTGCCGGTGGTATTTCACGCCGCATTGAGGGCGACGACCGTACAGAATTAAAAGAAGCACTTTCCGCACTGGAACTTCCAGACGGCATGGGATTGATCGTCCGCACTGCGGGCGTGGGTAAATCTGCCGAATCACTGCAGTGGGATCTCAGCTTCCGTATGAAGCACTGGGAAGCCATTAAGAAAGCCGCAGATAGCCGCCCAGCGCCTTTCCTGATCCATCAGGAAAGCAACGTTATCGTGCGCGCCTTCCGCGACTATCTGCGTCAGGATATCGGTGAAATCCTTATCGATAATCCAAAAGTACTGGAACTGGCCCGTCAGCACATTGCTGCACTGGGTCGTCCGGACTTCAGCAGCAAAATCAAACTCTACACCGGTGAAATCCCGCTGTTCAGCCACTACCAAATCGAATCGCAGATTGAATCCGCCTTTCAGCGTGAAGTGCGTCTGCCATCAGGCGGATCGATTGTTATCGATAGCACCGAAGCCCTGACGGCGATTGATATCAACTCCGCACGCGCTACTCGCGGCGGTGATATCGAAGAAACCGCGTACAACACCAACCTGGAAGCGGCCGATGAGATTGCTCGCCAATTGCGTCTGCGCGATCTCGGCGGCCTGATTGTTATCGATTTCATCGACATGACGCCAGTGCGCCACCAGCGCGCGGTGGAAAACCGCCTGCGTGAAGCGGTACGTCAGGATCGTGCGCGTATTCAGATCAGCCACATTTCACGCTTCGGCTTGCTGGAGATGTCGCGTCAGCGTCTGAGCCCGTCACTGGGTGAATCCAGCCATCACGTCTGCCCACGCTGCAGCGGAACCGGCACCATCCGTGATAACGAATCGCTGTCGCTGTCTATTCTGCGTCTGATTGAAGAAGAAGCGCTGAAAGACAACACCAAAGAAGTGCATGCCATTGTTCCGGTTCAGGTCGCCTCTTACCTGCTGAACGAAAAGCGTGATGCCGTTAGCGCCATCGAAAAACGCCAGGGCGGTGTGCGTGCCATCATCGTGCCAAACGATCAGATGGAAACGCCACACTACTCGGTACTGCGTGTTCGTACTGGCGAAGAGACGCAAACGCTGAGCTATCACTTACCGAAACTGCACGAAGCGGAAATGGCGCTGCCTTCTGAAGAAGAGCACGCTGAGCGTCGTCGTCCGGAGCAGCCAGCACTGGCCGCCTTCGCGATGCCTGATGCGCCGCCTGCGCCGGTTGAAGTGGTGAAAGAGTCTCAGCCAGCAGCAGAAGTGAAAACCAAACCAGCAGTTGCTGCGCCTGCAGTAACCAACACGGGTTTCGTGGCTCGCCTGCTGAGTGGCTTGAAGAAACTGTTTGCCGGTGATGCGCCCGCTGCGGCGCCTGCTGAAACTAAGCAGGAAACCCCAGCCGTTGTTGCCGCTGAATCTGAAAACACCCAGCAGCGTGGCGAACGTCGTAACAATAATAACCGTCGCAACAACCGTCGTGAACGTACGCCGCGTAATGGCGAGAACGGTCAGGTGCGCGAAGGTCGTGAACCGCGCGAGCCGCGTGAAGCACGTGAGCCACGTGAAGCCCGCGAACCGCGTGATAATCAGGACAACCGTCGCAATAAGCGCCAGAACGAGCCGCGTGAAGCGCGTCCAGTGCTGAGCGATGAAGCGCTTGAGCAACGTGACGAGCAGCAGCAACAGCGCCGCGAACAGCGTGCCGATCGCCAGCGTCGTCGTCAGGAAGAAAAACGTGCTCAGCAGCAGGATCAGAAAGCCGCTGAACCGGTTGTTCAGGCGCCTGCGGTTGACGAAAACGTTGAGCACGAAGAAGAACGCGTTCAGGTCATGCCACGTCGTAAGCAGCGTCAGCTGTCACAGCGCGTGCGTGTTGGCGAAACGCCTGACATCACTGTCGAAGCGCCGGTGGTTCATGATGCTGCCGTTGAAACTGCGCCGCGTGCTCAGTACAAAGAGCATCCTGAAGCCAGCAATGACGAGCAAGATGATAGCGATAACCGTGATAGCGCCAATATGCCGCGCCGTTCACGTCGTTCACCGCGTCATCTGCGCGTAAGCGGTCAGCGTCGTCGTCGCTACCGTGACGAGCGTTACCCAACGCAGTCTGCAATGCCGCTGGAATCTGCTGCTGCTTCACCAGAAATGGCGTCAGGCAAAGTGTGGATCTCTTACCCGGTTGCGCAAGCGCAGGAAGAGTACAGCACGCAAGATGCGATGCATGAAGTGTCGGATTACGGTTACCAGCAAACACCGGATGCCGAGACTCAACCCGCTGACGCTGTTGAACCGGCCGTTGAGCAGGTTGCCGCTGAAGAAGCCGTACATCAGGTTGAACCGCAGGCGCACACCGATGTGCCCGTGGTGAATACGGATGACGTCACGCCGATTGCCGCGCCCGTTAACGAAGAGCCATCAGTGATCTCTGCTGCTGACGAACAGGTTGCCCAGGAAACCGCGGCTGAAGCGGAACCGGCTGCCGTGGCTGAAGAAGCGAAGCCTGAAGTAAGCGAAGTGGCTGCAGTTGCTGAACAGGCGCCGGTGGATGTATCGCCAGCCGTTGAAGCTCAGGTTGAAGACGTGCTGGCTGCGCCAGTCGCCGCTGAAGCCGAAGTCACGCCAGTCACTGAACCTCATGCGCCGGTTGCGGCACGTGATACCGCAGTGACCACGGTTGAGACGCGCTTCAAGCATCACGCGACTGCACCGATGACCAAAGCACCAGCACCGGCGTGGGAACCAGAACCGGTTCGCAACAGCGACTGGGTCCGTCCAGCCTTTGGCTTTGAGGGCCGCGGCTCAGCCGGTGGTCACAGCGCGACGCACCAGGCAACCGCACCGGCAACCCGTCCGGAAAGCGCGTAAGCTCTGGCAAGTCAGTCAACATCAAACCCCGGCCAGTCCGGGGTTTTTTATTGCCTGCAGGCGGCATTTATGGCGACCTGAATAACAGGCAAAAAAAATCCCACAGCCCCAAAAGGCGGTGGGAGAAACTAAGCGCACCCGGTTAAAGTACGCTCAAAGGTTCAGGTCAATTACGAATTAAGCTGGAACAGTGACAGCTTCGACATATCGGTGAAGGTCTTATACGAAGCTTGCAAGGCCGTTTGTTGCATGGTGTAGCTTGAAATGGCTTGGGTGTAATCAACCTGCACCAGATCCGTCATTTGCGATGCCATAATGGTGTCACGGTCATCACCCTGCGCGTCCAGCGTATCGAGTTCAGCCAGCTGTGAACCCACGGCTGAACGCACTGCCAGCACGTTGTTCAATGAGTTGCTTAAGCCACGGTTGGTTTTATCCATTGCATCCTGGAAAACCTGCTTGGTTGCGTCATCAGCATCATCCTGCGGCGTTTTTAACGCTGCAATTGCGCTATCGAGCATGTTAAACAGATTGGTCTCGCTGGCACTGCCGTCCGGCTCGGCTTTCGCGTTGCTGGTTATCGACATAAACACTGACGATCCTGTGCTACTCACCGCCATCGTGCGACCATCATCGACTTTCTGCGTAATGGCATCCGCGCCACCTACATAAGTGACACCGGCCGGCGCACCGGCATCGCTGAAAGGTGCGACATCGGTTTGATAGCCCGCAAAAATGTATCGTCCGTTACCATCACGGCTATTGGCCTGGTTAAGTAATTGCGAGCGAATGCCTTCTAATTTGGTGGCAATGGAAGCACGGTCATCGTCGCTCAGCGTACCGGTAGAACCATACACAATCATGGTTTGCGCATCCTGGATGCTGCTGGTTACGCTGGAGAGTGCGTTCTCTTCCATCGACAAGCTCTGATCGGCAAAGCTGCGTGCCGTGGCATATTGGGTACTTTTCGCCTGCGATTGCGAAAGCACGACGGCACGTGAGGCGGCGATAGGATCATCTGAAGGATTGCTGACGCGCAGTCCGCTAGAGAGTTGCTCACCCACTTTTAACCAGGAGGCTTGCGAATCGGTGATCCCGCGCACCTGCTGGTTGAAAATCATATTGGTACTAAGACGCATGGTTTTTATCCTCTATGCTTAGCCGCGGATGCCCATCAGCGCATTAAAAATGGTACTCGCTGTTTGCAGCACTTGCGCGTTCGCCATATAGAACTGCTGATACTTAGTCAGATTCGAATACTCTTCATCAAGGTTGACCCCGGATACTGACTGCTGGCGATCGCTGAGCTGTGTCACCACGTTCTCCTGGGTGGTGCTGGCGGTTTTTAATGTACTGGTTTTATTACCGACGGTGCTGACAATGCTGGCGTAAGCCTGGGCGATGGTCGCATTACCATTCACCAGCTTGCTATCCTGCAGATCCAACAATTTCTGCGCGTTACGGTTATCGCTTTCACCGCTGGTTGCGCTGGATGCCGCAGCAATTTGCGACTCATCGGTGATCGCGACCGACATGCCCGCAATGACGTTCTGGACCGGTTTGACCAGGAAACTGTCTTTCGCGTTAGGCGCGGGTGAGGTGCTCACCGTCAGTTTCAGGCCATCAAAGTTGAGGGTGCCGTCGGTCGCATCTGGCGTAACGCTAAACTTCACGTTGTCAGACATGCGGGTCACCGACCAGTTGCTGCCATCATAACTTACGGTGTAGTTAGAGGCTTTCATCGCGCTGGTGTCTGACCAGGCCGCCGTAACGGTAGCCGCTGAAGTATTTTTGCTGTTACCCACCACGGTTGGCGAACCGATATTAAAGAAGTTGCCACCCTGGTCGCCGTTGCTGTCATAACCTTCGCTGTGCACGGTATTAAAGCTGGTGGTGAACGCTGCCGCTAACTGGCCGAGCTGATTTTGCGCGGTATCCAGATCCTGGGTGCGGAACGCCAGCAAACCGCCGAGTGAACCGGTGGTTAGCGTCTTCTCAGGGATCTCAACGTTACCTGCCTGCTTATCGACATAACCGACAGTGGTACGTGTTGAATCGCTGCTGGACGGCATCGCCACTAAGCTGGTGGAGTTTTTACCATTCACCAACGTCACACTGCCCATCGAGACAATATAGCTGCCGTCCTGCTGGGATACGTTCACGCCCACCACATTGTTCAGGCTATTCACCAACTGATCGCGCTGATCCAGCAAATTGTTCGGCGCCGCGCCACCGCCGGTGGTCAGCTTGGCGATCTGGCTGTTCAGGTCGGCAATCTGGCTGGTGAAGGTGTTGATCTGATCGACGTTCGAGGCAATATCCGTGTTAACGCTATTCTGCATATTGTTGAGATACTGCGCGGTGGTCTGGAATTGGTTCACTAGGCCTTGGGCGTAGCTCAGCATTGACTGACGCGCCGACGGGTCGTTGGCGTTACTCACCACGTTCTGCACGTTGGTGAAGAAGCTTTGGATTGAGGTCGACAAGCTGGTGGTCGACGTCGACAGCAGATCGTCAATGTTGGAAATTTGGTTGTATTGCGTGTTCACTGCGCTGTAGTTGGCGCTGGAGCCACGCAATTGCGCAGTAATGAACTCATCGTATTCACGCTGTACGCCTGAAAGCGTCACACCGTTGCCGTAATAGCTGTTGCCCTGCAAGGTGCTGTTCGACTGCGACAAAATCGCCGTCTGACGCGAATAGCCCGCTACCGTGTAATTACTGATGTTGTTACTGGTGGTGCTTAATGCAGCCTGTGCGGCGCTCAGCCCACTCATCGCTGAGTTAATTATGCTGGACATCTCGGTTCCTTAATTTCCCGTTAACCGGGCTGGCAGTCATCAGTGCGATTGCGCGGACGAGGACGCCCGCGGCATGTGATTGTTATCGGCGTGCTTAAGTGAAACTTGAGAGCAAAAATCAGAACAAATCGGTGATGTCGTTGCTGTACGCCTTCACCACTTTTTCGCCCATGTTTTTGAATTGCTGGATCATTCCCACCAGTTTCTGCGCATACTTTGGATCGGTAGCGTAACCGGCGGCCTGCAAGGCACGCGCGCCCTGCTCGGCACTCGGTGCGTTGGCAACGGCGGCATAACGAGGATTATTGGACAGCAGTTTGACGTAATCGCTGAGCGCTTCCATATAGGAACCATACACACGGAAACTGGCGCGCACTTTCTTCGCTGCCCCGCCTTCGTATTCGGTGGTCATGATATCGGTGGTTTCGCCCTTCCAGTCGCCGCTCGCCTTAATGCCAAACACGTTGTAACTCGGCTTGCCGTCGCGCGTCAGAATCTGTCGCTGGCCCCAGCCGGATTCCAGTGCGGCCTGCGCCAGAATCAGGTGATGCGGAATACCGCTCTGCTGGCTGGCGACCTGCGCCGGCTGCGCCAGCTGCGCGATAAAGTCGTTGCTGTCGCTCGGCAAACTGCTGGGCGAGACCGGCAAACGCGGCACCGCCTTACGCACCATCTGCTCCAGCTGATTCGACGGCAGGTTGCTATAGATGAAGCTGTTATCCAGCTTCATCGGCACCGTACCGGCGGTTTCGTCCGGCTCCTGAGCGGGCTGCATCTGCTTAACGATGATATCGGCCATGCCGAGACCACGTTTGCCTATGTCCTGTGCAATCTGCTGATCGTACATCGAGGTGAAAAGCCGCGTCTGATCGTTGCTCAGCAGGCCATCCTGCGGCAGCGCTGCACGCATGCTTTTCATCATCATCTGCACGAACATCCCTTCCACCTGTTTGGCCACCTGCATCGCCTTCCCTTTCGGGTCGGCGGCGGCTTCGCGTTTCAGGTCGTTCAGCGAGCGGCTGTCGTACGCCGCATTCACCAGCGATTGCGTATCGTTCATCAGATAATTTCCAGTTTGGCGCGCAAGCAGCCTGCGCTTTCCATCGATTGCAAAATCGACATCAGCTCAATCGGTGACGCACCCAGCGCATTCAGCGCACGCACCACGTTATTGAGGTTGGCGCTGGCGTTAACCCGTTGCAGCGCGCCGCCACTCTGACGCAGATCGATCTGGGTATTGTTGGTGGTCACAGTCTGCCCACCCGCCAACGGCGTATCCGGCTGACTGACGTTCTGCTGCTGATTGACGGTAACCGACAGATTGCCCTGCGCCACCGCACAGGTGTTCAGCGTCACTTCGCGGTTCATCACCACCGAACCGGTACGTGAGTTGATAATCACCTTGGCATCTTCGAGCGGCACCGCAACATCAAGGTTCTGAATTTCGGCCAGCAGACGCACCTGAGAACTGTTATTAGGCGAGACGCGAATCTGCACGGTACGGGCATCCAGCGGCTGCGCCGAACCAATCCCACGGCTGTTGATGGCGTCGGCAATGCGCTGCGCCATGCTGAAGTCTTCGTTATTCAGCTGCAGGTTAATGGTGTTCTGGCTACCAAAGTTGCTCTGCAGTTCACGCTCTACCGTGGCACCGCCGGTAATGCGGCCACCGTTCAGCTGGTTAACCTGCACGCTGCTGCCACCGGCAGAAGCGCCGGCACCGCCGACCAGAATGTTACCCTGCGCCAGCGCATAAACCTGGTTATCGACGCCTTTCATCGGCGTCATCAGCAGCGTACCGCCGCGCAAACTCTTGGCGTTACCCAGCGAAGAAACCACCACATCAACGGTTTGCCCCTGACGCGCAAAGGTTGGCAGCTTAGCGGTCACCATCACGGCCGCCACGTTTTTCAGCTGCATATTGGTGCCAGCCGGCACAGTAATGCCGAGCTGGGAGAGCATATTGCTCACGGTTTGGGTGGTGAACGGCGTTTGCGTGGTCTGGTCACCGGTACCATCAAGGCCCACCACCAAACCGTAACCGATCAGCTGGTTGTCGCGCACGCCCTGCACGGAGGTTAGATCGCGGATGCGGTCAGCATGCGCCAGTAAGCTGAAACCGAGCAGCATGCCAAGGCTCAGGCGGAGCAGAGTCGTCATATTCATTGTTACTACCTCTTACATCGGCGAGACGTTCAGGAAGAAACGCTGGAACCAGCCCATCGTCTGCGCTTCATTGATATAACCATTTCCGACGTACTCAATACGTGCATCGGCCACCTGCGTTGACAGCACCGCGTTGCTGGCGCTGATGGTGCGTGGGTTAACCACGCCCGAGAACCGGATAAATTCGGTGCCCTGGTTAATTTCGATCTGTTTCTCACCCACCACGCGCAGGTTGCCGTTCGACAACACCTGATTGACGGTGACGGTGATGGTGCCCGTAAAGGTGTTGTTGGCTGTCGCGCCACCTTTACCAGCGAAGTCATTTTTGCCATTGGCATCCAGCGTGGCTTTTTCGCCACCGGCACCCACCAGACCGCTCAGGCCGGTTGGTACACCCGTCACACCAAAACTGTTGCTGCCATCGCGGCTGGCATTGGCCGAAGAACTTTTGCTGGCGCTGACGTTTTCCTGCAAGGTGATCGTCAATGTATCGCCAATGTTGCGTGGACGACGATCCTCAAACAGCGGCTGATAGCCGTAGTTCAGCGGTGCGACGCCCTGAAAAATGGAACCGTTCACCACCGGCGGTGCGGATGGCGTCGGCTCTGCCGTAGTCGATCCCTGTACCAGTGGTGTGCGCGGAACCAGCGCACAACCGTTAAGCGTGAGTAGCAGCGTGGCTACCAACCAATGACCAGGCTTGAGAATCACTTGCTTCGCCACTTTTTGACCTTCTTCATGTTGCTTAATCAGGCCAGCAGAGCTGGCCCAACGACACCAGCATTACAGCTGGGTTAACTTCGCCAGCATCTGATCGGAGGTGCTGATCGCTTTACTGTTGATCTCGTAGGCACGCTGCGTCTGAATCATGGTGACCAGCTCTTCCGCCACGTTGACGTTCGAGGTTTCGACATAACCCTGATACAGCAGACCCGCGCCGTTCTGGCCTGGCGTACTCTGCGTCGCCGCACCGGATGCCTGTGTCTCCTGATAGAGGTTTTCACCCTGGCTGTTCAGACCCGCATCGTTCATAAAGGTGCTCAGCGTCAGCTGACCGACCTGCGCCGGGTTGGTCTGGCCCTGCTGCGTTACGCTCACCACGCCATCGCGCGAGATCGTGATGCTGGTGGCGTTGGCCGGAATAGTGATGCCTGGCTGTACCGGATAGCCGGCGTTAGTCACCAGCTGACCGTTCTGGTCAACCTGGAATGAACCATCACGGGTATACGCCGAGGTGCCGTCCGGCATCTGCACTTCGAAATAACCCTGGCCGTTAATCGCCACGTCTTTCGAGTTGCTGGTCTGCGACAGGTTACCCTGCTGATGCAGACGTTCAGTGGTGACAGGACGCACACCGGTACCGATCTGCAAACCAGACGGCAGCGTGGTTTGCTCTGACGACTGGGTGCCCGGCTGACGCAGGGTTTGGTACATCAAATCTTCGAATACCGCGCGCGAACGTTTAAAGCCGTTGGTACTTACGTTCGCGAGGTTGTTGGAGATGACGTCCATGTTGGTTTGCTGAGCGTCAAGACCGGTTTTGGCGATCCATAAAGAACGAATCATGGTGTTTTCCTTACGCCTTAGCTGCTCATGTTGAGCAAGCTGTTAGCTTTTTGTTCGTTTTCATCGACGTTGGAGATCACTTTCATCTGCATCTCAAAACGTCGGGCGTTGGCGATCATATCGACCATGGTTTCCACCGGCTTGACGTTACTGCCCTCCAGCACGCCGGGCATCACCGTCATGGTGGCATCATTTGCCAGCGCAGCGCCGCGCGTCGCCTGGGTTTGCTGATTAGGACGGAACATGCCGTCATCACCGCGCTGCATCTCTTTACCGGTGGCGCGCACCAGCTTCAGACGACCAATCTGCACCGTGGCATTGGGTGCATCACCGGCGTTACGCGAGGTGATGGTCCCGTCTGCCGCGATGGTCAATTCAGCGCCTTGCGGGATGGCGATCGGACCCCCATCGCCCATTACGGGATTGCCCTGAATAGTCAAAATACCGGTCGCGCTGATCTGCATGTTGCCGTTGCGGGTATAAGCTTCGGTACCGTCAGCGGCACGCACCGCCAACCAGCCGTCCTGCGCAACGCCCACATCCAGCGTGCGGCCGGTGTTGTCCATCGAGCCCGGTGACATATCGGCGCCCGGCGTGGAAGCGGCAACCAGCGTACGCGTCGGCAGCGACCAGCCGCTGACCGGCACCGCGCGCAACGCGTTGAGCTGAGCACGAAAGCCCGGCGTTGAGGCGTTGGCGAGGTTGCTGGCCGTTACCGACTGCTGATCCAACGTCTGACTGGCCGCGCCCATGGCGGTATATATTGCGTGATCCATAAAGCAATCCCGTTAGCGAATTAACGTAAGTTAACCAGGGTGTTAAGAATCTGGTCCTGAGTTTTAATGGTCTGGCTGTTGGCCTGATAGTTACGCTGCGCAACGATCATGTTTACCAGCTCTTTGCTCATATCGACGTTGGACGCTTCCAGCGCACCTGAAGTCAGGTTGCCGTAAGTACCGGTGCCTGCCAGACCAGTGGCGGCCTGACCTGATGAGCTGGTGGCAGACCAGACGTTGTCACCTTCAGACTTCAGACCTTCCGGATTAGAGAAACTCGACAAGACAATTTGTCCCAGAAGTTGGGTTTTCTGGTTGGAGTAAGTGCCGGTAATGGTGCCGTCATCATTGATGGTGTAGCTGGTCAGATCGCCAGGCTGATAACCGTCTTGCGTTGGGTTACCAAAAGTGGTCGCACCGGTATTTTGCTGCAGGCTACCCAACATGCTCAGGCTGATGTTCATGCCATTCGCCCCGTTGGTGCCGTCCACAACCAGGTTTGCCAGGGAAGCGCTGGTGGTCGTGGTATCCGGAATCGCAGTGCCTGGATTGGCCGGATCGTCAATCATTTTTGATACGCCGGTCAGTTTACCGTTGGCATCAAACTTCATCTGGTAGCCCAGGTTGTCACCGCCCGCAGTATTACCAACTTCATTACCGGTGGTGGAGTCAACCATATGCACGGTCCAGGTGTTATCCGCCGTTTTGATGTAGTACATGTCTAACTGGTGATCGTTACCCTGCGTGTCGTACACCGTCATGGTGGTTTTCGCGTTGTAGCTATCAACGTTGGACTTATCAAACGGGGTGACGGTCGGGGTGGTGCTGGTGGAGTTCAGGTTGGCAACCTGGGTAGCAGTTGTTGTTGCACGTGCCCCCATCTGCGTGGTTGGAATACTCAGCGCCACTGGGTTGGCACCGGTCTGAATGGTTGGCGGTGTGCCGCTGGCCGGATAGCCGGTGACGTTCAGACCCTGGGTGTTCACCAGGTTACGGTTGGCATCCAGCGTGAACTGGCCGTTACGGGAATAGAACACGCCGCCGCTGGCGTCGGTCATGCGGAAGAAACCGTTGCCGCTCAGTGCCACATCCAGTCCACGACTGGTTGACGTTGTACTTCCATCACCAAAGTCCTGAATGACGGCGGCAACTTTGGTACCCAAACCCACGTTAGAGCCGGCAAACATATCGGCAAAAGCAATGGTGCTGGATTTAAAACCGGCTGTGGCGGAGTTGGCGATGTTGTTACCAATCACATCCAGATTGCTGGAGGCAGCATTGAGGCCGCTCACCGCTTGTGAAAAAGACATGTAATCTCTCCTGCTAAAAGGTTAATCAGAGAATCTGACGAATTTCATCGAGGGTTGCGGAGCCCATGGTGCCGAGATCCAGTTTTGTGGTGCCATCAGTGGTGCTGACGCCATTGACGTAGGCATAGTTCAGCGGCTGCGCCACCAGTTGCGTGCTGCCATTGCTGGCGGCCAGCGAAACAGAATATTTGCCATCCGCTGCGGTAGAACCGTCATCCAGCTTGCCGTCCCACGAGAAGGTGTGGACGCCAGAGCTCAGTTTGCCGAGGTCAATGGTGCGGACCGTGGCGCCGTTACTGTCTTTAATCGTGACACTGGTGGCCGTGGACGCTGTCGCCAGCTCAATGCCAAACGGCGTAGTCGTACCGCTGCCCACCAATACCTGCGAACCATTGACCATCACACCGTGACCAATCAGCGTTGAACTCTGCAGCGACTGGCTGGTAGTGATCTGGCCGGAGATAGATCCCAGCGTGGTATTCAGCTTTTCAATACCGCTCAGGGTGTTGATCTGTGCCAACTGCGTGGTGAGCTGGCTGTTATCCATAGGATTAGTGGGATCCTGGTTTTTCAGCTGCGCCACCAGCATGTTCAGGAACTGATTCTGCAGGTCGGCGGAAGAGTTACCGCTCGAAGCGCTACTGGAGGTCAGGACCGTTGGGTCCAGACTGTCTTTAATTCCTACTGCTACGCTCATATTCGTTCTCCGTTACTGACCGATAGTGAGAGTTTTCATCATCATTGACTTCACCGTGTTCAGCACTTCAACGTTGGCCTGGTAGCTGCGCGACGCGGACATGGTGTTGACGGTTTCGGACACCACATCAACGTTTGGCATCTTGACGTAGCCCTTCTGATCCGCCAGCGGATTGCCCGGGTCGTACACCAATTTTGCCGGGGTAGGATCGTTCACCACGCCAGCGACCTTCACGCCGCCGGTGGCTGCACCTTGTGCGGCGTCGGTCTGGAAAATCACCTGCTTCGCCACGTAAGGCTGGCCATCTGGGCCGGTCACGCTGTCGGCGTTGGCCAGGTTACTGGCACTGACGTTGAGGCGCTGTGATTGCGCTGTCATCGCAGAACCGGCGATATCAAAGATATTCAGCAATGCCATGCTTATTGCCCCTGCAGAACGCTCATCATGCCTTTGATCTGGCTACTGATGAGGGTGAGATCGGTTTGGTATTTCAGGCTGTTATCAGCAAACTGCGTACGTTCGCGATCCATATCCACGGTGTTGCCATCCGCGGCGGGTTGATCGGGAATGCGGTACAGCAGATCCAGTGACGGCTGAGAGTTGGTTTGCGCTTCAATGTGGCGTGAGGACGTCACATTCAGCGCCAGACTGCTGCCTTCGGCGCGACCGTTTTGCATCACCTTGCTCAGCTGGCTGGCAAAGTCGATATCCCGCGCCTGGTAGCCCGGGGTATCGGCGTTGGCAATGTTTGACGCCAGGATTTCCTGACGCTGAGCACGTAGGTTTAACGCTTCAGTACCAAATCGCAGCGCGGCATCGAGTTTGTCGAGCATGCTTCCTCCGCGAATGAGAATTTCGAGCTGACAGCTTAAGTGGACAAATGCAAGGGTGATCGTCTGAATAGCAGCAAAAATGACGGCTATTTTTGACATTGATTTTTTTGCGCGAGGCGTAGACTCAGTGCCATCTTCTCGTCAGGAGGCGTTATGCGGAGATATTCCACGTTGCTAGCCACACTTTTGCTGGCACTGGCGCTACCCAGTTCTGCTGCGGACCTTACCGCGCAGTTGACCCAATTTTTTAAAGCGCGCGACCCACAACATGCCGCCGGCATGACGGTGGTGGTGCGTACGCCACAGGCGCAGTGGCCAAACTGCGAAACCCCTGAACTGCAGCTGCCGGGCAATAGCCGTCAGTGGGGCAACATCAGCATCGCTGCTAACTGCGATCAAAATCGTCGTTTCCTGCAGGTTCAGGTGCAGGTCACCGGGCAATATCTGGTGGCGAGCCGTCAGGTGGCGCGCGGCAGTAATCTCAGCCCGACGGACGTGCGTCTGGCAACCGGACGCCTCGATGAACTGCCAGCACGCGCATTGATGGATAGCAGCGGCGTCATCGATGCGATCGCGCTACGCGATATCCCGCCAGGACAGCCGGTCACCGCCACCATGGTACGTCAGCCGTGGCGCGTAAAAGCCGGTCAAAATGTGATGGTAGTCGCCAGTGGAAACGGGTTTAATGCCAGCAGCGAAGGACGTGCGCTGAACAACGCCAGCGCGGCACAAATGGTGCGCGTAAGGATGGGAAATGGTCAGGTTGTCAGTGGTCGCGTCGACGCGGATGGGAATATTCTGATATCGCTATAAAGCGTTAAAGAACCCTGTTGTTCTGCCGATAGAGATATCAACAAAGACATTACCCTATGCTGACTCAGTTGGCTGACCCCCAACTGACCTTACAGGAGCCTTACCATGAGCATCGACAGAACGCAGCCTACGAATCCGGTTAGCACTGTTCAAACACGCGACAATAACGATAACAGCAGCAAAGTGCGTCAGAGCGCGACGCCAGCAGCCAGCACCACCAGCGAAAGCGGTGCGGAAGTGAAGTTGAGTACCGCGCAGGCGCAACTGATGCAGCCTGGCAGCAAAGATATTAATACAGCGCGCGTTGAGCAGCTGAAGACGGCCATTCGTAATGGCGAATTGAAAATGGATACCGGTAAGATCGCCGACGCGCTGATCGCCGATACCAAGGCGTATTTAGAGGGTAACTAATCCCAATGGACCATCTGCTGATCACCTTAGACAAAATGCAGGACGTGCTGACATCCCTTGCGGTGGTAATGGATGAAGAACAACAGCAACTTTCTGCCGGCCAGATCAATGGCAACCTGCTGCAGCGTATTTCTGAAGATAAAAGCGCGCTGCTGACGACGTTGAATTATCTGGACGAGATGCGCCGCACCACCGAGAAAACGCTCGGCACGCAGGCGCCCTATGGTGATCACAGCGATCGCGAAAGCCGCTGGATGCGTATTCAGCAGCACACGCGCCGCTTGCGCGATGCCAATACGCACAACGGGATTTTGTTGCAGCATCAAATTGGCTACACCAATGAAGCATTGGCGGTGTTGCGACCCCACCAAACCCAGGCGTTTTATGGCCCGGATGGTTTGGGTAAAGGTCAGGCGACGCTGAGTCGTAAAGGGTAGAAAAAAGTGGGTTTGAAGAGGCTGCTATCTTTTGGGATGGCGGCCTTTTTGTTGTGTGCGGGACCTACAGCATCTGCCGCTGCCGGGCGGTCCTCGCGCCGCTTACGCGGTACCTTCAGCTTCAACGTTGTGCCGACGGACCGTTCGGGATCGGGCTTCCTGCCCGGCCCGAACTGAGCCCCGCATCCATGCGGGTCTCTCCTGGCCCACCGTTTACGCTTCAGCGCTGCGGATTGCCCTTACGCAGCGGCAGACGCTGCATGTCCATTAAGAGAGTGCGGCCTTTAAACCAGCGTGCGGCGCGCGAAGTCGCGCGGGCGGAAGCCGAGCAGACCAAGCATCACAAAGTATGCGCCGCCGCCAATGGCGCAGACCGCCGCCAGACGAATCAGGCGCCACCACATCTGCCCCTCTTCCCAAGCCGGCATCACCTGCAGAATGCCAAACAGTGCTGCGGCCATTACCACTACGGCAATCAGCAAACGGGTCAGGAAACTGAACCAGCCGGGCTGCGGCTGGAAGATATCCTGCTTACGCAGTTGCCAGTACAGCAGCGCCGCATTCAGGCAAGCGGCCAGACCGATCGACAGCGACAAACCGGCATGTTTGAGCGGGCCGATAAACGCCAGGTTCATCAGCTGCGTCACAATCAGTGTCACGATGGCAATTTTCACCGGAGTTTTAATGTCCTGACGAGAATAGAAGCCGGGTGCCAGCACTTTCACCACGATCAGCCCCATCAAACCCACTGAATAGGCAATCAGCGCGCGCTGCGTCATCAGGGCATCAAACGCGGTGAACTTGCCGTACTGGAACAGCGCGACCGTCAGCGGCCCGGACAAAATGCCCAACGCCACCGCGCTCGGCAGCGCCAGCAGGAAGCAGAGGCGCAGGCCCCAATCCATCAACCGTGAATACTCTTCCTGATTACCGCTGGCAAAACTCTTCGCCAGCGAGGGCAGCAAAATGGTGCCCAGCGCCACGCCCAGCACGCCGGAAGGAAACTCCATCAGGCGATCGGCGTAATACATCCACGAAACCGAACCTGAGACCAGAAAGGAGGCGAATATGGTGTTGATGATCAGTGAAATCTGGCTCACCGAAACGCCGAGGATCGCCGGCCCCATTTGACGCATTACGCGCCATACGCCCGCATCGCGCAGATTCAGGCGCGGCAAAACCAGCATGCCAATCTTTTTCAGGTGCGGCAGCTGATAAAACAGCTGCAACACGCCGCCGACCACCACGGCCCACGCCAGCGCCATCACCGGCGGATTAAAATGCGGCGCAGCGAAGACAGCAAAACCAATCATGCTGATGTTCAGCAGCGTCGGCGCAAACGCCGGCACGGAAAAACGGTTCCAGGTATTGAGGATCGCGCCCGCCAGCGAGGCCAGCGAGATCAGCAGAATATAGGGAAAGGTGACGCGCAGCAGTGCGCTGGTTAAGGCAAATTTATCGGCGGTATCGGCAAAGCCTGGCGCCGTCACCACAATCACCCAGGGCGCAGCGATCATCCCTAACACGGTTACCACCGCCAGCACTAGCGTCAGTAATCCGGAGACGTAAGCGACAAACACGCGCGTGGCATCTTCGCCCTGCTTGCTTTTATATTCCGCCAGAATCGGCACAAACGCCTGAGAAAACGCGCCTTCAGCGAAGATACGGCGCAGCAGGTTCGGCAGTTTGAAGGCAACAAAGAAGGCATCGGTTGCCATTCCTGCGCCGAAAACGCGCGCCACAATGGCATCGCGGGCAAAGCCCAGTACGCGGGAAAACAAGGTCATCGAACTGACCGCAGCCAGCGATTTCAACAAATTCATATTGAGTGGCGCATCCTGAAAAGTGTCGGAGAAATGAGCGACTTAGCGCGGACATCCCGTGATGTCCGGCGATAGTCTACTGCCACGGCGGGAAATGACCAGCATTGAGTGTTACAAGGAATTATTCACGTTCGGCATCGCGCCACAATTTTTCCACCAGACGCTGCGCCGCCAGCGCCTGTTCGCCACTGGTTTCAGGCATCGTCTGATTTTCAACGCACTGTATGAAATGGTGCGCTGCGCCGCTGAAACCGCGCTGAGTAAGGTGGCTTTGCCACGCGGGCGGCACATCACGCACCATGCCGCCGCGGTTTTCCTGCTGCCAGTCGCGCATCTCGTTAATTTCGATGTAATCACCGTCGCAGATGGCGCTGACGACTTCGCGTTGCGTCCCGGCGCGACGATGCATGCTGGTGGTGATTTGCAGCGATCCAGCGGAGAAATGGTGTTCGGCGTACAGCATCGCGCCATCATCATTGGTCTCGATATGCCCTAACTCGCGCGTCAGGCTGCCGCCCGCCAGCCACAGCGCGGTGTCCACCACGTGCAGATAATCGTCCAGCAGGGTAAAACGCAAATCCTGTGGACCCACGCTATCCGCGCGGTGCTTTTCAATGCGCAGCGAGGCGGCGCGTGACATGTCACTTTTCAGCTGCTGATAACGCGGCGCAAAGCGGCGGTTAAATGCCACCATCAGCTTGCGCTTCTGCTTGTCCGCCAGCGCCACCAGCGCTTCTGCCTGTTGCAGCGTTTCGGCTAACGGT
>Ga0256408_1000814_pt1 | contig 19428 bp, 23 predicted proteins | sample PhyAR1_FD_185998 | JGI IMG/M metagenome (GOLD analysis project Ga0256408, IMG submission 185998) | Leaf surface microbial communities from alfalfa plants in UC Gill Tract Community Farm, Albany, California, United States - DLSL A.R1 | ecosystem: Host-associated > Plants > Phyllosphere >...
ATTAACGAATTAGCTGCGAACAGCAAATTTATAACAATTACCCATGGTCTCAATGCTTTGCCGAAAGTAAATGGCTTATATTGGGAATATGGCGCTGGCTTAGTAGGTGCAGAATTAGAACCTACAGGAGCTGGGGGTAGTAATGTAATAAGCTTACAGATGGCAGTAGAATACACGTCTTACAATGACTGTATTTTAAAAGTGCCCGCAAGCTACTTAATGACAGATGTTGAGATTATAAAAATTAGCGCTACTTGCTATCGCTTTATATCTGGTTATAAAACGATACAAGTAAATTTGGAGGTATAACATGACATTAGCATTCAACGAGATAAAAAAAGGCGATCCCCTTTGGACTGGTTCTTTAAATGAAAACTTCAAAATGATTTTCAGTCTTCTTTATCCTGTCGGTTCAATTATTACCAACGCTTCCGCTGAATTCAATCCAAACGTAGCATTTGGTGGAACATGGGAACGAATTAAAGGTAAAGTGATTGTCGGTGTCGATGAAAAAGACCCTGATCTTGATACAGCAGGAAAAATTGGAGGAAACAAAACGCATAACCATACATTAACGAACGGCTATGCAAAGTTACAATTAACTGGTTCTACACTTGCCTATTATGGAAAGCAAGTGCCTCGATATAAAGCTCAAAATAAAGAAGGTTCGTTTTCTGGAATTGCAGCTCCTGATTTAGATTTAGAGTGGGGGACAGAATTGGGCGGAACGACAGATGGAAGTACTAATTTGCCACCATATGAAACAGCATATGTTTGGAAACGAACAGCGTAGGTGAAGGAGCATAAAATGGAAAAAATCATGGAAGGAATGCTAACTAACCCAGATCAAATCACATTTGCTGCCCTATTTGTAGGACTGCTTATATGGGTGATGAAACAAAATAATCGACGGGAAGAAAGATATCAGTCAACCATTGACAAATTGACCAATGCACTTGGGGATGTAGAAAGTATAAAAAGTACCGTTGAAAAAATTAACGAAAAACTAAAATAAGAGGTTACCGCAGGGTAACTTCTTTTTTTAAACAATTGAAAGGAGCGAATGACGCATGATTAATTGGAAAGTACGTATCAAAAATAAACAGTTTTGGCTTTCTTTGATCCCAGCACTCTTATTACTGGCACAAGTAGTCGCTGCACCGCTTGGGTATAAGCTTCAGCTTGATGCGATGAATAAGCAACTGCTAGACATCGTAAATGCAGTATTTGTGGTGTTATCCATCTTAGGAATCGTTAACGATCCAACAACGCATAGCTTAAAAGACAGTCTGCAAGCCTTAAATTATCAAACACCAAGAAAGGATGAACAACAATGACAGTAAATGTAAATCAAGCCATCCAACACATGGTTGAGCTAAAAAACAAAGGAGTTACTTACTCCATGGAAGGGTCAAGAACAGGTGCCGATGGCACTGCTGATTGCAGTGGAGCTGTTTATGCTTCTTTACGTGCAGCAGGAGGAACAGATTTCGGGTATGTACCCAACACGGAAACCTTACATGCGTATTTAGTACAAAACAATTTTTCTATTGTTTATGAAGAAGCGCCGGTTTATTATCCCAAAAAAGGGGATGTCTTCATTTGGGGAAAAAAAGGAGAATCAGCAGGTGATAACGGACACACAGGTATTTTTTATGACGATAGTGAGACTATCATTCATTGCAATGCCTATGCAAATGGGGTATCGATCAATGATGTAAATGCTGTATATAAGGCAAACGGGGAACCCTATTATTACATTTATCGATATAATGGAGCGGCACCTACACCAAAACGACGTTTCGGTTATCGGGTGGATGATTTACAAGTATATAATGGCGTATGGCAAATCCGTAATAACTATTTGTGTCCTGTTGATTTCGAGTGGAAAGACAATGGCATTCTACCTGAAGACGTCGATCGTATCGATCCGGCCACGGGTGCCACATTGCCTGACCAAACGTTGCACACAGGAGATTACTTTGCCTTTATTCCGGATCATGTTCGCAGTGCAGACACGCCTACGATGATTAAGGGCTATCAATTTATGCGGGTGAATTTAACGAACAGTGGCTTCGTTTGGTTGAGCACTTACGGGGTGGAGCATTTAATTTACGGATAGAAGAAAAGAGGCTGGAACAGAAGTGTTAAACTCTAGATTGTAAGAAGAAATTTACGGAAATTGCTTTTAAAATTTTGGTAAGTTTCCGCTTTTCAAAGAGTTCCTTCTGCTCCTGCTGTTTAATCATTTTTCGTGTAAGAAAATAGTGATTTTTACGTTTGTCTCACGCTTGGTCCATATTCTTAACCAATTAATTTCAGGGAGGTAATTCGCTCTACTTTCAGCTCTATCTATTTATAGTACCTTTTCATTGAAGCGAATAAAAAAATGTAAGCATTAGATATTAATAATAAGTTGAAACCTTAAAATTAGGTATAAAGAGAAAATTATCCATAAATTTAAAAAATTTTATTAATGATTAATGAGATAAAATATACCAGCTATTGCCAAAGCAATACCAATTAAAAAAAGAAAAATACAACCACAACCATCGTCTAAACGATCCATGTAGTAATTAGGACTAAAAAAGAAACGTAGCAGTTTTTTCATATCGTTCACCTCAAGATCATATTAATAAAAGCTGTAGTTTCTAGCAACAAAAAGCTACTAGCACGTTAACAAATTTAAAAAAAATCCACCAGTGGTAGAGATGAGTAAAAAAACATTTTATAAACGTCTTTTAAATATGTGATTCTCAACGGGATTAAGGTTAGCGTTAACAGTTGATAAGTGCGATATCTGTCTGGTATAATTGTCTGCCATTATTATGGAGCAACATAAGTCAAGAATTTAACTTATTAATTAAACGTGGATTAATTTCTGTAATAAGCTTTAGCTATTTTATCTTCAATTGCATTTGAAGCTCTCATATTAATAAATTTAAAGTTTTAAAATCTTACGTTTTCTGACAGATGGTAGGTTGTTAGGCCCAACCTAAGATTTCTATAAGCTTTAAAAACTTTCTTATAAAGGGGAGCATCAGAGGAAAATTACTGCATATTTTCAATAGCAGAAGTCATGCTACCTTCGATGAATCCTTTTTAGCAGGCTGTAAATTTTTGGCTTTTGAAGCTTTAAATACCTCCACTTACTTTATACTTAAAGTTTTTTTAATGTGTTTATATCACATCTCTAGTTATCCAAAAGTTTGCTTTCCATTCTATTAATTGCAATATATCCGCACATAATGTGTCTAAATCCTAAAAAAAACAATTTATAAATTTGAAAAATTTCAGAGTCTATATTTTCTTCTAGTCTTTGAGATATACCCAAATGTAAGGCTCATCAAAGTTAAAACAATAGCCAACTGTCCTATAGGTCTTATTAAATAAATCTGCTAAGAACGTTTTAGCGGCTATCTCAAACCAAATTTTAAAAATGTTAAGATTTGTACTGCTTTCAAGGGTTTTCACAAATATATCTTTGCAATTTTTAGTACAGTTTGTTCCTCTTCTACAGACTTATTTCTAGCATCATTCTTAGCAAATTTATCCAATCTAAGAGAAATTTTGTTTTTCCTCTTATTTCATAGCTATTTTAAACGTAATTTTTATCTTTGAAAAAAGTTATTGATTTTCAAGTTTATTCTAGTTTTTAAAACATTTCCTACAACGATTTATCAAATCGAATATGTTGAATTGTTATAAAATCTATCGTTTATTTCATTAATATTTTACTTTAGGCATATGATCTTTATATGGAAGCAAAGCTTTACTGTTTCAATGGACACATTTATTCATTTCTTCTTTTTAAAAACATGTCCTTCAAATTTAATTTATCCTAAAAAGAGGTATATCATTTCAGTTTGTAACGATGCCTCCAATAAATCTATGCTGGTTTTTTAGCAGAGCTTCCTTGCTTTTAACTGAATAAATCATAATGAATTGGATCATCAGGTAGCTTGAAATTGAATCCTAATTCAGCAATTATAGCAATAAATATAACAAAAACGGTGAATAAAAAGATGTATAAAACAAATTTGTTTAATAAACGAATGGTTTTATTCTCGTTGTTATAATAAGGTATTAAAAAATTAGATAAAAGTAGCATTACGGCGCAATAAATGATGGAAATTAAAAAGGTTATGAATGACCAAGTGTAAAAGTGATAACCTAAAAAGGCTCCTCCATATCCTGGATCATTTGGTGCAATATGCAAAAGAATTTGCCTAACAGAGAAAAGTGCACCTAATAAAGAGCTAATGATAGTCATTCCATACCCAATCATGTATTTTTGAGGGTTTAAGGAACCTTGTTCTTGACTTACAATGATATATATTGGTCCGATACATGCTAATAGCATGGAATATCTTTGTAAAACACAGAGTGGGCAAGGTAATTCATGTAGTAAAAATTGTGCGCTTAAGCTTCCCCATAAAACAAGGAGAAAGGCCATGATGAAAGCTAAATTTGATAATAATCCTAAAAGTGATCCGTATTTTTTTAATAAATTTTCAAACATAAGATTACTCCCTTATTTTATAATGATATATCTAGTGCACTTGTTGCATGTAAAAAGTATAACACTAAGCAAAGAACGCAAATAAATAACCATAAACTGATAACTTTAATGTTGGTGATTTTTTTTAAAATAATTAATATGAAAAGAATGAAAACTAATAACATAATCAAGATGTCCAAAATTAATCCCCCCTTTCTTTTTATACATCATTAAATTTTTAGTAAAGGTAAGACACTTCATATTATACTCTTTTTAAGTAAAAGTGATAGTTATATATATTTTTCGTTTAAGAGTTAAAAAGTATATAGAAGTTAAAGCACCATCGGAAACGACTATACTTATTATTTCATATAAAAAACTCCCCAAGAAGGGGTCGGTTGTGAGAGGCGGCAGAGTTCCTAGTGTATTTTGCCATAAAAAAAGTAAAACAACGATAAATAAAAGTTTCTAATATTGTAGAAATGCCTATAATTCAACAATTTTAATCATTGTATGTTATGTTACAATTGAGTTCAAGGTTCATCAACCAAACCGGCATACGACCACTGTTTTATACGTATACAGATGTATTAAATGCTTATGACTTTTCCGCTATAGGAAAAGCAAATTATGGTCTATGGTTAGCAGATTATGGGAAAAACGCACCAAGTGGCTATCGCGATGTTACTCCACCAGCAGGACGTGGGTTTCCAGCCGTTGCCATGTACCAATACACCTCAAATGGTGTACTACCGAATTATGATCAACATTTAGACTTGAATATCTTTTATGGAGATAAACCTGCATGGGATCACTATGCAACAGGTGGACAACCTACACCGCCATCTCCCACATTAAAACGACGTTTTGGTTAGCGGTTAGACAATTTACAAATATATAATGGAGTATGGCAAATCCGTAATAACTATTTGTGTCCTGTCGATTTCGAGTGGAAAGACAATGGCATTCTACCTGAGGACGTTGATCGTATCGATCCGGCCACGGGTGCCACATTCCCTGACCAAACATTGCACACAGGAGATTATTTTGCCTTTATTCCAGATTAGGTTCGCAGTGCAGACACGCCTACGATGATTAAGGGCTATCAATTTATGCGGGTGAATTTAGCGAACAGTGGCTTCGTTTGGTTGAGCACGTACGGGGTGGAGCATTTAATTTACGGATAGAACAAACGCCCTAGATTTTCTAGGGCGGTACATAATAGTTAATTTTACTTGGCATATTTTTTGACATTTAGCTCAACCGAATTTATAATTAAGGTGTGGCTAAATTTTAGCTTCCAAATAGTAATAAACCTGCCTCCTCTTGCAGGCCGTTTCATACTGAAAAACCTCCTAGCTATGTTGGGAGGTTTTTTAAAAAAATTTAGGTGGTATACTTTCATAGGTGATGCATTATGAAAAGAATTTTACATCAATTTAAGCTATGGGATTATATAGTAATCCTAACATGCTTAGTTTTATCATTCGCTCCCTTAGCAGTGTTTACAGTTCATCAAATTAATCAACCAAAGGTAAATACTAAAATAGCTATTGTAAAAATTGACGGAAAAGAAGTAGATAAATTTGAAATTAATACAATTAACCACATGGAAAAAACTTATTACCCATCAGAAGGGAAATATAATATCATTGAGATCAAAAAAGGAAAAATACGAGACAAAGAGGATAACAGTCCCGATCAAATAGCGGTTAAGACTGGCTGGATAAGCGAAGTAGGTCAGACATCAATTTGTATACCGCATCATCTTGTAATTGAGATTATTGGCAAGGAAGATAAAAAAGGTGAAGAGTATCACATTTACTAGTTAAATTTTTTTTTTGAGTCGCCTTCCCACAAGACGGCTCTTTTTATATTTTTAACATGATTATCAGGATATATTGCTTTGTATGTATCCTTTTTGTGTAATTTGTCAAAATACAAATAGACAAAAGAGATAGAAAGATGACATAGTAGTATTTGTCTTAGAGGAGTGGAGCGAAGTCCTGTATGGTCCATAAACAAATAACCTATTCCTTTATCTCTAAGGAGTAGGCTATTTAAGCGATAGTATTTTATATTTATCAGACCAAGGAATTAGATCAATTCCCATGTCTTCAGAGGCAATTATTGATTTTTCAGGAATCGGCTTTTTATGATCATTACCGATAATTACATATTTTACAGAAGTTTCTGGTGTCTTCATTCCACTTTTTAAATCATTAGAAATGTACTGTTGTGCTATAACATCAGTAAAATTAGGGTTATTGAGAAATTTTATTAAAGTATATTTGGTTTTTAAAGAGGTATAAAATTTGTCCAAAGAAGGGACTTGCCACAAATTTGCCACAAAAAAAGTAAAACAATGATAAAAAACGATAAATAAAAAATTTCTAATATTGTAGAAATGCCTATAATTCAACGTTTTTAATCAATGTATGTTATGTTACAATTGAGTTCAAGGTTCATCAACCATCCCTTGTAAAAAAAACTCGGAGAAAGAAGGAAACAAATCAAATGACAGTTCAAACAACCGGTAAAAATTTGCGAGTTGTCGTCGCAAACGGGATTATTATGGCGCTTTATATTGCACTGACACTCTTAGTGGCGCCTGTTGCTTCTGGAATGATTCAATTTCGAATTTCTGAAAGCTTAAATCACTTAGTCGTTTTTAATCGTAAGCTGATGTGGGGCGTTTTCGGTGGTGTTATTGTGTACAATCTATTTTTTGGCTTTGGTATTTTAGACGTTTTATATGGCGGCGGTCAAACGTTTCTTGCGTTAGGCTTAACAGCACTCATTCAAAAGAAAGTAAAAAGTATTCCGCTGCGTTTGGCATTAAACACACTCTTTTTTACTGTCAGTATGATTTTAATTGCTTTTATGTTAGTTCCAGCAGGCGGTGCTGCTTTTTGGACGACGTATGGCTGGCTGGCTCTTAGTGAAGCAATTATCATGACCCTATCAGCACCTATCATGTATTTCATTAATTTAGGGCTTCATTTTGAAAAACGTGTTTAATAGATAGAAATAATTAATAGGGAAAGTAGATCGAAGCCGCTGTGCTTTGAGCTACTTTTTTAATTTAGAGTCTACGTTATTTTTTCTAAAAAGTTTCATGAAAAACTTTACTGTTCTCTTAGGATAAATTATGATAAGGTAATACAAAAAGGACAAGATAGAGGAGTTTAGCCATGTATGAATTTAAAATCGGTATTGCAGCAAAAGAACACGATACATTTGTCGAAAATCATCCCCTTTGCAACTTGTTACAATCATCTGCTTGGGCGCAAGTCAAGGATAATTGGGGTTCTGAGATTGTTGGTGTTTATGACAACGGCACTTTAGTAGCTTCCAGCTTAGTATTGATTAAACCCTTGCCATTAGGTTTCACCATGCTGTATACACCAAGAGGCCCCGTGTTAGATTATACTAATCAAGACTTACTGGCTTATTTTATGGCTGAGTTAAGAAAATTTGGTAAACAAAAGCGAGCGCTATTTGTCAAAATGGATCCAGCTGTTCATTACAAAGATTTTCATCTTGACGAAGAACCACAAGTTCATGAGAATGCAAAAGCAATCATTCAAAATATTATTAACAGTGGCGCTAAACATCAGGGCTTAACTATGGCAATGGATGCAACAATCCAGCCTAGATTTCAAGCGAATATTTATCAAAAAGATTTTAGTGAAGATGCGTTGTCTAAAAGTACGAAAAAAATGATTAAGATGGCGGAAAAAAAAGGTGTAATCGTTAAACAAGGCAAAATGGAACTTGTAAAAGATTTTGCTCATGTGATTGAGTTAACAAAGGAGCGCCAACATATTTCTTTGCGAAGCGGTGCGTATTTTAAAAATCTTTTAACTATTTATCCGGAACAGTCATTCATCATGCTAGCGCAAGTAAATCTCAAGGAACGATTGGAAGAAGTACAGCAGCGTTATGATAAAAACAAAGTAGATATAGCGAAATTACGGGAAAATCAAGTAAAAAAAAGGCATAATTTGGAAGAGCTAGATTTTTCTTTGACTCGTGAATTAAATGAGCTTAAAGAAAATATTGCGCATTCTGGAGATACCGCAACGATTGCTGGGGCTTTAGCGATTACCTTTGGTTCAACGAGTGAAATTTTATATGCCGGTATGGATGAGCGCTACAAACGGTATATGCCTGCTTATTTAACCTGGCACGAAGCTATCCAAGAATGCTTCCATCGTGGTTGTCAAAGCTGCAACATGGGCGGCTTGGAAGGCAGTTTAAATGATGGACTTATAAAATTTAAGGCTAATTTCAATCCGACAATTAATGAATTTATTGGCGAATTTGATTTACCGGTAAATAAATTGTTATTTAAAGCCAGTGAATATGCGTATAAACTCAGAAAACAAAAAAAATAAAGTCAGCTGGCTTGGCTGATCATCCCCTTACCTGTTCACACAGGTGGGGGGCAATTATTATATGTTTGTAAAACCACATGCTATGCGAGTGTGACAATAAAACTTATAAAGTTGTACTATACCAAGAAAAAAACTCTAATCTATAATGGGATCAGGTTACCAACCAAACCCCAAATAGAGAGGAACAAGTTACCTGTTATCTAATCAAGTTGAACATACTTGTTGAAATTGTCGATATCATATCTTGTTCATTTCAAAGTATAAAAGAGACAATCTATGGAAAACTAAGAAAAGATATTGGGGTAATTTTGAGAGAACTGGGTGAAATGAAAGATGAAGAGCGAATGGAAGCTCATGCTTGCTTCGAGCATATTCATATTTTAATAAAAATTCCACTGAAACTAGTAGTATCTGCTTTTGTAAACTATTTGAAAGGGAAACGCTCATTAATAATTCATAAGCGTCAGGCAAATTTAAAAGACAATCAAGGCAGTCGAACGTTTTCAGCAAATGGATATTACATAGGTTAGGTAGGAATAAATCAAAAAATGATTGAAAAGTTTAGCCAAGAACAAGAGAGCGCAGATCACTTACGAGATAGCATGACGAAAAAGGAATAGGTTGCTCCGTTTAAGTAGATAGATTAAATAGTTGAAGGACAATTAAAAGCGCCCGTTCTACGAGTGGACATTTATTGTATGCTATAAAAACCGCTAGTATACAATAAAGTGGCTGAAGCAAAACTATTTTTTAGTTTTGCTTCAGCCACTTTTTACGAAAAAACGGTGACCAGCATCAAGATCTGCTGCCATTTTATTAAAGCTCCTCACTATAAAAAGCTGCTGGGGTATATTTTCTTCCAGTTGCTCGAACCTTTATAACTTTTTTGGCTTAGTCGCTTTTTATAATTTTTGTGTGGCATTTTTTTTCATTAAGCGCAGTAAGACACTACTGATGGCTGCAGTGGCAATGCCAGCCACGATAGCTTCCGGAATTCCAGAACTTAAAATCACTCCCATGATCGCACCATAAATGACTGTTCCTCCTTGGCCAATCACGCTTCCATAGGCATTATGAAAAAGAAAATAAATCATATTCATCACCAAAATCGTATTGGTCATTGAACCGATTAAGCCTGCAATAAATAACGTAACGGTTTTTCCACGTTCTTTAGTTAAATGTGTAAAACCTTTGAATACAAAATACGGCACAATACCGATTAATATTCGTGGAATCAAAACGATCAGCAAAGCTTTCCAGCTACCGTGATCTGTTCCGATTACCGGCACAAATGGGGTGAAAACAAATGACAATGGTGTTTGGATTAAGGTATTTCTGATTAAGCTAATCACACCAAAAATACCACCTAAAATGCCGCCGATTCTAGGACCTAGCACAATCGAAGCGATGATAACTGGGATGTGCATAGTTGTAGCATTTAAAGGACCAATAGTGATAAAGCCTAAGGGAGTCACCGCTAATAAGATTAAAACAGCTAGGAATAAGGCGGTTAAAGTAAATTGTTTAGTGTTTTTCATTGTGAACTCCTTGTGGTTTCTGATAAAACAGTTGTAACAGTTTCAACGATTGTTGCGACTGCGGCAAGCGCACCGCGACCATAATCTCCACAAGCCAATAAAGCTTCTCGCGGTAGAATTTCTTGATATCCGCTTTCTTTTAAAGTAGCAAGATTCCGCTGAACGAGTGGATTTGCATACATATACGTATTCATCGCCGGAGCGATAAGTTTAGGGATGTCTCGTGGAAAAGCTAAGGCCACGGTTGAAAGCAAATCATCTGCCAGGCCATGGGCTAATTTGCCAATAGTATTAGCAGAAGCTGGTGCCACTAAAAAGAGATCTGCTTTTTTCGCCAGCTCAATATGATTAATTTTACTTGAATCAGGTTCTGCCATCACATTTGTATGAACGATATTCTTTGAAAGTGATTGTAATGTCAAAGGTGTAATAAACGCGGTACTACTTTGTGTCATGATCACTTCCACTTTGTATCCTAAATGGCTTAGTTGATTGGTGATATCAGCAGCTTTGTAAGCAGCAATACTCCCAGTCACGCCTAGTAAGATAGTCTTCATTTTTTGCTCCTCCAAACTTGTTCTACGTTGCGCCAAATTGTTTCTGCGATAGCTTGTTTTGTCTGAGCGGGGGTGACCGTTCCATCTTTGTGCAGTAAATAGCCTTGATGATCAATAGCGTGAACGTAGTGCAAATCGTTGGCAAATACAAAATCACATTGATTTTGGACTAAGGTTGTCATTGCAACATTTAATAATTCTGCTTTAGGAACGTTTACTAATAATTTAAAGCCCACTAAGATGGTTTCAGGTTGCTGCTGACGGATCATCGCAATAATTTTAGGATTTTTCTTTAAAAAAAGCAATAAGCGTTCAGTGCTTGATGAAATCTTCTGCTCTTTTTGCGGACGCGTTCCTATATCGTTTAACGTATTTTTGATAGCTGCAGCTATGTCTGTAGGTGTTTGCGTATCCACTGTCGTCGCTAAATTTTGGGCTAATTCTTGAATAAAATCAGCCTCGGTTATCGCTGTTTCGCTGGTGAAGTCACTAACCGCCATACAATGAATGATACTGTCAAATTGTTTTTCTTGAAATAAAGTAGTTAACTGTTGTGCCAAATCAGCTGTAGTTTCAATCTCTTTAATGGATAATCGCTTATGAGGTTGCGGGCGCAAGGCTTGTTTGGTTGTAACGTAAGTGACCGTGTGGTTAGCTTGTAAAAACTGGTCGGCAATCATCTTGCCTAAGCCGCCAGAAGAATGATTGGTGATAGAACGAACCTGATCAATTGGTTCTGACGTTCCACCGGCAGTAATTAATAGTTCCATAGTTTAACTCCTTATGCAATTCGAACGATGGTTCGTCCAATGTGTTGTCCTGCTTGTAATGCCGTGAAAATAGAAGGAAGCTCTTTTAATGTAACTTCTTGATAAAGTGCTTGGTCAGCCACTGCTAAATCAGTTGCTAAACGCTGCCAAACTGTTAGGCGTTGTGACATTGGAACGTTGACTGAATCAATACCCAGCAAATTAACGCTTCTTAAGATAAAAGGTAAAACCGTTGTTTCCAATTGAATACCGGCTGCGTTGCCGCAAAGTGCTATGCTGGCGCCGTAATTCATCTGTGGTAACAATGCGCTGGTAATTCTTCCGCCAGTCGTATCAATTCCATAAGCAAATGTTTGCTGAGCCAGCGGCTTTGGTTCTTCCGGTAAAAAGTCCGTGACGGCAAGGCAATCGGTTGCGCCTATTGCTTTTAAGGAAGTGAAAGCTTGTGTTTTGCGGCTTAAAGCAGTGATGGCAGTGTAGCCACATTTATGTAGCATAGCTAAAGCCAAGCTGCCAACACCGCCGGATGCGCCGGTGACTAAAATCTTTGCTTGTTTTTGCTGGATTAATCCATGGTTTTCCAAAGCCATCAGTGAAAGAGCAGCTGTAAAGCCAGCCGTGCCATAAATCATAGCCTCTTTCAAAGATATAGCCTTCGGCAAGGGAACAACCCAATCACCGGGCACTTGAACATATTCAGAAAACCCTCCGGTATGAGAAACTCCTAGGCCATAGCCAGTTACGAGTACTTGTTCTCCCTTTTTAAATCGTTCATCTGTTGAAGCGACGACCGTTCCGCTTAAATCAATACCTGGTATCATAGGATATTGTCGAATTATGCCACCGTTTTTTTGAACAGCTAGTGCATCTTTATAATTGACGGATGAATAGGCAACTTGAATTTGGACATCACCTGGAGATAAATCCGCTAACGTAATGGTTTCCAATTGGGTGCTAAGATTTGTTGCTTGTTGTTTGATAGTCAAAGCGGTAAAGGTCTTCATCGACCAGCCTCCCTTATGTTAGCAAACTGCTAAAGTAGCTTTATTTTACCACACTCTGTTTTTTTTCGGCTAGCTTTCTTCTTTGAACCAAAAGAATTTCTGTGTTTCAGTGAATTAAGAGAGAAAAAATAGTTGCATTTTTACCAAAAGTTCGTATACTAAAGAAGGTGTCATTAAACTATAAGTTTAGTATTACAAAACTTTTTTATTGACCGACTAAGCTTGCAATTATAAGCGTCAAAAATGAGGTGGGGCTATGGAAATAGGCGAGAAGCTCAGAAATTTACGGATACAAAAGAATTTAACGCAAGAAGAACTTGGGGAACGCACAGATCTGACCAAAGGTTATATTTCACAGTTGGAACGAGATCTAAGTTCACCTTCTATGGAAACTTTTTTTTCCATATTAGAAGTTTTAGGTGTTACACCAGAACAGTTTTTTAGCGAGCAGACGGCAGAGCAGAAAATTGTGTATACAGCCGAAGAATGTACCCGTTATTATGATGAGGAACACGGGTATGAGTTAAAATGGTTGATTCCGGCCTCGAATGAAAAAGAAATGGAACCAGTGGTCATAACTTTTGATAAAAACGGCCAGTATAAAACGTTTGAACCATCTCTATCGGAAACTTTTATTTATGTGCTTGATGGTGCAATCACGTTATTATTAGGCGAAGCAAAATATACGGCGAAAAAAGGGGAAACAGTGTACTATCAAGCGACTGAACCTCATCAAATCAAAAATCATTCAAAAGGAAAAAGTCGCGCTTTAATTGTAGCTACGGAATCTTATTTATAGATACGGAGGAATTGAAAAGTGGGGAACAAAATCATTTCATTCAAAAGTGTTGTGAAACAATACGATGACGAAAAAGTGTTAAAAAGTGTTAGTTTTGACATTGAACAAGGAAAATTTTATACCTTATTGGGGCCTTCCGGCTGTGGCAAAACCACGATTTTACGTATTTTGGCTGGCTTTACAGAAGCGACGACAGGGGATGTTTATTTTGATGGTCAACGCATCAATGAGGTGCCGGCTAACAAGCGTCAAGTGAATACGGTCTTTCAGGATTATGCTTTGTTTCCTCATATGAATGTCTTTGATAATGTAGCCTTTGGGCTTAAAGTTAAGAAACTCTCCAAAGGTGAAATTGAACGCAAAGTGAAAGAAGCGTTACGTTTAGTACAGCTGCCGGGATATGAGACTCGTGAAATTAGTGAAATGTCAGGGGGCCAAAGACAGCGAGTGGCGATTGCTCGAGCTATTGTCAATGAACCGAAAGTTTTACTGTTGGATGAACCGTTATCTGCGCTGGATTTAAAGCTGCGAACGGACATGCAGTACGAATTGCGTGATTTGCAGCAGCGTTTAGGCATTACGTTTATTTTTGTTACACATGATCAAGAAGAAGCGTTGGCGATGAGTGATGAAATTTTCGTGATGAACAAAGGACATATTGTTCAAAGCGGAACACCGGTAGCTATTTACGATGAACCCATTAATCATTTTGTCGCTGACTTTGTAGGAGAAAGCAATATCATTGCTGGTGTGATGATCGAGGACAATCTAGTCGAGTTTGTCGGCAAACAATTTGAATGTGTAGACGGTGGAATGCGTCCTAATGAGCCGGTGGAAATTGTCATTCGTCCGGAAGATTTGACGATTACGGCTTCTGAGCGCGGCAAGTTGACTGTAACAGTAGATACACAGCTGTTTCGTGGTGTCCACTATGAAATTATTTGTTTTGATGAACAAGGAAATGAATGGATGGTTCACTCAACTCGAAAAGCTCAAGAAGGTGCGAAAGTTGGGCTGATGTTTGAGCCAGAAGATATGCACGTGATGCGTTTTAATGAATCAGAGGAAGAATTTGATGCGCGTTTAGAAAGTTACGAAGAGTAAAAGGAAAGGGGACGAAACAATGAAAAATATACGCAGAATTTATTCGATTCCCTATGCAATGTGGTTGGTGTTGTTTGTTATTGCACCTGTATTAATGATTATCTACCAATCATTTTTCGATATGAACGGTCAGCTTACTTTGAGCAATTACCAAACTTATTTTACTTCCGGTACGTATTTAAGTATGACGTTTAATTCGGTTTGGTACGCTTTTTTGATCACTTTGTTTACTTTGCTGATCAGCTATCCTACTGCTTATTTTTTAACAAAATTAAAGCATAAACAGCTTTGGTTAATGTTGGTGATTTTACCTACGTGGGTGAATTTATTGCTGAAAGCTTATGCTTTCATTGGAATTTTTAGTATTCACGGAAGTGCGAATCAGTTTTTATCGTTTATGGGCTTAGGTACTCACCAAATCTTATTTACTGATTTTAGTTTCTTATTTGTCGCTACGTATATTGAAATTCCGTTTATGATTTTACCTATTTTTAATGCATTGGAAGAAATGAATCCATCGTTAATCAGTGCCAGTCATGACTTGGGTGCCAATAGTACAGCAACTTTTCGACGTGTTATTTTTCCACTTTCGTTAAACGGCGTGAAAAGCGGCGTACAGGCTGTGTTTATCCCTTCTTTATCCCTATTTATGTTGACTCGTTTAATTGGTGGCAATCGAGTGATTACATTAGGGACAGCGATTGAGGAACATTTTTTAGTAACTCAAAACTGGGGCATGGGCTCTACCATTGGCGTAATCCTGATTGTTGCGATGTTTTTGGTCATGCTTTTAACGGGTGAGAAGAAAAAGAAAGGGCGGGACAAGTAAATGAAAAAGAAAAAATTCAAAGCATCTTATCTTTATTTACTGCTGGTGTTTGCTTTATTGTATGCGCCAATTTTCTATTTAATTTTCTATTCATTTAATGACAGTAATTCTATGAGTAAATTTACTGGCTTTACTTTAGCGAATTATACGGCCGTTTTTGAAGATACCCGCTTGTTGATTATTGTAGTGAATACATTTTTGTTGGCTTTTTTGTCGGCTTTATTAGCGACGATTATCGGAACCTTTGGAGCGATGGGGATTTATTATACCAAACGGAGAAAAAGTCGAACAACCTTGTTGAGCTTTAATAATATTTTGCTGGTTTCACCTGATGTCATCATCGGTGCTAGTTTTTTAATTTTCTTTACGGCAGTTGGCTTTATTAGCTTAGGCTTTACTAGTGTGTTGCTATCGCATATTGCATTTAGTATTCCGATTGTGGTTTTAATGGTTTTACCAAAGCTTCAAGAGATGAATGATTCGATGGTTGATGCAGCCAGAGACTTGGGGGCGAATAACTTGCAAGTCATCAAGAATATTATTTTGCCGTTTTTAGCACCGGGAATTATCGCTGGCTATTTTATGGCCTTTACCTATTCTTTGGATGATTTTGCAGTTACCTTTTTCGTGACCGGTAATGGCTTTTCTACATTGTCAGTTGAAATTTACTCGCGGGCACGTCAAGGCATCAGTTTGGAAATCAACGCCTTAAGTGCGCTGGTCTTTATATTTTCCATGATTTTAGTAGTTGGTTATTATTTTATCAGTAAAGACAATACCGCCAGACGGCTGAAGAAAGTTCGGCGGGACCAAAGCGAGGTGGCAAAACTTCAATGAGAAAATTACAATCCTTATTCATCGGCATTGTCGGCATTATTATTTTACTGTTTTTAGGTGTTCAGCAGCTGCAAACAGCGAGTGGAATGGCCGGTGCTGATACGATAACAATTTATAACTGGGGCGATTATATCGATCCTAAGCTAATCAAAGCTTTTGAAAAAGAGTCCGGCTACAAAGTAAATTATGAAACGTTTGACTCAAATGAAGCGATGTTTACGAAAATTCAACAAGGCGGCACAGCTTATGATATTACCATTCCTTCAGAATACATGATCCAAAAAATGATGAAGGCTAATATGCTGCTGCCGATTGATCATTCAAAATTAAAAGGCTTGAACAATATCGATGCTCGTTTTTTAGATCAATCTTTTGATCCCGGTAATCGTTATTCAATTCCTTATTTTTGGGGTACGTTGGGGATTATTTACAATGATAAGTTTATCGATGGATCAAAAATTCAGCATTGGAATGATTTGTGGCGCCCGGAATTAAAAGATAATGTTATGCTGATTGATGGGGCTAGAGAAGTGCTGGGGCTATCTTTAAACAGCTTAGGCTATTCTCTTAACAGTAAAAATAATCAACAGCTGCGCCGAGCAACGGACAAATTAAATACTTTGACCAACAATGTCAAAGCGATTGTAGCTGACGAAATTAAAATGTATATGATCAACGAAGAAAGTGCAGCAGCAGTAACTTTTTCAGGAGAAGCTGCGGAAATGTTGGCAAACAATAAACATTTACATTATGTCATTCCAGAAGAAGGGTCTAACTTGTGGTTCGATAATATCGTTATTCCTAAAACTGCTAAGAATGTCAAAGGCGCTTATGCGTTTATCAATTTCATGTTGCGCCCGGAAAATGCTGCTCAAAATGCAGAATATATCGGTTATTCAACACCCAACCAAGCAGCTAAAAAATTACTGCCCAAAGAAGTTTCAACTGACCGACAATTTTATCCGGATGATGAAACCATCAGCCATTTAGAAGTCTATCAAGACTTAGGCGCTAAATATCTAGGTACCTACAACGATTTGTTTTTGGAATTTAAGATGTATCGGAAATAGTTGGTAAATAGTTTTTTAAAATACTCTGTATCAATGTTTCTGGTTAACCAACTATAATTTGAATACCAAATTGAATACCATTTTAAAAATTAACATAGTTAGCAAATTGTTTTGCAGTACTTTCCTCTCTCTCAGTAGTAACATGGGTATACACGTCCATAGTAGTTTTTATGTCTGTATGCCCTAACCTTGTTTGAACATCTTTTAAAGTTGCTCCTGATTCAAATAATAAACTAGCATGAGTATGTCTAAACCCATGGATTTTTATACTTTTTAGTTTGGGATATTTTAAACATAGTTTTTTCATTTGTTCTCTACCATAATTCAAATATAAATATTGATTGCCAAATCTGAATGTATCGTTAGTAAAAATAAGTTGTTTCTCTCTTTTATGTGAAATACCAAATTTAATAAATAATTCTTTTTGGTTACTTTTCCATTTCTTTAATAGAGAAATTGTTAGAGGGTCAACACTTATAATTCTGTTGCTATTTGTGGTTTTAGCAGTTTGTATCTTAAAAGTACGATTAACAACAACCAGTGTCTTATTTATAGTTAATTTGCACAAAGAAAAATCAATATCAGACCATGTGAGAGCGTGTATTTCTCCTTTTCTTGCACCAGTAAAAGCTAGCAAGCGAAAATAAACAATATTTTTTAAATTGTTATCAATTTCTAAGCATTTGAAGAAATAATGTAATTCTTGTTTAGTATAAAAATCTTTATCTTTTTCTTTGATTACTGATTGCTTTCTAGGTACCAATACTCTTTTCATAGGATTGTCTGAAACAATTTTATTGTTTAAAGCATAATCAAAAATTTTAGAAGCATAAGACTTTATTTGCCGATAAGCAACGACAGTTTCTGCCCAGTCATTTACAGCTTTTTGGCAAGTGTACGTATCAATTTTATTTATTTTCAATTTTCCTAAATGAGGTAGTATTTGATTTCTAAACCTTTTTTGAATATTTTCCACTGTTGATTCTCTAACTGCCAATTTATGTTGCTCTAACCACATTTCATATACTTGTTGATATGTTAAATTTTGTTCTTTTTGAAAATTACTTTTTGATGTTTCATATTCTAAATGAGATAGAGCCAACTTGGCCTCTCTTTGGGTTCGAAATCCACGTCTTGTTGTACGCTTGCTTTTTCCGGTTAATGGGTCAACCCCTAAATATGCGTTAAACATATAGGCGGTTGATCCATCTTTTTTTGTGTATTTTTTTATGTTGGCCATTTAATCAGCTCCTATCAAAAATAATTTTTGACAATTTCAATTTCTTTTTTTGTGTTGTTCCATAGCTTGTAAATAAACCATAGAATCGATCATTTTCGAATGTTTGTTCCCATGAGATAGAAAAGAAAAGCCCAGGGTGGGCTATCTCATTTAATAATCAATAATTGTTACATTTCCGCTATCAGAGGTTACAGGAGCTATTGTAATTTCGATGTTAGCGTCTCTTTTAGCATTAAACGCATTAGCTATAGTTGCTTGGGCTTTGTAAAACCATTTTCCGTCATGCTGAGTCCAATTTTGAATTACTCCCACTATTGAATGTATCTTACTTCCTTTGTATGGATATTGTTTATCAAATTGTTGTTGTGCTAATTCATTTAGTATTGTTTCTTGCTCAGTTGTTGGCTTATCAGCCAGAACTGTTATATCTTTTTTCTTTGCATCCTCGGCGGTTTTTGATTCTGTTTCAGCTTTTTTCTTTGCATCCTCAGCTGCTTTTTTACTGGCTTCTTCATCAGCTTTTCGTTTTTTTATTTTCTCTTGATTTTCATTGTAGCTTTTGGAATTATTTAAAACGGTAATATTTCTAGTTTCTTTTTTTAAACCTTTTGATGTAGCATGTATTATAAATTTTTCTGAGCTTTGATTTTCAGTTAGCTTTACTTTAAATTTAAAGTTTCCGTTTGAATCAGCAGAAGTATCCTGATTTTTAAATCCATTTTTTTCTGCATTCTCAGTAGGTTCAAGAGTGATTTTTGCATTAGCCATAGATGTACCAG
>Ga0256408_1000815_pt1 | contig 19397 bp, 19 predicted proteins | sample PhyAR1_FD_185998 | JGI IMG/M metagenome (GOLD analysis project Ga0256408, IMG submission 185998) | Leaf surface microbial communities from alfalfa plants in UC Gill Tract Community Farm, Albany, California, United States - DLSL A.R1 | ecosystem: Host-associated > Plants > Phyllosphere >...
GGCCGCCAGGGCAGGGTATTAATGCGATCAGACATAGGTGTCCTCGCCACCGCCGATAATCATTTCGCCACTCTCGGCCAAACGACGGACCACCAGCAGGATAGCCTTCTGCTCGTTCTCCACCTGCGACATGCGCACCGGGCCACGGTTGGCCAGATCGTCGCGCAGGATATCTGCGGCGCGTTGCGACATGTTTTTGAGGAACTTCTCGCGCAGTGGTTGTTCCGCGCCTTTGAGCGCCACCAGCAGGGATTCGCCTTCCACTTCCTGCAACAGGCGCTGGATGCTGCGATCGTCGACTTCCACCAGATTCTCGAACAGGAACATCTCGTCGATGATCTTCTGCGCCAGCTCGCCGTCGTATTCGCGCATGGCGTCGATAACCGCCTCTTCCTGCTGCGTTTTCATCAGGTTGATGATCTCGGCTGCGGTGCGTACGCCGCCCATTTTGCTGCGCTTGAGGTTTTGACCGTCGAGCAGGTTGTTCAGCACTTCGGTCAGTTCCGCCAGCGCCGCCGGCTGCACGCCGCCGAAGGTGGCGATACGCAGCATCACGTCGTTGCGCAGACGTTCGTCGAACAGCGCCAGAATGTCCGCTGCCTGACCACGCTTGAGGTGAACCAGGATGGTGGCGATGATCTGTGGATGTTCGTCGCGGATCAGATCGGCCGCGCTCATTGGTTCCATAAAGTTGAGCGTTTCCATGCCGGTGGTGGTCTCGCGAGATTCGAGAATATCCTCCAGCAGGCTGGCGGCACGTTCTTCGCCCAGCGCCTTGACCAGCACCGAACGCAGGTAGTCGCTGGCGTTGACGCTCAGCGCGGCATACTGTTCGGCGTCGTCTTCAAATTCGCGCAGGATTTCATTGAGCTGCTTGTGCGACACCTGGCTCATGCTGGCCATGGTGCCACTCAGCTGCTGCACTTCACGCGAGGAAAGGTGTTTGAACACCTCGGCGGCGCGATCTTCGCCCAGCGTCATCAGCAGGATGGCGCTTTTTTCGGTTCCGGTCAGACTCATAGTTCGTTACTCATCCATTGGCGGATTACCAGAGCGACCACGCGTGGGTCTTTATCAGCCAAATCGCGGATCCGCTGGCTCTGGACTTCTGCACTGACGCGCTGCTGGGATTTCCTGTGCTGCGCCAGCTCCTCATTGCTGGGTTTGCTGCTGTCAGCCGGCTTGGCCATTGGCGTAGCGGCGGCGGCGAGCGCGGCCTTTTGTACCGCCTGACGGTTTTGCAGTTGTGGGCGTACCAGTTTGCGCCACAGCACCCAGGCGACCAGCAGGATCAGCAGGTAGCGACCGGCATCGATCAGACGATCGATAAACGACTGGCTTTGCCAGAACGGCAGCTCGCCGCCGGTAATTTCGTTATCGGTAAACGGCGTGTTGACCACGTTGAGGGTATCGCCACGGGCGCTGGAGAAGCCCATGGACTCACGCGCCAGCGATTCGATCTGCGCCAGCTGCTCTTTGCTCATCGGCAGTGGTTTGCCGTCCTTATCGGTGCCGCGATAGTTGATGACCACCGCGACCGACAGGCGCTGTACCGTCCCGGCTTTGTGCTGGGTATGGCGAATGGTGCGATCGACCTCATAGTTGATGGTTTCATCGCGGCGGGAGTTTTGCGGCCCGCTGCCCTTGGGTGCCGAACTGCGCGCCGTGGCCGTATCGGTTTTAGCTGCGTCGGCATTATTGCCGGCGGTGGCCGGTTGGGCGGTTTCAATCGGGGCAGCAGCCGGTGCGCTCGGCTGATTGGACAATGCGCCCGGCACGCCGCCGACCAATGGCCCGCCAATCTGGTCGCTTTGACTCGTTTGCTGTGAGCGTACGGCGGCCTTATTTGGCTCTTGGTTAGGTTGGTACTGTTCGTCAGTTTGCTCGCGAGTGGAGAAGTCGATCTGTGCGGTGACCTGAGCGCGTACGTTAGCGCTGCCGACCATCGGGGCCAAAATCGCTTCGATACGGCGCTGGTAGCGGTTTTCCACTTCGCTGGCGTACTTAAGCTGTGCGGCGTTCAGATCGCGTCCGGTGCCGTCGGACTGCGTTAACAGGCGGCCGGCCTGATCGACCACCGTCACGTTGCCCGGTGGTAGCCCGGCTACGCTGCTCGAGACCATATAAACGATGGCGTTGATCTGGCCGTCATCCAGGGCCCGACCCGGTTGCAACGTCAGGGTCACGGAAGCGGAAGGGGATTTTTGCTCGCGGACAAACAGCGAAGGCTTGGGCAGAGCCAAGTGCACCCGGGCGTTTTGTACCGGCCCCAGTGATTCGATGGTACGGGACAATTCACCTTCCAGCGCGCGCTGATAGTTGATTTGCTCGCTGAACTGGCTGATGCCGAATTTTTCCTGGTCCAGCAGTTCGAAGCCCACGGCACCGCCTTTAGGCAGGCCGAGCTGCGCCAAACGCAGACGGGTTTCATGGACTTTTTCGGCTGGGATCAGCAACGCCGCGCCATTTTCGGCAAAGCGGTAGGGGATGTTCATCTGCGTCAGCTGGGTGACGATGGCGCCGCCGTCGCGATCGTTAATGTTGCTGTACAGCACCCGGTAGTCTGGACTTTTCACCCATAACAGCAGCGCGACCACGATGGCGATGGCTGCGGAGGCCGCAATCAGCAGCGGGACTTTGGGGTTGGCGCGCAGGCGGTTCCACATGGCCAGCAGGCCATTATCGCGGCTTTCGGTAGCGGAGATTGAAGCATTCATTTTAGCCCGAGTCCTTCAATGACGCTCAGGATCCGGTGCGGGCCACGGCGTAGCTCCCTGCCAGGCTGATGAACGGTGTGGTTAGCGTTGTGTGACAAAACAGACTCCCTGATACACATATAAATATACCCTATGCCTTTCAAGTTGCTGCCAGGCGACCCGCTCGCTCATCCCGGGGGCTTGTAGGGGCGCGGCATGCTGCGCCTGAGTTAATCGGGGCGATTATATTCGCCCCCTACAGTCATTGGGATGAGCGCGGGCAGACAACAACGCTGCAACTTGAAAAGCGACGGGTATAGCGGCGCTCCCATTTCTGGGCATGTTATTATTCGCCCTTAGGGCCCATTTCGATGGCCCGATAAGCCGGGTTTTTTGCAGTTAATTAACCGCTTTAGGATGAAAATGCTGTGTTAGGGTGTTCAGCATCAAAGTAGTGTCTGATGCAACAACGTCCGGCAGCAGCGTTTTTATTGAGGTCATAATGGCAATTCAGGGTATTGAAGGGGTTTTGCAGCAGTTGCAGGCCACGGCGATTCAGGCAGGGCAGATGGGGCAAGGCGCATCCGCGCAGGGCGTCAGTTTTGCCAGTGAGTTGAAGGCGGCGATCGGCAAGATCAGCGATACCCAGCAGGCTGCGCGCAAGCAGGCACAGGATTTCGAAGTCGGTGCGCCGGGCATCAGCCTGAATGACGTGATGGTCGATCTGCAAAAATCGTCCATCTCGCTGCAGTTAGGGGTGCAGGTGCGTAATAAGCTGGTTTCGGCTTATCAAGAAGTGATGAATATGCCGGTGTGATGAGACTGGCCTCGTACCCGCGGCCAGAATTGAAAGCCTGGATTCTCTGTTGAACAGGCAGCGTCAGCTTAAGAACTGGCCTAAACCCACCCACGGTGGGTTTTTGCTTTTTAGCGCAAGGCAAATATGGGCTTCGGATTCTGAGATGCAGAACTTCTCTAAAGCCGAGACAAGTGTCTGGCCGGGAAGGGAGTCGGTGTGGATATCGAAAATTATTGTACGTTAAGGCTATTTTCTGACTTTCCGACTTTAGCTGGTCTCAGACGCCGAAACTTACCGGAAGCAGGTATCCGGTTGCTTTTCCAAATATAATCACCTGTCAGATTAGCCTAACGGGGACAAATACGAGAGTGGTTTCTCGTTGATTTCCATCCCATTACGCTTCACGGCATCGACCGCCATTTCCATATACACGGTATTCCGCCGCGAGATTTCCGCCGTCAGCAGAGTCAGCCCACTGGCCCGATAGCTCTGATTTTCGGTCCCTGATTTCACCCAGTCGATGCATGAATACAGCACGTTTCAGCGCGTAACAGAATTCTCCTTTATTCAGCCCCGTCTGAACCCGCCAACGCAGTGCTGGATCACGGAACCTGTCGAGTATAAACAGGGTTCGCTCGATGCGGTCAATTTCGCTCAGTGCTTTGGCAAGCCCGTTATTCTGCCTCACGGAAACCAAACAACACTACGGCTAACGGGTCAATTCGGTGTATCGGTTCAGCCTTTTAGTCGCATGGCGGCCCGCCTTTCGCTCACCAGAAATAACGAGTTGACGACGATCGCGGTGAGTGTACCCGCTGCCATACCGTTGCCCAATATCATCTGCACGCCGACGGGGAAATTCTGGTACAGGCCAGGCACAAGGATCGGCAGCATCCCCATAGCCAGACCAGTGGCTAAGGCATAGGTTTTTCCCGGCTTGTGCAGCGGCTCGCGGGCAATCATATCGATACCGATGACCCCGATGATACTGAAGACAATCACCGCCGTCCCGCAGACTACCGGACCGGGTAGACAGGCGGCAAGGCGCACCAGCGGCGAGAATAGCGCAATCAGGATTAACAGCAATCCGGCAATCGCCGTGACGTAGCGTGATTTGACGTTAGTGGTCCGAACCACGCCGATATTTTCGCCGGAGGTGATGATCAATGAGGTACCGAAAACGCCGCCCAGCAGCGAAATAACGGCGTCGCCGCGGATGGTTCGGGGAATGGCCTGATGGACGTTTTGTGTCGATTTGACGATCTCTGCGGTGGCAATCGTTTGCCCAGTCGCTTCAGCCATGGAAATCACCGCATAAATCAGCAGCGGCAGTGACGCTGACAGATTGAATATTGGCCAGCCGAACGGAAACAGCTGCGGCAGGCTGAACAGCGGTCCGTGGCTGACGCCGCTAAAATCGGCGATGCCCAGCAGCATTGCCAGCAGCGTGCCCGCAAGCAGGCCGAACATGACCGACAGCTGACGTAGGATGCCGCTGAACGCCAGGGCGAAGATCAGCGTAATCAGGATGGTGACCAGCGCCAGAATAATGTTGGTGGGCTGCGCAAAGTGGCTACTGCTCGGCTGACCGATAATGAGTCCGCCATACAGACGAATCAGGTTGATGGAGACCAGCAGCAGCATAATCCCGATAATAAACGGCGGGAAATGGTGCAGAAAACGGCGAAAAACGGGCAGGGCAATAAAATAAAACAGCGATGTTAAGATCACCGCGCCAATTGCCGTCTGGATATTGGTCTGTAAAGCGATAGCGATGAAGATCGCGATAGGCGCGCCGCCCGGCACCATAATAAACGGCAGGCGCGCGCCGAAGCTGCCGATACCGAGGCTTTGCAGGATGGCCCCCAGCCCGCACATTAGAAAGGTGGCGCTTAGCAGCGATGTGGTGACGCCAGAGCTGAAGTGAAGCGCCTGAGCAATAAGAAAAACGGCGGTGATCGGCGTAGCGGCCACGACCAACACGTGTTGAAGGGCCAGCAGCAGTTTAGTTTGCCAAGGCAAGGCTTCGTTTTCCGGTACGGCGGAGTCAGAATACGGCATAAATTCCTCCCAAAGACGTGAGAACCTCCCCGCCGACCCGCGCCGGCGAAGAGCGATTATTTCAGCCACGGCAGCGCATCGGCCGCATAGCGGTGCGCGCGGAAGCTGCTGTTCTGCTTACCGGGGATGATCCCCTTGCTAAGATGGTCCGGATATTCATTGAAGTAAGGAATAATGTATTCCCATACCGTTTCTCCCTGCGGAGTCACTTCAAACAGTCGACCGAAGGCGGATTCGCAGATAAAGGTATTGCCGTTGGCCAGGCGCTGAGCGCTTCCCATATAGGGTGAGAAAAAGGCCGGCGGGAAAATATCGCGATATTGCCAGCGAATAGCCTGGGTGTGCGGGTCGAACTCCAGCACCGTGGAGTGTGGCGAGGTCACGCCGGGGCGCAGGTTGCCGTTATCGAACACCAGAATAGAACCATTTTCCATCTCAATCGGGGTGTGCTGTTGGGCGACGACATCCGGCCCCACGTGCCATACCACGCTGCCGCTCTCTTTATTGACGGCAATCACCCCGGAGGTGGTGCGCAGGCTCATCAACACCAGGCCCTCGCGGGTGACCGACAGACCGTTTATCATCGGCCAGTGGCGGCGGTCGAAGATCTCATGAATCGGGAAATCTTCCGGGGCCAGATGCTCCCAGACGCGCCATTCCCATACCACTTCACCGTCGCGATTGACCTCTTTGACGACATCGCTCTGTATGACGCCGTCCGGCGCATCGCGGCGCGGATCGCCGCCGGTAACGCGAGCGGCAATTTCCGCCGGCAGTGGCACCGCCGCGGTATACAGCAGGTTACCGTTCGCCAGCCACTGCGCGTCGTGGTGATGGAATATATCCTCATAATGCCAGACCACTTCGTTATCCGGAGTGACCTCATAAAAATCCCCGCCGTGCCAGAGATCCCAGGCCGGATAGAGATTGGCTGACGTGCCGTGACTACCGTTATAGCCGAGGTTACCGTTAGGCAGCAGCACCGCATCGCGTCCGGCACGAACCGGGAGTTGCCACTGGTGCGCCACTTTTCCAAGCTCATCAACCAGATATACCCGGCCTTCGGTAGTTTGTGGGGCGAAGAGCGTATAGCCGCCGAAGCTTTTCTCCAAATCGGAGAAGATCAGCCCGCTCGGACGACGCCCGAGGGTGAATGCTGCATCCTGAGATAGTTGTGTCACGTAGCCTCCTGAAGTGATTGGTTTCTTGCAAAATACGTCATTAAAACGTTTTAATTAAACGCCATTAGACAGGAATGCTTGCCAGTGAGCTACGGTAAATGGTCACTTTCTTCATATGATTTTGTTATGTAATAGCGCGGAAATTCATACACTGGAAATGTGCTAATCTGAGCATAAACTCTCGGGAGGGAACGCCAGCCAGATGACTGCTCAAGATAAAAAACGCGCCAGACTCATTGATGTTGCAAGCCTTGCTGGCGTATCGCCTGGCACCGTATCTAATGCGTTACATCACCCCCGTTTTGTCGAACCTGAGACCCGGCAACGTATTGAGGAGGCGATTCAGACACTGAACTACACGCCGAATATCCGCGCCCGTCAGTTGCGTACCGGCAAAACCAACACTATTGCACTGCTTTCTTCCTTGCCGCTGACCATTGCTTCCGGAGCATCGAAGCTGGGTTTTATGATGGAGGTCGCGCTTACGACGGCGATTATGGCGCTGGAAAAGCAGCATGCGCTGATCCTGGTCCCGCCCGGGAAGAACCCGCTGGACATGGTGACCTTTGATGCCGCCATTCTGCTGGAACCCGCCGAAAACGATCCACTGCTGCAAGCTTTGCAACAGGCGGGGATCCCATGCATCACTATTGGCCGCACGCCGGGAACACCGACGCCGCTACCGTGGGTGGATTTGCATTCGGAAGCGACGGCGAAAATGTTGCTGACCCACCTGCAGACTGAAGGCGCCGACTGTTGCGCGCTCTTTGTCGGGCATACGCCGCGGACTTCCTCGCTGGAAACTGAGGCAGCCTATCACCGCTGGTGTAAAGGAAGGCAGGCGCCGGTGATCTATTATCTTGATGAGCAGGAAGGGGAAGCGGCTGGCTATCAGGCTGCGTGTCAGATGTTGCAGGAACATCCCGAAGTCAATGGCGTCCTGGTGCTGGTTGATACTTTTGCTTGTGGCGCCGTGCGTGCTTTTCACGATGCGGCGATCGCCATACCGCAGCGGATTCGCTTAGCCACCCGTTATGACGGTATTCGCGCCCGGGAATCTTTGCCGCCGCTAACGGCGGTGAACATGCACCTCGATGAGGTTGCCCGTCAGGCCGTCACGCTATTGTTTGAAGTGCTGGCCGGACATAACGTGATCGGCAGCCGCGGGCAGATGCCGGAACTGGTGGTCAGAGCCTCGAGCAAATTGTCGTAAGGGTCAACAAATAGCTTTCACGTACAATAAGTTCCGTTTCCCAAACGGATCCCGGAAACGTCAATCACCGGAGGAAGAGGGTAGAAACTACGGTTAAACTCACATTGCCACGGTATTCACGGGGCTATAATTTCCGGGTTAAGGCCGTTTCAATTACCGGATAAGATAATGTGTAGCAAAAGTGAACGCAGATGGCGGTTGTTCAGTATTTTAATTCTGATCGTTTTGGTTGTATTAATAAGCGTTTTAATTAAAGAAAGCTAAAATAACCCGGGCCACGTTGTGTGGCCCTGCCGCTTTATTTTCCTGCCAGCAGCCGCATGGCGTCTTCTTCGTAGGTCAGGCCCAGCAACCATAGGCCGAGTAGCAACACCGCGAGGGAAAATAGCAGTTTTTCGTTGAGCATGATTTATTCACCTCTGATGACCTGAATGCTCGCCGATGCTATCCCACTCGCCTGTTTTGCGCCAATATTGCCGCTATAAACCACAGTTTCATTGTTCAATGATTTAATTTACGCCGGCGGCCATCACTCCGGGGCTTGCATCATGCTGAAATGATCGGGACGAATGGCCATGGGTTCCATGGCCCGCTGATGTCCGCGAATGGCGGTGGGCGCAAAGCCGAAACGTTTGCGAAAGCGCTCGGCAAACCGCGAAGCGCTTTCATACCCCACGTGCTGGGCGATCGCCGATATTGGCCAATCGGTAGATTGCAGCAGGGCCAAGGCGCTGCTCATGCGCACGTCGATCATCAGATTACGCAGCGCGGTATTCTCCGCCGACAGCTTGCGTCGCAGCACCACCTCGCTCATTGACAAGGTTTCGGCGACTTCGGCCGCGGTCCAGATGTTGTGCGGATCGGTGGCCAGACAGCGGCGTACGCGTTGGGTTAAATTCCTGGCTTCGTTATGGATGAAGCTGATATTGAATTGTTTTAACCACAGTAGAATTTCCAGCATTTTATGGCGAATGATGACCGTGGGGAAACGCTGCTTAAGCGCCAGTGCCAGGCTGGTGGTCTCAAAACTGTGCATCAGCGCGCAGGGCAGATTGCATAATGTCATCACCGCGTCGAAGGGAGTCGGTGATGTGCTTTCAACCTGGGGCGGCGATAAGGTGAGCAACTGCGGATCGCAGGTCAATAGCTGACAGCTGAATACCCCGTCCTCAGAGAGTTCGTTGATAATATCCACGGTTTGCCCCCCGTCGATAATCAACAGCTCGCCCGCATGCGCCACCACTTCACGCTGTTGCCAACGCACGCGTTTGTGACCTTGCTGCACCAGGTAGAGATGCGGCTGTTCAAAATAGACTGAAGGAAATAATAATTCAGTATGCTGAATGATGTGTGCCGATGCACCAATTCCTGGACAAAGATTAATTGTACGTTCCATCGATATTCATTTCGCAGCCATTATCTATGAATATCTTTACGCTTTGATTGGCGTTGGAGCAACATCTTTCCATAGGTTGTGAAACACAACAGCGTGTTTTATCTATCAAAAATCAATTTCCTGCTGAACAGAAAACGTCCGTGTCGGAGTGGTATTTATCCGTTAAAGTGAGAGCAAGGCTCGAATTGCACATTTTTTCTAATTACCCAATATCTGAATAATTCAAATGGCATGGATTAATATTCTGACTTAACCGGGGAATAATAGTGCATGCTGCTATCTATTCCGTTGTCGCCGTTATTGCTGCGAACTCATCTGATTTGTGGATCTCCCAGCAACAAGGCGCGATCGTGAAACTGGCCGTAAGTGCTGTTCACCACGTTTTGGCGCGTCGACTGGCCGATTAATTCTTTCAATTGATCCATGCGTTGCTGCAGCAGACGTTTTAGTTCGGTCTCGTTGTCGAGGATTTGCTGCAGCTTATGGCGCAGCAATTCCTGTAACGCCATTGAGGGACCGGCCTGCCCGGTAAAGGCGGCGGTTCTTTCCACCGCCGTCACGTAGGACAGTTCCAGCTCGACCAGGTCTTCCCATCTTTCCGTTTGTGCCAGAACGATCATCTGGCTACTCAGGCTATACACCTGCTGATAGGCGGCTAACAGCTGTTGTTGACGTTCCATTACACGGCGTCCTGAGTGGGGTGGTAGTTGGGGCCAATCTGGCGCCAGGCGTCAGCAATATTTTCCAGCAGCTTCACCACTTCGGTAATCGCCGCTTCGTCATTGTGCAGGTTGGCTTGCATCAGGCGTCGCTTCATATAGTCATACAGCGCCGCCAGATTATCGGCCATTTCACCGCCCTGCTGGTGGTCGAGACCGCTTTTCAGGCCGTTATCGATAATATTGATGGCCTTTGACAGAGCCAGTCCTTTGCCGGCGATATCACCCTGATTCATCAGTATCCGTGCGCGTAACAGGGCGCTAAGCGCCCCGTCGAACAACATCACGATTAACTGGTGCGGGCTGGCGCTCATTACGCCACTTTCCAGACTGACCTGGGCGTAGGCCTGAGTTCCGCTACGGTTATACATGTGATTTTTTACCTGGTTAAAAAGTTCTTACTTGAACTGTTGTTTTAAATAATCACCGGTGCCACTCAGCTTGGACATCATGGTATCCAGTTGGACGAATTGTTGTTTATAGCGATCGATAGTGCTTTGAATGCTGGCCGTGACGGTGGTGATCTTGCTGTTCAGGCGGTCAAGGCTGGTATTGATGCTTTTGGTCGAGTTCTCAATGATGCCGCCGGCCTTGATGTAGCTTTGGATCTCATTGTGGATCTCGGTGGCCATGCCGGTATCTTTGCCGTTGCCGGCGAAGAAGTTGGCAACCTGCTCCGGTTTTTCATCGATGGCTTTGTTGAGCTTGGTGCTGTCGATCTCCAGCTTGCCGGTTTTGGTGTTGGTGGTGATCCCCAGGTTACCCAGCCCCTTCAGCTCCGGGTTGTCCTGCGCGCCGCTGAGCGCACTTTTAATCGAAGACTGAACACCGCGCAGGGTGTTATCCCCCAGCAGCGCGCCGTTTTTGGCATTCTGCGCCTCGCCGGTTTTGACCGGGGTATATTTGGTCAGCGAGTTAAAGGTATCCAGCAGTGAGTTATAGTTGTCGACCCAGTCTTTGATTTTGTCGGCGGTGCCGGTTTTATCGGTGCTGATCACCAGGTTCTGCGGCTCATCTTTCTTGGTGACGGTTTTCAGATCGATGGTCACGCCCTGCAGGGCATCGGCAATTGAGTTGGTGCTGCGTTTGATTTTCGTGCCGTTAACCAAGACTTCAGCATCCTGACCGGCCACGGTTTGCTTCATTGCGTTGCTTTTGGCAGCGGAGTCGTAGTTGAGGATGGCGCCCAACTTATCGTCATTGTTGACCTGCACCGAAACGGTGTTTTTCTCGCCGGTGGCCGTGGAGCTGATCGCCAATTGATAGTCGTTGTCACCCACCCGCATGATGCTGGCGTTGACGCCGGCTTTGGCATTGTTAATCGCATCGCGCATTTCCACCAGCGAGGTTTGATCATCGCTCAGTGGGATCTTCACTTCTTTCTGCGGGTCCCCTGCGGTGATGGTGATTGAGCGGTCAATGCTGCCGGGCGTGCCGAGTTTTTCCGTCTGATTGGTAATCGACGCCTGTGTGGTTAGCGTTTGCGGCTGTGCCAGTTTTTGAACTTCGACAATGTAGTTCCCCGCCACGGCCTTGTCGGTGGTGGTGATGGCAAACTGATCGTGTTTGCTGGCGGTGGTGTTATTGAAAAACGTCGGTTTCGCCAGCTCTTTACTGAGGTTATCGAACTTTTCCAGCGAGCCTTTTAACGTGCCATAGGCGGTCAACTGGGCGTTGTAGCTGGTCTGCTGGGTGGTGTACGGGGTCAGACGCTGCTGTTCCGCTTTGGTCAGCTTGTCCAGCAAGCCGTTGAGGTCGAGTCCTGAGCCGATGCCTAATGAACTGATCGATGCCATTCGTAATTCTCCTTAATAATGACTTTATTCGCTTTACGCGTTTATCGGCCCAGCGGAGAAAAAGTTTACCGAAAAGTTTAAAAACCGATGGCGCAATAGAGGAAGGAAAAACCGCGTTATTTCTGCCATTGCGGCGAAGCGAAAAAAAAACAAAAAATTTCTAAAGGTTGCAGGGGGAGGGCCGATACCTGATGGGACGGTGGTTGACGCCGTGGGCAAAGCAGCCCGAACCTTTTAACTACGTTGCGAAGATCGCAACTGACACGTAAGGAAAGCATACAATGGCACAAGTAATTAATACCAACAGCCTGTCGCTGATGGCGCAGAACAACCTGAACAAATCTCAGTCTTCTTTGGGAACTGCGATCGAGCGTCTGTCTTCCGGCCTGCGTATCAACAGCGCCAAGGACGATGCCGCGGGTCAGGCGATCTCTAACCGTTTCACCGCTAACATCAAAGGCCTGACTCAGGCTTCCCGTAACGCCAACGACGGTATCTCTCTGGCGCAGACCACTGAAGGCGCACTGAACGAAGTTAACGACAACCTGCAAAACATCCGTCGTCTGACCGTACAGTCTCAGAACGGTTCTAACTCTTCCAGCGACCTGCAGTCCATCCAGGACGAAATCGGCGAACGTCTGGCTGAGATCAACCGTATCTCTGAACAAACAGACTTCAACGGCGTGAAAGTGCTGAGCGGCGATCAAAAGCTGACCATCCAGGTGGGTGCCAACGACAACGAAACTATCCAGATCGATCTGAAGAACATCAACGCCAAAACTCTGGGCCTGGACAAATTCAGCGTAGCAGATCCACTGGATGCCTCTAAAGTGGGCACCACCGCGGTGACTGCGACCGATAAAATGGGTGCACCGACCATTGCTGCGGACAGCAAGGCTGCAACGCCTAAAACCAGCGACGGTAAACTGTACTCTGCTGACGACGGTACTGGTACTGTTAACTACTTCGTTAAATCTACCGACGGCGGCATTTATGACGCGACCGTAGATGCGACCGGTAAAGCGAGCTGGGATTCAAGTGCTGCAGCAACTAAGCCTACTGCAGGCATGAAAGAAGCTGCTCAGGTTAAAGTTGGCACCAACACGGTTAGCGGTCTGGCGACTGGCGATGAACTGCGCACTTACACCGATGCAGCGGGTAAAGCAGGTTACGTAGTTAAAGGCAAAGATGCTGATGGCAACGACGCTTTCTTCAAAGCCACTGTTGACTCCGCTGGTAAAGTGACCAAAGGCGTTCAGCAATCTACCGACCCTAAAACTGCCGACCCACTGGCAACCCTGGACAAAGCACTGTCTCAGGTTGACGGTCTGCGTTCTTCCCTGGGTGCGGTACAGAACCGTTTCGATTCTGTTATCAACAACCTGAACAGCACCGTGAACAACCTGTCTGCTTCTCAGTCTCGTATTCAAGATGCTGACTACGCGACCGAAGTGTCTAACATGAGCCGTGCCAACATCCTGCAACAGGCTGGCACCTCTGTTCTGGCACAGGCTAACCAGTCTACTCAGAACGTGTTGTCCCTGCTGCGTTAATCGACTCTCCCCGATTAACCTGTCGCAAAAGAACCCCGCTTCGGCGGGGTTTTTTTATGGTCGCGCACCGCTCAGCTAATGCATGGCGCAAATAAGGCCCGTTTTGTACGACTGTTCAGCCGATTGGCATTTTGCCCCCTACGGATAATAGCGCTGACTCTCTTATCCGCAGGTTTTAGACATAGTGAGCGATCTGTATACCGCCGAAGGCGTGATGGACAAAAATTCTCTCTGGCTGCGCTACGTTCCGTTAGTGCGCCACGAGGCGTTACGCCTGCAGGTCAGGCTGCCCGCCAGCGTGGAGCTCGACGATCTGCTGCAGGCCGGGGGAATTGGGTTGTTAAACGCCGTTGAGCGTTATGACGCCCTGCAGGGAACCGCCTTTACCACCTATGCGGTGCAACGCATTCGCGGCGCCATGCTCGATGAGTTGCGCAGCCGTGACTGGGTACCGCGCAGCGTGCGTCGCCATGCCCGTGAAGTGGCGCAGGTGATGCGGCAGTTGGAACAGCGGCTCGGCAGACCGGCCAGCGAAGTGGAAGTGGCGCAGACGCTGAACCTGCCACTGGATGAGTACCGTCAAATTCTGTTGGACACCAATAACAGTCAGCTTTTTTCCTACGACGAATGGCGGGAAGAGCATGGCGAAAGCGCGGAACCGCTGCTGGAAGGGCACGAAGAGGCCAATCCGTTACATCATCTGCTGGAGGGCAATTTACGCCAACGGGTGATTGACGCCATTGAGGCGTTGCCGGAACGCGAAAAAATGGTGCTGACGCTGTATTACCAGGAAGAGTTGAACCTGAAAGAGATCGGCGCCGTGCTGGACGTAGGGGAATCACGTGTCAGCCAATTGCATAGCCAGGCAATAAAACGCCTGCGCTCCCGCCTGGCGAACGAGAACTGACATGCACTCAACTCTGACCCTTCAACCTGATCACCATTGCGATAATCGGACTGCTTCTATGCCAGGAATATTATTGAAAAAACGGCCGCTGAGTCGTTATTTGAAAGATTACAAACACAGCCAGACCCATTGCTCTCAGTGCGGCAAGCTATTGGATCGCATGGCGTTGGTGTTTCGTGGCAAGATCATCAACAAAGATGCCATTGCGCGCATGGATCAGCCGATTGACGATCACGTTTGGCTGAATGTGCAAAATGAGCTGACGGCGCTGTGCCGCTTTTGCAGTGAGATCTCCTGCAATAGCCATCCGAGCTATTTCGATATTATGTCGTTCAAGCAATATCTGTTTGAGCAAACCGAAATGAGCCACAGCACCATCCGTGAATACGTGGTGCGCCTGCGTCGGCTGGATGAAATGCTGGTGGAACGCAACTATCCGGCGGATAAATTCGCCAGTAACGCCAGCCATCAGCGTATTATCGAAGACTTGCCTTCTGCGGCGCACAACAATTACCGTATCGCGCTGCGCAAATATGACCAGTACCTTGCCTGGCAAAAAAGCTACTGATCTGGCTTCCCCGGCACGCCAGCCGGGGATCTCACCCTTTCCCCGTCACGAATAAAGAGTGATTATTAGGTTCACATCTGCTAAATCTATCGTTTAGATGTTGATACCTGATTCCCTGGGGGAAGTTGTGAATCTGCAACAGAAACTGGCGCAATTCCCGCGCCTCGATTTAGTGGGCTCTGCCACTCCGCTCGAAAAACTGTCTCGCCTTTCAGACTACCTTGGCCGCGAAATTTACATCAAACGTGACGACGTCACGCCGATGGCGATGGGCGGTAACAAATTGAGAAAACTGGAATTTCTTGCCGCAGAAGCGCTGCGTCAAGGCGCGGACACGCTGGTCACCGCCGGTGCCATCCAATCCAACCATGTGCGCCAAACGGCTGCAGTGGCGGCCAAGCTGGGTCTGCACTGCGTAGCGTTGCTGGAAAACCCAATCGACACTCAGGCAGAAAACTACCTGACCAACGGTAACCGCTTGCTGCTCGGGTTGTTTAACGCGGAAGTGGTGATGTGTGACGCGCTGCATGACCCGCAACAGCAGTTGGCCGATCTGGCGACCCGTCTTGAAGGGCAAGGCTTCCGGCCTTATGTGGTGCCGGTAGGAGGCTCCAATGCGCTGGGGGCGCTGGGTTACGTGCAATGTGCGTTGGAAATTGCCGAGCAAAGCCAGCGCAGCAACGTCGCGTTCAGCTCGGTGGTAGTGGCCTCCGGCAGCGCCGGGACCCATGCCGGGCTGGCCGTTGGCCTGCAGCAGTTGCTGCCGGAAACGCAACTGATTGGTGTAACTGTTTCACGCAAGGTGATCGACCAGTTGCCCAAGGTGGAGCTGATCCAAAAAGCGCTGGCCTGTTCATTGAATATTGACCAACTGGCACCGATTACGCTGTGGGACGACTATTTTGCCCCGCAGTACGGTATGCCAAACGAAGAAGGCACGGCGGCGATACAGCTTTTGGCGCAGCAGGAAGGGGTGTTGTTGGATCCGGTTTACAGCGGCAAGGCGATGGCCGGTCTGATCGACGGCGTAGCCCAGCAGCGCTTCCGTGACGAGGGCCCGATCCTGTTTATCCATACCGGCGGTGCGCCGGCGTTGTTCGCCTATCATCCACAGGTGTAAGCGCGCTTTGTTATTCCATTTTGAACTATATTTATAAGGTTATATTCCTTCAAGCAGGCGGTCACACTGTTAAAGTGCTGATATCAAAAAAGATAAACAACAGATGGGGTGTTTATGATCTTTTCCAAAGTTCGTCGTCAATTGCTGCTGGGCGTGATGAGCGTTGCACTGACCGCCGGTTTGAGCACGCAGACCTATGCCGCCGATAACCTGCTGGAGCAGGTGAAGCATCACGGGACACTGGTTGTCGGGTTGGAAGGCACTTATCCGCCGTTCAGCTTCCAGGGGGAAGACGGAAAATTGACCGGCTTCGAGGTGGATTTCGCCAACGCCCTGGCGGAGCATCTTGGCGTTAAAGCCAAGCTGAACCCTACCAAGTGGGACGGCATGCTGGCTTCGCTGGACTCAAAACGCATCGACGTGGTGATCAATCAGGTGACCATTTCCGACGAGCGCAAAAAGAAATACGATTTCTCGACGCCTTATACCGTCTCCGGTATTCAGGCCTTGGTGAAGAAAGGCAACGAAGGCACCATCACCAAGCCGGAAGATCTGAAGGGTAAAAAGGTCGGCGTGGGCCTGGGCACCAACTACGAGCAATGGTTGCGTGACAATGTGCAGGGCGTGGACGTGCGTACCTATGATGATGACCCGACCAAATACCAGGATCTGCGCGTAGGCCGTATCAACGCTATTCTGGTTGACCGTCTGGCGGCATTGGATCTGGTGAAGAAAACCGGCGACACGCTGGCGGTAGCGGGCCCGGCTTTCTCTCGTCAGGAATCCGGCGTGGCGGTGCGTAAAAACAACCCGGAACTGCTGGCTGCGATTAACCAGGCGATTGCCGAAATGCAAAAAGACGGCACGCTGGCGAAGATCTCCGAGAAATGGTTTGGCGCGGACGTAACTAAATAATGCACGAAAGTATCCAACTGGCGCTGGATTCAGCGCCATTTTTATTGCGGGGCGCGATCCTCACTCTCCAGCTCAGTCTGGGGGGCATGGCGCTCGGTTTACTGCTCGGTTTTCTGCTGGCGCTGATGCGCCTTTCGCCGTTATGGCCGCTGTCATGGCTGTCGCGCATCTATGTGTCGCTGTTTCGCGGCACGCCGTTGATTGCCCAGCTGTTCATGATTTACTACGGCCTGCCGCAGTTCGGTATCGAGTTTGATCCCTTCCCGGCGGCGCTGATTGGCCTGTCGCTCAATACTGCCGCCTATACTTCGGAAACCCTGCGTGCCGCGATTTCGTCGATCGAAAAAGGGCAGTGGGAAGCGGCAGCCAGCATCGGCATGACCCGCTGGCAGACGCTGCGTCGGGTGATCCTGCCGCAGGCGGCGCGTACCGCATTGCCGCCGTTGGGCAACAGCTTTATCGGCCTGGTGAAGGACACCTCGCTGGCGGCGACCATTCAGGTGCCGGAACTGTTCCGTCAGGCGCAGTTGATTACCTCGCGTACCCTGGAAGTGTTCACCATGTATCTGGCGGCCTCGCTGATTTACTGGGTGATGGCGACCCTGCTTTCTGCGCTGCAAAATCGTCTGGAAGCCCACGTAAACCGCCAGGATCAGGAGTAACGCATGAGTGCCATTGAAGTGAAAAAACTGACCAAGCAGTTCAACGGTCAAACGGTGCTGCATGGGATTGATCTGGAAGTCGGTGCCGGTGAGGTAGTGGCGATTATCGGGCCAAGCGGCTCGGGGAAAACCACCTTATTGCGCAGCATCAACCTGCTGGAAGTGCCGGATTCCGGTACCATTCGCGTCGGCGATATACTGATCGACGGTTCCAAGCCACTGAGCAAACAGAAAAAACAGGTTCGTGCCTTACGCCAGCAGGTGGGGTTCGTGTTTCAGAACTTCAATCTGTTCCCGCACCGTTCGGTATTGGAAAATATTATTGAAGGTCCGGTCATCGTAAAAGGCGAGCCCAAGGCCAGCGCGGAACAACGCGCACGGGCCTTGTTGACCAAAGTGGGGCTGAGCGGCAAAGAGTCGGCCTATCCGCGCCGTCTTTCCGGCGGCCAGCAGCAGCGGGTGGCGATTGCCAGGGCGCTGGCGATGCAACCGGAAGTGATCCTGTTTGACGAACCGACCTCGGCGCTCGACCCGGAGCTGGTGGGCGAGGTGCTCAACACCATACGTTCGCTGGCGGAAGAAAAGCGCACCATGGTGATCGTCACGCACGAGATGAGCTTTGCCCGCGACGTGGCCGACCGCGCCATTTTTATGGACCACGGTCGTATCGTGGAGCAAGGGCCGGCAAAAGAGCTGTTCGCTAATCCGCAGCACCAGCGTACCCAACAATTCCTCGACAAGTTTTTGAATCAGTAAGCAGGGGGGCGTTCAGCCCCCTGGCTATTGACTACCCGGCTTTCAATAATTCATTGCGGGCGGCGGCGGCCAAAAAGGCGCTGCGGCTACCGTAACCGGGATGCTGCTGCACCAGAGAATCTATGCGGTTCAGCAGCCGGTGCGGCAAGGTAATATTGATACGCTCCGCCCGACCATCAAACTTATCCATATTAATATTGACCAACAACCACTGCCCGCCATTCAGACTGTCGTTATTCTGTGCCAGATGAAAGGTCACGGCCTGTGGGCCGGGAATGGGCTGATTGTCTTCGCTCAAGAATTCGAAATGGGCATCCAGCGCACTTCTGGCATCTTCAAAGGCTCTGTCCAGGGTATCTCCGGCAAAATAGCAGCCTGGCACATCGGGAAAGAAGCCGCTGGCGCTGCCGTCCGGTTCAGAATGTACATAAGCAGGGTAGAACATAATTTCTCCTGTTAACTCATGGCGTCGGGTTAGCACAATCCGGCATCTTTCATGATTTGGCGCAGCGTCCCCGCTTTCAGATCCTTTCGCGGATGTGGAACGGTGATCACCAGACGGGAGTTCGGGTGCTTAAACTGATGGTGGCTTCCCTTGATCCGCGTTAAAACCCAACCTTCCTGTTCTAATAGCCCGATCAGTTCTGAACTTTTCACGCGATTACCGTCCCTTTATGATACACACCATACACACTTTTTGACAATCAGGGCGATACGCTAGCGTGTAGAAAGGGCGCAGACAATAAAAAACCCTGCACGAATGCAGGGTTTGCGGGAGGGTTCGCAGATTAAGTGACCTGCGGCGGTCATCCAGTCAGACGGATTACCCTATGGTCATCAGGCTGGCGTTACCGCCGGCAGCTGCGGTATTGACGCTCAGCGAGCGCTCGATCAGCAGGCGTTCCAACAGAATATTGGTTTCGCCGTGGGCAAAGCCCTGCACTGAAACGATCGCGCCGCTGCGCTGGGCGATTTGCTCGCACAGGGTGCGCAGCTGATCGGCGTCGCCATGGTAAATGGCGGCATCGAACTCCACCTTGTCCTGCTGCCAGTCT